>Ga0068855_100008617_pt1 | contig 12323 bp, 8 predicted proteins | sample KBSCornC52_FD_66592 | JGI IMG/M metagenome (GOLD analysis project Ga0068855, IMG submission 66592) | Corn rhizosphere microbial communities from Kellogg Biological Station, Michigan, USA - KBS Corn C5-2 | ecosystem: Host-associated > Plants > Roots > Rhizosphere > Soil ...
GTCTTCACGACCAGCCCCGCGCAGTTCGGCGATCGCACGGCCGAACTGAAGGCGCTGGCCGACAAGGGCCGCCGCGTCGTGCCCATCCTCGACCCGGGCGTGAAGGTGACGGGCGGCTACGCGGTCGCCGAGAGCGGCCTGAAGGCCGACATCTTCTGCAAGAACCCGGAAGGCCAGCCCTATGTCGGGTTCGTCTGGCCGGGCCGCACCTGGTTCCCCGACTACTCGCTGCCCGAGGGCCGCGCCTGGTGGGCCGGCTACGCGCGCCAGTTCCGCGACTGGGGCTTCGGCGGCGCGTGGATCGACATGAACGACCCGAGCACCGGCGCGGCCGACGTGGACGACATGCGCTTCCAGCACGGCCAGTGGGATCACTGGACGTACCACAACCTGTACGCGACGGGCATGGCGCAGGCCACGTGGGAAGGCTTCAAGGCGGCGGTGCCCGACGAGCGCCCGTTCGTCCTGTCGCGCAGCGCGGCCACCGGCTCCAGCCGCTGGACGGCGCTGTGGACGGGCGACAACTGGAGCAACTGGCACCACCTGCGCATGAGCATCCCGTGCACGCTCAATCTCGCGTTGTCGGGCATCCCGTTCAACGGCCCGGACGTGCCGGGCTTCGGCGGCCACGCCGACGCCGAGCTCGCCGTGGCCTGGTACAAGGCCGGCATGCTGTTCCCGTTCCTGCGCAACCACGCGGTCAAGGGCTCGGTGGCCCAGGAGCCGTGGCAGTTCGGCCCGCAGGCGCTGGCGATCATTCGCCACTACGTGCGGCTGCGCTACAAGCTGCTGCCATACCTGTACCAGTTGTGGGTGGCGCAGGCGCGCGACGGCACGGCCGTGATGCGCCCGCTGTTCCACGACTTCGACAACGCCGACGGCCTCGACCTGGACCGCATCGACGACCAGTTCCTCGTCGGCCCCGCGGTGATGCAGGCGCCGCTGGTCCACCAGGGCCAGCAGCAGCGCACGGTGGCGCTGCCGGGCGCGGGCCGCTGGCTCGACGCCGGCACCGGCCAGTTCGTGGCGGCGGGCCGCAGCGTGCACGTGCGCAGCGACGCCGCCTCGACGCCGCTGTACGTGCGCGAAGGCCAGTTGCTGCCGATGCAGCCAGGTGAGCGCACGACGCAGTCCAACGACCTCGCCGACATCGAACTGCACGTGATCCTGGGCCGCGGCTGCACCGACGCGGCGCGCCTGGACTACGCCTTCGACGACGGCCTGACCGACGCGCACGAACGCGGCGAACGCGGCGTGGTGCGCTTCCACGCGACACGCTCCGGCGACGAGATCGTGCTGCGGGTCGACACGCTGCAGGCGTGGAAGCCGCTGCGCGTCAGCGTGGTCGGCTACGACGGCGCGATGGCGGTGAAGATCGTGCGGGCGTCGGGCGTGCAGACGCAGGTGCTGGTGGCCGACCGCTGGACGTTCTCCGGGCAGCCGCTGGCCGTCGGTCGGGGCCCGGCTTTCGCCGCCTGAACGGCGGTCGTCCCGTTCGCGGAACCTGAAAGTCGACCAGGCCGCAAGCCCCTGGTCAGCGACCGCGCCCCCCGGGCGGCGCGGCATCGCGCGGGCAAGAATGGCATCACTGGCCCTTGGCCTGGCTGTGCCGCTGTACGCCGGCGCAACGACCTACACCTTCGCTGCCCTGGCGTCGCTGGATGGCACGAACAGCGGGGCCAATGCCATCAACGACAAGGGGCAGGTCGTCGGCTTCACCGGGCGCGGCGCCGTGGTATGGAACGGATCGACGCCGGCCCTGCTGGCCGGCCTGTACGGCGGCGACCAGCAGGGCAGCTATGCCACCGGCATCAACGACGCGGGACCGATCGTCGGCGTCAACGGTTGGGGTGCCGCGGCGGCATGGGACGGGGCGATCCAGACGACCTTGGACAGGCCCTTCGGTGCCGGCAGCAACGCGTGGGGCATCAACAACGCCGGTCAGGCCGTGGGCCTGTCGGACCCGGGCCAGGCCGCGATCTGGAGCGGCGCGACGACGACCGTGCTGACCCCGGGAGGAGGCAAGGCCTACGCCATCAACGACGCCGGGGTGGTCGCCGGGTGCGTCTGCTCGCCCGACCAGTACGACAGCCAGGCCGTCGTCTGGAACGCCGGCATCGCGACGGTGCTGGGTGGAACGTGGGGGCCCACGAACGGCAGTGCGGGGCTCGCGATCAACGATGCGGGTCTGGTCGTTGGGTACGGCACGTTCCACGCCACCATGGTTCCCGTCGCCTGGAACGGCACGACGCCCACCATCCTGCCGACGTTGGGCACGACCCCGAGCAAGGCCAAGGCGGTCAACGACGCCGGCCAGATCGTGGGCATCAGTGCCGGGCATGCCGCGCTCTGGAGCGGCGACTCCGTGACGGACCTCAACGTGTTTCTCGATGCGGCGGACCAGGCGGCGGGCTGGTACCTGCTGTCGGCCAATGACATCAACGACCTCGGCATGATCGTCGGCACCGAACGCAACAGCCTGACCGGCGCGACGCGCGCCTTCGAACTTTCGCCGGTGCCCGAACCGGGCTCCCTGGGCCTGGCCTTCGCGGGGCTCGGGCTCATCGGCTTGATGGCCCGGCAAAAGCGCAGTCGCATCGAGTGAACGAGCGGCGGGCAACGGCCTGCCCGGAAGCGGCGACGGCACCGTCGATGAACGAGCGGTGCCGTCGTGCGAAGGCGCGTCGCACATGCGCGGGCCAGCCCGCGCGTGCGACCTGCGCGGAATCAGGCCGTGATCAGGTCGGCCAGTTCCTTGAACGATGCCTCGAAGGACGGGAACTGCTTGACGCCGTCGGCGACGAACTGCTCCTTGCTGATCTTCTTGCCGTAGAGCGCGTGGCACTCGTCCATGAACCACTCACGGTCGGCGCTCGACTGCAGCGGGATGACCTTGTAGTTCGGGTCGGCTTTCACGTGGGCGATCACGTCGGACATCTTCGAGTCGAAGGCCGTGGCCATCGAGGCGGTGGCGGTCAACAGGCCCGCGGCCAGGACGGCGGCGGTGGCGACGGCGTGGAACTTGCGCATGGTTATCTCCAGATTCGAGTGGGGTGTGTCTCGCTGCGCCGGCCGCCCGCGCGAAGACGAAGTCATTCCTGCCCGCGCGGTCAAGCGCCGCGCGAGTGGTGTGTGCACGGCATGCACGTCTGCATTGCCGATGCCCCGAAGTCTAGGTGGCGCAGGTGCGGGAGTCACTGCAGTTCGTGCCCTCAAAGTCGCACTTCGTCGCATGGCCCCAAACCCCCCTGCGTATGCGTCATCGCGGCGATGCCGCAGGAGCGCGCATGGGTCCGGATCAGTTGCGGGTCGCCGCAGGGTCAGGCTGCGAACGCTGGCGTTCCGATGCGCCCCGACGACCGCCGCATGCGGCGGTCGGGCCACGGCGCCAGGCGCGCGGGACGTGCGCAGGATCGCGCTGCTGGACGGCGACACCGGGAATTTCCCGATCATGGCCGGGCTGTGTCTTTCGAGCGACAAAGCACGCCACCGGACGGCGTCGGCCTCCGCGTTTCCGATACCCCGTTCTTGGGAGGACGGCACCGCGTTCGTCAGCATGGGTTCAGGCCCGCCGGCGCCATCGAATCCGCTCCCTGGGAAGCCTCGTTGCCTGCTTCATGTGGCTGCCTTGCGCATCCCCGGAACCGGGTACAGCTCTCATCCGGCGCTTCTGAAAACATTCGCCCCTTTGCCGCGATTCGTCGCGCGCCGCTAACCTGCGGATGAGTTGCGCGGGGCATCGGCGAAATGAACCATCCGGCTCGCACCGGGACTTCACAGCGAGCCCGGCGCGTCCTTTCCACGGACGCGCGTCATCAACAGGAGATGTCATGAAGTCAATCCTCGTGCTCGTGGCGGCGCTGGCGTGTGCGATGCCCGCCCTGGCCGGCATCGAACTGGCGCAGAAGAAGAATTGCCTGAGCTGCCACATGGTCGACCAGAAGCTCGTCGGCCCGGCCTGGCGCGACGTCGCCGTGAAATACGCCGGCCGCGACGATGCGCTCGCCGTGCTGTCGGCCAAGGTCCAGAAGGGGGGCACCGGCGTCTGGGGCACGGCCGTCATGCCGCCCAACCCCGTCACCCCCGACGAGGCGCGCCAGCTCGTTGCCTGGATCCTCACCCTGAAGAAGAACTGACCTGCCGCGACCCGGAGGTCGTCTGCGCGCGGGCTCGTCGAGCTCGTGCGACCTGTCCACGTCCCTACCAGGAGACTTGATCATGAAATCCCTCGATTCGATCGGACGACGACGCTGGCACCGTGCCGCCGCCATGCTGCTGCTGGCCCTGGCCAGCTCGCTCGCCCATGCCGTGCCCAGCTTCGCGCGCCAGACCGGCCAGCCGTGCGCCATGTGCCACGTCGGCGGGTTCGGCCCGCAGCTGACGGACTTCGGCATCCAGTTCAAGCTGACCGGCTACACCACCACCAAGGGCGGCGACTGGATCCCGCCGGTGGCCGGCATGGTCATGGCGGGACTCACCTACACGAGCAAGGCCCAGGACGCGAGCGCGCTCGACGGCCATGCGCTGACGGGCTGGCTCAAGGACAACGACAACCTCACGCTCGACCAGGTCTCCCTGTTCGTCGCGGGGCGCATCACCGACAACGTGGGCATCTTCTCGCAGGTCACCTACGACGGCATCGCGCAGCACACGTCGATCGACAACGTCGACCTGCGTGCCGCCACGACCACGATGCTGGGCGACCACATGGCGGTGCTTGGCGTTTCCGTGAACAACAACCCGGGCGTGCAGGACCCCTTCAACACGCTGCCCGCCTGGTTGTTTCCGTACATCGGGTCCAACGTGGCGCCCGCGCCGAGCGCGGGCACGCTGCTCGACGAGGCGTTCGGCCAGAAGGCGACCGGCATCGTCGGCTACACCCAGCTCGACGGCACCTGGTACGCGGAACTCGGCACCTACCGCATGCAGACGCCGACGCTCCAGAAGGACTTCGGCATCGCCGCGGGTGATCGCGATCCCGGCGCGCTGCGTTCGCCGCTGTATGCGCGGCTGGCCGCGCGCAAGAGCCTGGGCTCGTCGTCGCTCGAAGGCGGTGTCGTGCTGTTCAAGACCGGCTACCAGCCCGATCGTTCGGCGCCCGACGTGGCGCACATCCGCGACCTCGGCTTCGACGCCAGCTATCGGTGGACGAGCGCCGGAGGCGACACCGTCACGGTCCTGGGCAACGTCATCAAGGAGACGCAGGCGGGCGCCGACCTGACGGAGTACAGCGCCAACGCCTCGTACTTCTGGGACAAGTCCTGGGGCGCCACCGTGCAGCGCTTCGGCGTGAACGCGCCGGGGCTGGGCTCGCGCGGCACGCGCCTGCAGTTCGACTGGACGCCGTTCGGCAAGACGACGCCGTCCGGCGGCATCGACGCCAACATGCGACTCGGCCTGCAATTGACCGCCTACGACAAGCTCGATGGCGCGACCGGATCGGCGGCAACGGACGCCAACAGCCTGTACCTGTTCGCCTGGCTGGCGTTCTGATCGGGCCGCGGCCGGCTACTCGCCTGGCACGTCGAATTCCGCTTCGAAGGCACGCGCGAACTCGCGCGAGCCGGTGAGCGTGAGCGCCACCGAATGCCAGCCGTCCGGCGCGACGCCGGACTGCAGGTCGTGATCCCACTCGCCGCCGTCGTCGGCGGGGCCGTGGGAGTGCGGAAAGGCGCGCCAGGCCCAGTCGAGGAGGGCCTGCGCCTCGGCGAGTGCGAACGCGTGGCCGGCGGCGTCGGTGGCCGCCAGCGCCTCGATCGTGACGACGCCCTCGTCGTTGTCGCTCACGTCGAGCGTGAGCCAGCGCAGCGCGGTCACCGGGCACCCTCCGCGCTTCGCGTTGCGGTCGATTCGCCCTTCGGGCGCCGGAGCGAGGTCATGGCGCGGGCGCGGCGCCGCCGAACACCTGGTCGAGGGCGGCGTTGAACACCTTGAAGTCCAGCGGCTTGGTCCAGTAGTCGTCGAAACCCGCGTCCAGCGCGCGCTGGATGTCGGCAGGGATCGCGTTGGCCGACAGCGCCACCACGCGCAGGCGGGCGGTGGCCGGATCGGCGCGCAGGCGGCGCAGCACCTCCAGGCCGTCGAAGTCGGGCAGCTGCATGTCGACCAGCACCAGGCCGGGCAGCGTCTGCGCCGCGCGTGCGACACCGCTGGCACCGTCGGGCGTGCTGTCGAACACGATGCCGGGACGGCGGCGCACGAGCTCGGCGACGATCATCACGTTGACCGCGTTGTCCTCGATGTACAGCAGGCGCCGCGCGGGGAGCGCGAGCGGGCCGGATTCGGCGGCGGCGTCGAGCCGCACCTCGAAGGTGCTGCCGACCCCGCACGTGCTGCGCACGTCGATGCGCCCGCCCATGCCCTCGACCAGCGCCTTGACGATCGTCAGGCCGATGCCGGTGCCCTCGATGCCGGCGCGCTCGGCGCCGGCGCGGTTGAAGGGTTCGAAGGCGTGCTGCTGCTGCTCGGACGTCATGCCCACGCCGTCGTCCGAGACGCGGATCAGCACCTGGCCGCCGTCGGGCGAGACTTCCAGCCGCACGCTGCCGCCGGGGCGGTTGTACTTGATCGCGTTGGTCAGCAGGTTGACCAGCACCTGCTTGAGCCGCGTGGCGTCGGCGCGCACGTGCAGCGCGCTCGGCGGCGCGACCACCGTCACGCCGTGCTGCACGGCCAGGCCCTCGACGAGCGGCAGCGTCTGCTCGATGACGGTGGCCACGCGCACCGGCTGCAGCACGACATCGCGCGCCGGGCCGTCCAGGCGCGACAGCTCCAGCACGTTGTTGATCAATGTGAGCAGGTGTTCGCCGGCGGAGTGGATGTGCTCGAGCCGGGCCTGGCGCATGGCGTCGGCGTCGTCGCCCTGCGCGTCGTCGGCCATCAACAGGCGCGTGAAGCCCAGCACCGCGTTCATCGGCGTGCGCAGCTCGTGGCTCATGCGCGCGAGCAGCTCGGACTTGGCCTGGCTCTCGCGCAGCACCAGTTCGCGCTCGTGGCGCGCGGCGGCGGCTTCGTGGGCCTCGGTGATGTCCCAGTTCACGCCCAGGCGCAGGCGCGTGCGGCCGCGCTCGTCGCGCACGGGCAGCGAGCGTGACGCGAGCCAGCGCACCTGGCCGTCGGGCAGCAGGATGCGGAACTCGTAGGACGCCGGGCCGTCGCTGACGCGCGCCGTCTGGATCTGGTCGTTGACGTAGGCGCGGTCGTCGGGATGCACCCAGGACGACATCTCCTCGAAGTCGGGCGGCGCGGGCCGCGGTGCACGCCCGCGCAGCACGAACATCTCGTCGTCCCAGCGCGAGGTGCCGGCGTCCGAGTCCCATTCCCACAGGCCGATGCCGGCGGCGCGCGTGGCCATGGCGCTGCGCTCGTTGGCCTCGCGCAGCGCCGCCAGCGCGAGCTCGCGCTCGGTGACGTCGATGGCCACGCCGGTGGCCCGGTACGGGCTGCCATCGGGCTCGGCGCGAGCGCGCGAGACGACGTGCCGCACCTGCCCGTGCACGTCGACGATGCGATGCGCGATCTCGATCGGCGCGGACGGATCCTTGATCCATTCGATGCCCAGCGCCCGCACGCGCTCGCGGTCGTCCGGGTGCACGAAGCGGTCGAGCCAGGCCGCGAAGGCGGGCGCAGGCTCCCCGGCGGGCAGCGCCGTCATCGCACGCATCTGCGCGTTCCACTCGACCGGGCCGTCGTCGCGCCGCACGCGCCAGACGCCGATGCCCGAGGTCGACGTGACGTCGTCGAGCCGGCGCGCGAGCTCGTCGGCGCGCTGCACGCGCTCCACCTGCTCCGTGATGTCGAGCGCCACGCCGTTGAACGCCACCGGCGTGCCGAAGCCGTCGCGCTGCGTGACGCGGCGCGTGAAGATGTGGTGCCACTTGCCGTCCTGGCCCAGGTAGCGCGCCTGCGCGTCCTCGGCGCGGTACGACGTGAGCGCGCGCTGGTAGGTGGCCAGCACCTCCAGCAGGTCGTCGGGGTGGATGCGGCGGCGGATCTCGTCGATCGGGACGCCCTCCGGGCGGGCCTCCATGCCCATGACGGCGGCGGCCCGGCCGTTCATGAACACGCGCTGCGTGACGAGGTCGTGCCGCCACATCGAGACGTCGGCCAGTTCGGTGGCCAGCTGCAGCTGCGCGGCGGCGTCGTCCGTGGACGATGCGAGCTCGAAGGTCTCGGTGTCGTCCATGACGATGCCAACCACGCGTTCCGGCTGCCCGTCGGTGCCGGCCACTACCTCCCAGTGCGCCTGCACGCGACGCAGGCGGCCCTCGGGCGTGAAGAGGCGATAGCGATGCGAGTAGCTGCCTACCTGCTTCATCGAGCTGTCGAGCACCTGGAACAGGCGGTCCTGCGGCACGGTGGCCTGCGCGATCTGCGCGATCGACGGCACGCCGCGGCGCGCGTCGATGCCGAAGAAGCGGTACATGTGCTCGTCCCACTTGCCCTCGCGCGTGCGGATGTTGCGCTCCCACCGGCCGATGCGCGCGTGGGTCTGGACGAAGTCCAGCAGGGATTCGAAATGGCGGGCCTGGACGTCGATGCGGGCCTCCTCGTCGCGGCCGACGAGCGTCACCAGGCGCAGCCCGCCCTCGAGTGCGTCGACCTGTGCATCGCAGTGCAGCAGCGTGGCGTCGCGCCGGTGCAGGCGCCGTCGCGCCAGCGTGCCCGGCCGCGGCAGCCAGGGCGCGGCGGAGGCGTCGACGAGCAGGGTGTCCAGGACGTTGCCGACGGCGCGGGCGGCGTCGATGCCGGTGAGGGATTCGAATGCCGCGTTGGCCCAGGTGACGACGGCGTTCGCATCGATGGTGGCGAGCGCCACGGGCGACGAGCGTGCCCAGGCCCCCAGGCCCGCGGGCGGTGCACCGGCCGGCGCATCGCCTGCGCCCGCCACCGCGGACACGACGCTCGGTCTGGAGTGGCCCTCGGATGCGGACATGGCGTGGCGTGGATCGACGGGACCCGCCAGTCTACGCCCCGCCTGTCGCTCGGGGGCCGGCGCTGTGGCTTCCCGCCACCTGCCCGGCACAGGGATGGCGGGGCGCGCGAGAATGTGCCAGACCGCCTGCCCTTGACGCCCGTCCGCCCACCGCCATGCCTGATCCGAACGCCCTGATCCCGCCCCCGCTGACGCCCGCCGCCGACGTCGACGCCGCCCTTGCCGGCACCGGCTTCGCCGTGGTCGCCCCGGACGCGCTGGCGAGCCTGTGCGGCGCGCCGCCCGCGGCTTTCGATGCCTGGCGGCCATTCTGGAACCGGCTGCCGCCCGATGGCTACCTGCTCGATGGCGGCAAGTACCGCCAGCGACGCCACGGCGTGTTCGTGGTCGACGGCGACGTGGTGGCTGCCGCGCCGCATCGGCCGCACTGGCAGCCGGTGGACTACAACGCGCTGCATGGCGGCATCGAGCGCCATTTCGAGCCGATCGAGCCGGGCCTGGCCAGCGACCCCGCCTGGCAGCGCCTGGTCGCGGGGCTGGCCGCACGTGCCTCGGCGCTCAAGGGCGCGCAACGCTGGTTCGTCGAGGCGCACACCTTCCGCATCGACACCGCCAGTGGCATCGGCCGGCCGACGCCCGAAGGCGCGCACCGCGACGGCGTCGACCTGGTGACCGTGACGCTGGTCGAGCGCCACGGCATCAAGGGCGGCGAGAGCCGCGTGTTCCAGGCCGCGTCCAGCGCCGGCCTGCGCTTCACGCTCTCGCAGCCGTGGACGACGGTGCTGCTGGACGACGCGCGCGTCATCCACGAGACCACGCCGATCCAGCCGCTCAAGTCCGGCGAGCCCGGCTGGCGCGACACGCTGGTGCTCACCTTCCGCGCGGGTGGCTTCCAGGGCCCGGCGGGCTGACTTCCGTCTCCCGGCGAGGTGGACCCCGGCAAGGTGACCCCGGCAAGGTCGTCCCCGCAAAGTCCCTGATGGGCTGCGACCCCGAAGTCCGGCCGGGCGCGCCACAATCGGCCGACTGAAATCCGACGCAAAGGGAGCCCATGTCCGATCAGAAGCCCGTGGCCGACAAGAACGACGCCGACAAGGCCAGGCATACCCAGCGCGAGGCCGTGGAGAAGCTGCTGGCCACGGCGCCCATGCGCAGCACGGGCTCGATCAAGCTCGGTGGCAGGAAGCTGGAGTACAAGGTCGAGGGCGCGTTCGTCCCGGTGGTCAACACGACGCAGACGGACAAGCGCGGCGAGCCCGAGGCCGCCGTCTTCACCACCGCCTACCAGCTGGAGCGCAAGTCCGGCGACACCACGCCGCGCCCCGTCTGCTTCGCGTTCAACGGCGGCCCCGGCTCGGCCTCGATCTGGCTGCAGCTGGGCGCCATGGGCCCCAAGCGGCTGCGCATCGGCAACGACGGCTCGATGCTGCCCCCGCCGTACGAAGTCGAGGACAACCCGCTCAGCTGGTTCGAGCATTTCGACCTCGTGTTCGTCGATCCGCCGCACACCGGCTACTCGATCACCGCGAGCGACGATGCGCGCAAGAAGATGCTGTCCGTCGACGGCGACGTCGCCTGCCTTGCCGACGTGATCCGCACCTGGCTGTCGCGCCACCAGCGCTGGACGTCGCCGCTGTACGTGGCCGGCGAGAGCTACGGCACGACCCGCGGCGCGGCCATCGCCGACAAGCTGGCGGACCAGGGCGTGTCGCTGGCAGGCCTGATCCTCATCTCGTGCGCAATGGACCTGCAATCCATCGTCTTCGAGGCGCGCAACGACCTGCCTTACGCGCTGTTCCTGCCCGCGTTCGCCGGCGTCGCGCAGTACCACGGCTGCCTCAAGGGACCGCAGTCGAAGTCGGCCGCCGCGGCGCGCGCGCTGGCCACGGACTTCGTCGAGTCCGACTACCTGCGCGTGCTGCACAAGGGCGCGCGCGCCACCGACGACGAGCGCGCGAAGGTCGCCCGGCGCATGGCGGAGCTCACGGGCCTGCCGGCCGCGCTGGTGGAGCATCGCAACCTGCGCATCTCCGACAACACCTTCTTCACCGAGCTGCTGCGCGACCGCGGCCAGATCGTGGGCCGGCTCGAGGCGCGCGTGGCCGGGCCGATGGGCCTGTCGCGCACGCACGAGTGGGATTTCGACCCGGGCATGGAGTCGCTGGTGGGGCCGTACACGATGGGCGGCATGGGCTACTTCATCGGCACGCTGGGGTTCGATCCGACGTGGAACTACGAGGTGCTGTCCATGGACACCAACAAGCACTGGAACTGGAGCCGCGGCGAGGTGCAGGGCAACTCGTTCTGCTGCACCAGCCCCGACCTGTCGCGCGCGCTGCGGCGCAACCCGCACCTGCGCGTGCTGGTGGCCAGCGGCCACTTCGACCTCGGCACCCCGTCCACCGCCAGCGACTGGTCGCTCGCGCAGCTGGACATCCCGGCCGACGTGCGCCAGCGCGTCACGCACCAGTACTACGATGCCGGGCACATGATGTACACGCGCGACGAGGACCTGCGCAAGCTCAAGAAGGATCTGGCCGCCTGGCTGCCCTGAAAGCACCCTGGCCGTCGACGCAGCGGACAATGCGTCGATGAAACCTCCGAAAAGACTGCAGCCTCTCGTCGACGAGGGGCTGATCGACACCGTTGCGCGCCAGCTCATGAGCGGCAAGGAGGCGATGGTGTTCGTCGTGCGCAGCGGCGACGAGACGCTGTGCGCCAAGGTCTACAAGGAGGCCACCCATCGCAGCTTCCGCCAGGCCGTGGACTACACCGAGAACCGCAAGGTGAAGAACTCGCGCCAGGCACGCGCGATGGCCAAGGGTACGAAGTTCGGCCGCGAGAAGCAGGAGGAGGCCTGGCAGAGCGCGGAAGTCGACGCGCTCTACCGCCTCGCCCGCGCCGGCGTGCGCGTGCCCCGTCCGATCAATTTCCACGACGGCGTGCTGCTGATGGAGCTGGTGACGGACGCCGACGGCGACGCCGCGCCGCGGCTCAACGACTGCGAGTTCTCGCCGGAGGACGCGCGCCGCCACCATGCCACGCTCGTCAAGGAAGCCGTGCGCATGCTCTGCGCGGGGGTGGTGCACGGCGACCTGTCCGAGTTCAACATCCTGCTGGCCGAGGATGGCCCGGTCATCATCGACCTGCCGCAGGCGGTGGACGCCGCGGGCAACAACCATGCGCAGCGCATGCTGATGCGCGACGTCGGCAACCTGGCGGCGTTCTTCGGGCGCTTCGCGCCGGAGCTGCGCGCGACGGAGTACGGTGCCGAGATCTGGTCGCTCTACGTGGCCGGCGGCCTGACGGTCGAGACGCAGCTCACCGGGCGCTACCAGCACCAGCACGGCGCGGTCGACCTGCGCGCGGTGATGCGCGAGATCGAGGC
>Ga0068855_100008619_pt1 | contig 12322 bp, 12 predicted proteins | sample KBSCornC52_FD_66592 | JGI IMG/M metagenome (GOLD analysis project Ga0068855, IMG submission 66592) | Corn rhizosphere microbial communities from Kellogg Biological Station, Michigan, USA - KBS Corn C5-2 | ecosystem: Host-associated > Plants > Roots > Rhizosphere > Soil ...
TCCTCGAACGATGCGGTCACCCAGTTCGGTTACAGCCGCGCCGGAAATCTCATCTCCGTGACCGATCCGGACAACGTCACCATCACATATGGCTATGATCCCTCGCATCGCCTGACGTCTATCCGTAACGGCAATGGCGAGAATGTGACTTTCACGCTGGACGCCGCTGGTAATCGCACCAAGGAAGAGGTGAAGGGGAGCAATAGCGTCGTTACGCGCAGCTTGACCCGCTCGTACAACGCCCTGGGGCAGCTCACCGGGGTGCAGGATGCGCTGAATCGCAGCGTCCTCAGCGCCACCTATGCGGACAGCTACGATGCCAACGGCAACCTGGTGCATGCAGCTGATGGCCTGAATGTCCAGCTCAAGCGCGACTATGACGCCTTGAACCGTGTGATAGCCACGACCGACGACTTCAATGGCAGCGATCAGGCGACGCGGAATACGCAGACGATCTATCAGTACGATGCACTCGGCCGCATGGCGGGCGCCGGCGATCCGGATGCGCTCAATACCTTGTATGACCACAATGCATTTGGTGATCAGGTTGGCTTGCATAGTCCCGACACGGGTAACTCCAGCGCCATTGTCGACAAAGCGGGCAACGCCACTTCGGTGACCGATGCGCGGGGTATCCAGGTCAATCAGATGTTTGATGCGCTGAACCGGCGTACGTCGGCATCGTATCCGTCGACCAGCGACAACATCGCCTGGCTCTACGACGAGCCCAACAGCGTAACGGGTTGCACTGGTTCGTATCCCATTGGTCGTTTGACTCGGGTCGTAGAAGCGAACGTCACCACGATCTACTGCTACGACAAGCGCGGCAATGTGGTGCGCAAGAGCCAGACGCAGGGTACGCAGACGGATGTGGTGGCTTATACCTATACCCTTGCGGATCGCCTGGCGGCGCTGACGTATCCCAGCGGAACGATGGTGGCTTATAAGCGTGATATCGTCGGGCGATTGCAGTCGCTGGCGGTGACGACATCAGGCACAACCTGGACGATCGTCGACTCGGTCAACTATATGCCGCTGGGTCCAATTGCCAGCTATATGTTAGGGAAGATCGGTTTCAGCCAGCTAATCACGCGCACATACGACGCGAACTATGCTTTGACTGATATCTCCAGCTCATCGCTCAACCTGCACTTTGCCCGGGATGTGATGGGTAATATCACGGCGCTGGGCAGTGCGGCGGGGGCCAATCCGGCTACGGAGACGTATCGCTACGACGCGTTGTATCGGTTGAACGCAATCAGTGATGCCACCGGCGCAGCGATCGAGGCCTACACCTATAACAAGACCGGAGACCGCCTGAGCAAGAGCGCCAGCGGCCTCGCCACCGGCACCTACGGGTACCAGAGCGGCACGCATTGGCTTACCAGCATCGGCAGCAGTGCCCGCACCTACGACGCCAACGGCAATACCACCGGAAATTCCACCGGCGGCGATGCGTTTGGCTATGGCTATAACGGGCGCAACCGGATGACGGTGGTGCAGCGGAATGGTCAGACTGTGGCTAACTACAGCTACAACGCGATGGGACAGCGGGTTGCGAAGGCAGTCATGGCGCCGCAGGCGGCGAACCAGCGCTTTGCCTATGACGAAGGCAGCCAGCTGCTGAGCGAGTACGGCACGACGAACCGCGACTACATCTGGATGGGTGGGCTACCGGTGGCAGTCGTCGATGGTGTTGGTGTAGCGGCCAAGTTGAGCTATGTGACCGCGGATGAGTTGGGCACGCCGCGAGTCATTAAGGACGATACCGGGGCAGTTCAATGGCAGTGGCCCTATCAGGGGAACGCGTTTGGCGAAATGCAACCCGTTTCTGCGACGGGATATGCGTTCAACTTGCGCCTCCCGGGCCAATACGTTGATTTCGAAAGGGGCCTCGCGTACAACACTAATCGCGACTACGAGCCTGCGACTGGTCGCTATGTACAGAGTGATCCGATAGGTTTGGCGGCGGGCTGGAACACCTATGCTTATGCAGCAGGAGATCCGCTGACCCAGTTCGATTTTTTTGGGCTTGCGCTCACACCCGTGGATCTTCCGGGGCTCGGCGCCACTTATCTTGATGATTCATTTTCGCCGAACGTCGAGCGGTTTATCGCGAACGCCTCGGCACATGGAGTTGAGCTTCACTTCAATAGTGCGTACAGAACCCCAGCTCATCAGGCTCAGCTTCACAATGACCCAAACGCCATAACTCCTGCGGATCAAAGTCTGCATTCCTGCGGCTTCGCTGTGGATGTCAACTACTCGACGCTACCAGCGGCGCAACAACAGATCATTAGAGAGGCTGCTCAGTCTGCGGGACTTAGCTGGGGAGGGGCGTTCCGCACTCCAGATCCACCCCATTTTTTCATCGAGCCAAGCATTGATAGGGCAACGGCGATTGATAACGCGACGCGTGATTATCTGAGACTAACAGGCCAACAGCACTGAGGACAAAACTGTGAAACCGCATTCAATGGCGCTCCTTCTATTCGCCGCAATCTGTGCTTTAGGCATCACATCTAAGGGCGTTGCGCAGGAGCCCTCCAGTCAAAAAGTGACAGGCATCTATTCCGACATGCAATACAACCGGGAGGGGGGCGATGTCGTAGGCCAGGAAGTATTTATAGTTTTTTCCAAATCTGGCTACTTCGCCATACTTCAGTTAAGTGAAGGAGAACCATCTGCCCCGGTCGTCGTACCAGTTAAGGTTGCTGGATCGGCGGTAACCTTCACTGTACCCACGGAAATGGATACTCGCGGGACTTTTAAGGGAAATATTTCCGGTGGCCACTTAGTTGGGACCTTTAGCGGCAATGGGCAAAAGGTCGATCTGAAAAGAAAGAGTAGCTATTGGCAGTGAGTCGCATGCGAAGGTTGCGTCATCAAGTCAATCGACTATTTTCGGCCGTTGTTTGCGAGCCCAGTGCTGCATAGTCATTGAAAGACACCACCTCTTCGCCAAGCCAGTCATTGACCTGACGAAAGCGTGCCATCAGCGGCAATAGTTCATTGATGGCAAACACCTGCGCCGCCGGCACCACCGACCCGAATCCGGTGGTGCCGATGGGCACCAGACCAGGCCAAGCAACTGCGACGGGACGCGGTGCGCAGCCAGCACATCGTCACGTGTGACATTCTTGATACTGAAGAACTCGTCCTTGGCTGCCACTTCGCTGATCAGTATCAGCTGTAGGCCATCCTTCTTGCCGTTCGGCGCATAGATGAAGAGGTTACGGAAATTGCCCGGCCCTTTGCTGTACTTGAGCGCCTCTCGGATACCGTTCACCTGCTCTCGTCGGCCAGCGCATCGGTGACGTAGAGGATGTATTCCCGCATGCGAGCCGTTGAGGTAATACTTCCGGCGGAATAGCATGCCCGCCTCGTTCAGCCAAGCGCAAATTCCGTGCCGGAGCGAGATGTTGTGAGAAGTCTCGAGAACAATAGATGGTGGGCTCATCTGTGGATTGATGCATCGAAATCGTCACAGAAAGGCTGCGCGGGTGCGGCAGGGGTGACTGCGCAGCTCAGGAGCATGCCGGCGCTCGCGTCAGGTCAACGCCTTCCGCCTTACTGACCAAGGCGACAGTGGATGCTGGCCGCTATATTCTAGAAAGGTTCGTTTTCGACTCGAAGCGGACATCTGAGATAGTCCGACCTGGTCAGACCCTTGGGGAAGGCTAAATGTCAGTCGACATCTTTGTATTCCTGGCACTCAATCGCGCGCCAGACTTCGACGCCTGGCAAAAGGCCATGCGGGCGAGTCGCCCCGAAATGCACTCGTCGCCCCGGTAGACCTCGCGAGATATAGTGGCTTTCTGCCCCTTGTTGTGGATGGTAAGACCACGGGCTTTTTCTTCTTCAGGAATGACGCGAAGGAGCTTGCTTCGGATTACCCGATGGTGGCGGCGGCTGGTGTCAGCGGCGGCGTTGCCTACCAGCTTTCGTTCGGCGGTGATGCGCATGAATGCATCGCAGCCATGCGATCCGCCGAGGTGCTGGTGAAGAACTTCGGCGGTGTTGCGTTTGACCCTCAGGGTGGAAAGGTCATGATCACCAGAGGCCTGGATGACAATGCGGAGCTCTGTAGAACGTCATCGAGACCGTAGGAGACTCAAATGTCGATGTCGGTGCTATTCATGTCCATGTCACTCGACGGATATATCGCGGGCCCTAACGATGAGCCAGGCAACCCTGGCGGCGACGGCTTCGACCGGCTGCACGACTGGTATGGAGACTTCTCCCGGCCATCGGGGGCGGTCGGACAGTTGTGGGACGAATGGAACTCACCGGGCGCGATTCTGGCGGGGCGGCGCACTGCCGAGCAGATCGATCACTGGGGCGGTGACAATCACGGTGTCCCCATCATCGTGCCAAGCCACCGTCCGCCCGGCCGCTCAGTCGCGAACTATCCGTTGGTGAAGTACGTGCTCGACGGGATTGAGAGCGCCATGGCGCAGGCCAAGGCCGCAGCCGGGGACCGCAACGTACTGATGCTCGGCGCGTACACGGCGCAACGGGCGCTCGAGGCTGGGGTGCTGGACGAGTTGCAGATCCACCAGGTCCCGGTGCTGTTTGGTGGCGGCCTCCGACTGTTCGATGTATTGCCGTCGCGCGTCGAATTGGAGATTGTTCGGGTGATCGATACGCCGGATGCCACACACATCCGCTATCGCGTTCGTCGCTGATCCGCTTTCGACCTCAAGTCCAGATAGCGAAAGAATTGGGTGAACCGACGCGCGAGAACTACAACGACACCACCGGTGAGGCGACTACGTGCAGCCCTACAACCACAAACCAATGTTGATGTTCGCCGGTTGGCTGGTCGCTTCCTTGCTGGCAGGTGCGGCTCATGCCGAGTATCGAGCAGCCAAGGATGAAGCGGTGCAACTCGGTGCCATCGCTGGCAATATCCAGTCTGTATCTTTTTATGTGGTCGCGAGTACGGGCAGGTACTCGCTTCAGGGGGAGGCTTTCAAGAAAGCCTCGACGCTGCGGGTTTTCAGGAGCTGCGGAGGGAACTGCCGGATGTTCCTAAAGCCTTTGCTGGATCATCTGTCCGGTGCAACACCTGGCAAATGCCTCATGGGGCAGGAAAATGTGCTGGTCGAGATCGGCGACAAGGCGTCGTTGGTCTACAGCTACTCGGGAAAGGTCATCCAGGTCGACGGTCACTGCTATCTTAGCCAGCAGAGCGTCGGCGATATATTGAGAAAAGCTGGATTCTTCCTTGATTGAGTTTTCGCGACAGATTGGTGCTAGGTTCTTCTGCTTCAAAGATGCGTGAAAGAGAAAAGGCGGCCAACGGTCCGCCTTTCTTTCGTGCTCCGATCGCTACTCAGGCCAGTAGACTTCAATTCGCGTGTTGTGGCTGCGCCGACTTTGCTCGATCTGCGTTGTAGTCACGAAGGAGTGCCAACCCGCCCGTCGGCACAAGTAGGTCCGAAACGGAATTGGGCGCGCCGACAGGTACGCTTGCTTGCTCCTTCAACATGGCGCTCATTGCTTTCAGCTCTGCGGTGACTTCTTCGATCTTCCCAGAGTCGAGCTTGGTGACGAAGCGGTCGTATTCAGTCGCTTGAGAAGACCAGTTACGCTGGTTTATGTGTAAGCTGATTTCGAGGCTCTTGCTGAAGCCGGCCCAGTAGGAGATCCAGCCGATCAGGAAGCTTCCAGCGACAATAAGGATGGCTTTAATCATTGACTTGAATTCGCGTTGCATTTTGTTCCTCCGCATGATCGCAAATACAAGCCGGTTCCCTTGCCGCCATTCTTCGATACATGCACCGGTGGAGCAGCTTTCGGTGCACTTCTTTATCTTTTCGAGCATGTCATTGTGGCATGGATGCAGAGGACCAGGCGCACTCGAATTGCTCCCATCCGGCGCGCGCTGAAGATGTCCGGTCGGAGCGGCATCAGTCGTTTCGGCAGGCAACCAACTCGCCGGGTTTGCCTTCGCTGAGTACCAGCGCATCCCAGTCGGCCCAGTCGCCCTTGCCCGCGAACCAGACCCATCCATCGCCGCAGGCGAGGGGGCGATAAGCGGCTAGGCCGCGCAGGGACAGCGGCGTCTCGGCGCCCGAGTCGAAATCGTCCAGCGATGGCTCGCCCTTGCGCGGGCCGCTCTTGAAGAACGGAAGCAGCAGCATGTGCCGTCCATCGGGCGAGAACAGACCATGGCTGCTCTCGTCGATTTCGCGCAGGCAACGCGGGTTCGAGCCATCGGCGTCCGCTTCGAGCGCCGAAGGGTGCTGCATGCCCATGCGGCCGTAGTGCGTATTGCTGCCCATGGTGAACACGTGAAGGCGGTCGCCCAACTGGACTGCATCGCCCAGCGAAGTGCCCGCATGCTCGGAAACGTCGTTCGGGCCTTCGGGATCGACACGATAGGGCACCATGAACGGGCCATCCGCAAGCGCGCGAGCGTTCCAGCGAGCGGTACTCGCATCCAGGTCGAATTCGAGCATCGCGAGGTAACTGGGGTAGTCAGGACGGGCGTCCGGGTGGCGCAGGATGATCGGGACCCGGCCATCGCGGCTGGCGCCGGCACGCACTGGGATATAGCTGCGTTTGCCGAGGATGCACGCCGCCGGGGGGAGGGGGGTGATTTCTATCGCGACAGGCTCCGCATCGCCACGGGGATCGAAGAGCCACGCCCACCGGTCGGTGACCAGCAGCCCCACCCTTTCGTCCACTTGGAACGACACGGGCGCGCCGTAGCTGGCGGACTCGGTCACCTCGTCCTCACGGCACCGCGAAATGCAGTCGCGGACCGCGGCGGGAACCGGCAGCCGCCGCCGGATACCGTTTCCGACATGGATGAGGGACGTTTCGAACTCGTCCTCTTGGTATGTCGAAAGATGGACGACGGCCGTTCCGTCGGCAAGCGGATGGATGCCTTTCAGGTAACCCCGGTCGCGATCGGTGAGGCAGACGGATTCGAACAATGGAAGGCGAAATTTAATTTGAAATGTCATGGCAAGATTCTACGGGAATGGCATGCGCGTCAGCTGCCGCCTCAATGACCGTGGCTGGCTTGCCAGGTCAGACGGCGACGAGTCGCCCCCATCCGGTAGCCGGAAGGTTATTGATCCGCGCGCGCTGTCGTCCCCCCTCCTCGCCTGCGCACTTCTACCCTTGCTTCTGATGCAATGACGCATTGCCGCCATGCAAGTCCTGGCCTGACCTCGCGAGGCGAAACGAGCGGCATCGGAACGATGCAAATTGATGCGCCTGGAGGCCATAAAGTGCGTCAAAGTGCGTCGCCACGGTATCTCACCCGATACGCCGATAAGCCGCCCCAGGCTGATTCTGGCGGGCTGTGGGAGATTTCGTCGAAATCGATCTCCAAAGGGTGTGCGGGTGCGGCGGGGGTAACTGCGTGGCGCAGGGGCGTGCCGGCGTTTGCACCAGATCAGCGCCCTCCCGCCGTCGCGGGCATGGACGCTTGCCGCTATATTTTGAAAAGGTCGGCTTTCGACCCAAAGCGGTCACTCGCGCGAGCAAATGTCAGCTAGGGAGAAGGTATGGTTCGGTGGAGCAAGGTTGCCATGGTTGGAGCGCTCGTCTGTCTAGTTGCACTCAATCTTTTTGCGCGGACAGGCCGGGATATCACTTGGTCGTATAAGGGCCACTACCATTCGGAGACAGCTGCGTCCATAAAGGTGCTTACTCCAAGCGGCATCAGTGACGAGACGCTTATTCCTGTCGAAGACTACTCATCCAGCAAGGACACCGGGCAGCGCGTGCAGGTCCTGCTGGTCAACTCTTTCTGTGTTCCCTGGTATCGGAAACTTGCCGATGGCAATCTATTGATAATTTTTGCGTGGCTGGCAATTGGCGCTATTGGATGGGCTATTGATCGAGCAGTGACGAAGCGAAGGGCTGCGGCTTAGAAATGTCCGCTTTCGACCCGAAGCGGACATTACGGCAAAAGAAGCCGTCATCTAGGAGGTCGCTTACAGGGCTTTCGCGCCTAGCAACACCACGCCAACAACCACCAATGATTACCTGAGCACCAGCGCGCCATCATTGCGTTACCGCTTGCTCTTGAAGAATGGTGCAAGTTCCCTGATGGTTTCGTTTATGAAGGCCTCAACTGGAATCAGTCTTCAACTTGACTGCGCATTACACGGTGAACCTTGGCCCCGCCCTCGCCAACCTGTACGTGTCGCGTCAGGGCCCCTTCGGGGACGGCTATCGATCGGAAGCAATGAACCCTCGATTGACGCATGGCTATATCTCATCCCAATATTGCCCTTATATCGGGGCAACTGGTGGAATCGCCCCTAGTTCAGGGGGAACATACAGCCATGGCCGGCCCACGTTCAATCGCTTCGCCCGACGACGAAGTGGCGTCGCCGATACTTCAAATCAAGCCGCGCGAGGTAGCCGGCCGGGATACGATTGCCCGTTTCAATGCACAATTTCGTGCAACAGCGCTGGCCTGTATACAAATCCTTAGTCAAACCGTAGATCGCGTGTACTGTGACTATCAGGATGATTTTGTCTCTATGACACAGGTAAATGGAGCTGCCACCTATCGGTTTTATCAGGTGAAGACTAGTGGCACCCGAAATCACCAATGGTCGCGACTCCAGGTTTTTGGCGTTCCCAGGCGTCTCTCCAAGAAAGAGAAGAAGCCATCCGACGAGAAGGCCAAGAAAGCTACGGGGCAAACTCCTCAAGAGCGTATAGCTGCTAGCTTCGCCGGGAAATTGCTTGACCATACAAACCGCTTCGGCGATTCATGCACAAGCGTTTCCTTGCTGACGAATGCAAGCCTAGATGACGACCTCGAGGATCTGCTGAAAACGCTGAGCGATGGCACGCTAGCCCATGACGCCATTGCACACGTAATTGCGCACTTCAACGAGACGTACGCCCTAGATCCGCCCCTTTGCCAGCGCGAGATCGAGGTACGGGTTCGCAAGCTGACTATCGAGCCGAACCTATCCCACCTGAGCCCGCACGACAAAGATTTTTCGAGTAAAGCAACGCAAGCGATTCATGAATTCAGTGAGATCGATCTTACGGTAAGTGAAGGGGCTGCCATCATCGATAGCTTGATCAAACTGGTCGAGCGAAAATGTCATTCCAAGCTGATGGAGAGCATGACAGAGGCAGACCTCAATGCCGCGGCGGGGATAGGCATAGAGGAGATGCTGTCGATACTGAGCATCTCAAAGGGAGCCTACGATCATCTTCTTGCTGGTGGTGACAGCCAGGCTCTGAAGTCCGCGTCGCTATTCCAGCGGAAGTTGGCGCAAGCCGGTGCGCCGAGCGAAATGATCGAAACGGCAATCCGATGGAAGGTGGAGTGGGACAACTGGTTGCGGACGCACCGCCATCACAGAGAATCCTCCGTGAACTTCCTTCTCAACGACTTGCGCGAAGTCCACAGGAAGTGGGTCCAAAGCGTCATCCCGTTCAGATCTGTACTAGATGAGGTCCGAGGACTTCATGGCTCGATGAATGATGCGGCTCTCCAGGCCATCCTTACCGAGGAAATCCTACTTGGCGGTGTATTCGCAGAACTAGTTAGGAGCGAGGCCCGATGAAACCCGACGATTTCTTTCGCCAAGTCGAAGAGCGAAGAATTGAACTTACGTTCGATCGTGATACTGACAGTCGATCGAATCAGCTGAGTAATGAGGCCATGTTCCACCTTCCGTTGCTCGCGGTGGTGATCCTGATGTTGGCAAAAGGTCAAGCGAAGCCAAAAGTAGAATCTTTGGGACAATTGGTCGGCGAATGCCTGGAACGCACTTTTGTTGGGTTCCGTGGCTCGGCACAGCATTTGGGTTGGTCGGCAACCCTTCGCGTTCGGACGGTTCAAGCCCTGTCCTTTCTTGAATTGTCGAGTCAAGTGAAAGTTGGGCGAGACTCGCGTGAGGTATCTGCAACTGCTCTAGGTCATTCGGTGATTCATTCGGCGCTCAAGGGGGGATCAGACCTTAGCTCGACGCTCTACCAACTTGAGCGAAACTACAGAAATCTTCGGGCCGAGCAGAAGCAAAAGGAAAGGCAGGCCACTCTATGAAGCTTCTTAGTATGCGAGTGAATTCCGCACATCCCGGCGGATGGTCATCTCGCGAACTCCAATTCGGTGCCGAGATTACGCAGCTATTTGGTCCAAATGGCTGTGGGAAGACTCCGCTTATTCAAGCGCTTGTCTATGCCCTTGGATACCCCGTCACCTTCCGCGACGATCTATCGCGGAATTGTGGGTCGGTGTCAATCAATGCTGACCGCCACGGAGTTCCTCTGGCCATCCGGAGGGAGATAGGAAGATCCACTCAAATAACTGTTCTTGTTGGCAGTGAAGAACGGACGTTTCACAACGAAGCCGACTTCTCTCGCTTCATGTTCTATCTATGGAACATGAACGATCCATCGTTGACGACAACAACCAAGAAGGCCAGTCAGCTCTATCTTGCTCACGTTCTACCATTGTTCTACATAGATCAGGACCACGGGTACAGCCGCCCGTACTTTGCGCCTAACCAGTTTATCCAGGACCAGTACACAGAAGTAGTTCGGGCCGCCTTCCACGCTTCACCTCGAAACCCTTTTGGCCGACGGGCCCTACTGAACAACTATAAGGATAGGCTCGATCAGGCTGATCGTGACATTGTTCGCTCCGAGAATCTCATCTCTGAATTATTGGCCGAGATTGGGACACCGCGACGCTCACCGGCCGATGTCGAGGGCGAACTCAACGAGTTGACGCAAACGCTTAGAACTTTTATGGATGGCTCAAGCGTTCGGGATGAGGCCGTAGCCTCACTTGAGGAAGAGCGCAGAGCGATCTCGGCTCTCTCATCGACGTTACGTCGCGAACGCGACGACATAAATCACAGGATTAAGGGGCTTTCGCAAATCGGCCACGAGATTGAAATCGAGGCAAACACGCTTTCCTTGAATGACTCGGCGCGTCAGTTGTTTGCATCATTTGGCTCAATCTGTGCCAAAGACGGATGTGGACTTTTTCTAGGCAGTAGCGCTGCGTACGGAAAGAGTCTTCTCTATCTTCGAGATCAGCTGAAGGATCTTGAAAAACTAAGGGTCCATCAAGAAGAACGACTTCATTTCATCGAAGACGACATCCGCCTGCTGCAAGAAAGGTTCATTGAAATTGACCGACGACTCGCCGACGCTAGGTCAAACTCAGAAGTTACAGTTGCACTCGAATTTACCGCTCGAACCACGGAGCGCGTTATCAACCTAAAGCGAGAGCGTCAATATCTTGATGAGCTTGATGAGGAGGAGCGGAAGTACATCTCTCTTCTCGCTGATCGCGAGAAAATCTCCAATCAGCTAGCCTCAATGGCCACATCAGGTGGTGGCACAGATCTCCACTTTCTTAGCATCAGGAAGGAGCTCGCTGATGGTGTCGCACGTTGGCTAGACGTCCTTCGCACTGCAAACGTATCGCGAGACGTTGCAGTTGATACTGACTTGAGTGTTACCTTTGGAGGCGAGTCGCTCAAGCAGCTCAAAGGAAGCACGCTGATTAGGGCGGTACTCGCTATACGAACAGCGACGTTCGAACTCATGACGAAGGATCCCTCATTTTCTCCGAGATTCCTTATTCTTGACACCCCACGCCAGCAGGATATCGTGAGGGAGGACATTGCTCGCTACCTTGCTGAGCTGAAGCGCATGTCGGCCAGGCAAGATGTCCAGGTCGTCTTCTCTGGAAGTAACTATCGCTATCCAGTTGCCGAGCGGGACAAGGAATGGCAACCAGATTTCTCGGGCGAAGATCAGTCCATGTTCCTCGGGGTCGATGAGTAGATCTTGTGCGAGTAAGCGGCGGCGCACTGAGCGATTCCTGCTGCAGAGCTCATTCCGGTATGGACGGTTACTGTGGGGTGAAGCACCAGCTCGCAACTGATATCGTGCTCTTTCGCAGAAGGAGTGCCGCAGTGCCATCCAGGCGCTTGCCTGCGTGTCTGTGTCGCCAAATCTGCCCGCTGTTCCGATCAACCCGCCGGCGTGGGATAACGAGCTAGCGTTGGTCCGCTTTCGACTGCGACTTCAGTCGGTCATTGCAACACATTGCTGGAATCGTTCGGCCGGCGTTTCAAAGTTCAATGTCTGCCGAGGTCGCTCGCTCAATCGCCGAGCTACAGCATCGAGCTTCGCTTGAGAATACACCGACACGCCGGTGGCAAGCCAGCGGTGGTCGCGCCCAATCGACTGCAACGCCAGTTCAACGTCAAGCATCCCGATCGAGCGTGGGTCACAGACATCACCTATCTGCGCACGGCCGAAGGCTGGCTTTATCTGGCCGTCGTCATCGACTTGTATTCGCGTG
>Ga0068855_100008623_pt1 | contig 12318 bp, 10 predicted proteins | sample KBSCornC52_FD_66592 | JGI IMG/M metagenome (GOLD analysis project Ga0068855, IMG submission 66592) | Corn rhizosphere microbial communities from Kellogg Biological Station, Michigan, USA - KBS Corn C5-2 | ecosystem: Host-associated > Plants > Roots > Rhizosphere > Soil ...
GGCGGCAGCGCGCCGATCTGCCAGAGCGCCGCGCTGCCCCCCAATGACTCGATCAACTCCGGTGCGAACTGAAACGACAGGCACTCGTCGCCTCCCACGTGGTGCTCATGGCTGCACGCGAACTCGTCTCCCGGGTGCCCGACTAACACCGAGCCCGGCACGAGCTCGAACAACCTGCTCCGCGAGCGACAACCGAAGCTACCTCGTCGCACGAATGACAACGAGTGCACGACATGCGCTTCGGGGTACGGCTTCGTGCCTGGGCCGGCCGTACACACGTAATCAACCACGCGAACCGACTCGGATGATTTGAGTACCGCGGTCAGCATGGTGAGCTCAAAAATAGCAAAATACTTCGCGCGAGCCAGCTCCCGCCGCGCGCCCCATTACCCGCGGCCGACCTGAGCTGCAGCCGGTTTCGTATTCTGGCTCTCTGGCCCGCGCCGCTTGGACCCACACGCGTCCTGACTCCGCGCGGCTCGAGACCGGTCGAGTCTAGATCTCGGCGTTGAAAGTGAGGCGGCACGGCGCGCTCGGTTGCGGCTCGCGCGGAAGCACCGGGGCCTGACGCGCGCTGCGCAATCCGTGCTGCGGAGCTCGAGTACTCAGCGGTTCGCTGATCCGCGGGCTTCACCCGGCGAGCGACACCGCGCGAACCGGTGCCTCTGCGTGCATGGGTTGCTCTTCACTCAGTTTAGCGACGCCGCGCGTGCCGCACGAGCTCGTCACCGCGCGCCAATTTCCTGCGCGAAGAGGCTTTCTCAACCTCGAGAGCGGTCCTCTCGAGCGGGATTCCGGCCTGAATCGGCCCGACGGCTGACAACGCGCGCGCGGGCAACGGGTTCGCGGCGGAGGCTCGATCGACCTCGACTGGGCCGACCGAGCGCTGGGCGGGACGTGCGGCGCGTGAGCGGCGAGAGGCCATGCGGAGATCCGCCGCTAGGTTGACGCGTCAACCTAGCGGCGGATCTCCTGGTTGTCAAGTCAACCAGGCGTGGGCTATCGTTGAAAGTGTGAAGAGAGATCGTCCAGGACCATTGTCGAAGCCGGAGGCCGAGCTGTGGCAGGCGTGGCGCTCCGCAACCGAGTCGGTGACGAGCCTCGTGGCGCGCGATATCGCCGCTGCCACGGGCCTCTCCGGCGCAGACCATGACGTGCTCGCGCAACTGGCGGATCTGGGCCGCGGCAAGCTCCGCCAGCAGGAGCTTGCCGACGCGCTAGGCTGGCACAAGAGCCGCCTTTCCCACCACTTGAGTCGGATGGAGCAACGCGCTCTGGTAAGGCGGAAGCAGACCGCGCCCAGCGTCGTGCTCGTGAGCACGACGCCCATCGGTCGGCAAACCTTGCGCGCGGCACTGCCCGTCCAGGCCGAGGCCGTGCGCGCACATTTGGTCGCTAACCTGTCCCGGGCTCAGCGCGCCCGGCTGTTTGAGCTGCTCGCCATCATCGCGAAGGCAGCCTCCGATCATGACGCAGCAGCTTCCACTGCGCCGACGGTGCGCCGGGCTTCGGGCTCGAAAAGGCGAAACGCGGTCTCACGTGGCGCTCGGCGGAGTGAGAGCGCGGCCTGAGATGGCCGACGAGCCCGGGGTGTTACGGCCGAACGCAAAAAGTTCTTGAATTCGTGGCCTCTGGCGGCGGGAAATTCAGCACCCCTTCGAGTGGCGGCGGGTTTAGGCTCGTCGGGTGAGCACGACGCGCATCACCCGTCACCTGAACGCCCCACCGGAACGCGTTTACCGCGCGCTGATCGATCCGCAGGCGATCGCCGAATGGCGCGTCCCAGAGGGCATGAAAAGCCACGTGCACGAGCACGACGCCCGTGAGGGCGGCGCGTTCCGCGTATCGCTCACTTACGACGCAGCGAATGCCGCAGGCAAGACCAGCGCCCACGCCGACACCTATCACGGCCGATTCGTGAAGCTCGTGCCCGGGATCGCGAAGAGCCCGGTTCGTTCGCCGCGGGCCGCGAGGAGCGCGGAGGCGCCAAACCCGAAGATGGGGAGCAGCCAGAGGAATTCGAGGCCGCGGCAAGCGCCTGCAACAAGCGAGCGTTACGTGTCGTTCGCACTTCGAGGGCGCCGACGCGCCGCAGTGGCCGGTACGTCGCGACGGCGATCGAGGCTCTTGCTCAAGCGCTCTTTGCCGCCGAAGGCTAAGCCGCGCCGCGCGCGACGCGTGACCATCAAAACCCACATCCTCATTTTGCGGCAGCTGCCCCAGTGCGCAGAGGTGACTGCGGGCTGAGCAACTCGCAACGCTTGATCCTGAACGACTCACCTATTCCACCGTGCCGAGCGCGGTCGAAAACCGTAGACCGAGTTCTGGGGGTTGGATGCGAATTCTTTGAGCTTGTTCTGAGCGCCGAGATGGTGGAGCTTTTCGGGCGTGCTGGAGCGGGCTCAGCGACCCATGCGTGAGGAGGATCGTCGTGTCGTCGATCAGTACCGCCAACGCGACATCGGTGTGGTGACGTTCGAAGCCAAGTACACGTTCTTGGCGGGCGCTGCGGGTCTTGCGCTCGGATTCGTCTGGCTCGCCGCTTTCCACCTCGGTGATCGGGGAGCAGCGGCGTGGCCCGTGCTCGCACTCTGCGCCGCTGGAGCCGCAATTGGCCTGCCCATCGACTTGAGCCGAAGGCGTGCTCGTCTGCGCGCGCGACGATCGGCTGCCGCAGCTCGCTGGCAGCCGATCTTGGCCAGCGATTTCGTAGAACGGATTGCGGCGGAGGCAGCGATGGCGGCACGGATCGATGACGACGACGCGAACAGTGCGTGGTTTCTGCAGGTCGAGGCGGATCAGGTTCTCTGTGTCTGGGACTGGACCGAGCGAGCGACCGAACGCGTCGAGGTCGACCTCATTGCCGGAAGCTCGCCGACTCCGCTCGCAATTCGCTGGTCCGGAAACGAGCTCGTCCCGATCACGCCCAAGCGAAAATTCAGGCGTGGCGAGCGCAAGCCCGAGCAGTGCGAAGTTCTTCGTGGCCGCGTCGAGCAACTCGACCAGCTGTTGCGAGAGCCTGGTGAAAAGAAGCTCGATGCGAGACCGAAGGCACGCCTGGAATGGACGCCGCTTGCGAAATTGGCGGAGGATCTGGAGGCCCTCGGCTTTTACAAATACGTGTTTGCGGAGCACGTAGAAGACGTCAAGCACGAAGCTGACCGGGGTGCCTACACCTGGTTCGTCGAAGTCGGACGCGCCTTCGATGCCGATGCAGAGCGGCTAGCTGAAGGTGGAGTGAGCGACCTGCTCGACTACCTGCGGCCCGCACTGAAGGCGGAAGGCTGCGAGCTCGGCGCAATCGCACAGACGTACGATGCAATCCGAGGATACACGCTCACGATCGGCGGCGAGCGGCACACGCTGTGGAATCAATCCGAAGCCAGAAAATCCTGGGAGCTCACGACCTCGCGCACGGCCACACTGATCAACCACAAGCTCGAGCAGGTCGGCTCAGACGAGCGCGTCCACTCGCTGCACGGCGGCGAAGACGCCGTGTTCGTTCTGCTGACGGCGGCCATGCGCGATCGAATCGCGACCAGCGGCGTGTTCCGAGCGGAGGAAATTCCCGAGCCTGTGGCTACGGCCGCAGCAGCAGCTCCCGCGCGCGAATTGCCCGCAGGATAGCTTCGCTCTGCCGCGTCGCCGAGGAGGCGCTCGGCGCCGGCAAGGGAGCGAGCCTCGCAGATGCGATCATCATGGCGTCGGCCGCGCTACGAGGTAGCGGCATCGTTTACACGTCTGACGTCGACGATCTCAGGAAACTCCAGCGTCACTTCCCGACCGTGTTGGTCCTGCCCGTGTAAACCAGCTCTCAATTAAGAATTCTGCGTCGCGTTGTCGTGGATTTCGCTGCGGCGAGAAAGCTACTGCTTCGGGACGGGCCGTGACCAGCACGACTCCGTACTCGTGTGACGCAAATCTTGAACCGATCGGGCGCGACCGTGGCCGCTGGTCGACGCGCAGGATAGACTCGGCACGTGGAACAGACCGGCTCTCACGTGGTTCTCGAGCCCGATCCCGAGCGCGCCCCTGTCGCCGTCGTGCCCGCTCCGAAGTCAGCGCTGCTCGACTACACGGAAAACACGCCCCGGCCCGACGAATTCTCCTCCGACGAGGACACTTTGGACTGGGAAGGCGAGGGCTGGAGCTGATGGCTCAACCTGCTCCGACCCTACTTACGATCGCCGAGTACCTCGCCATCGAGCGCTCCTCCCCGCTCAAGCATGAACTATTTCAAGGGCAGATGCTGGCAATGGCCGGAGCAAGCCTCGAGCACAACGTCATCGTCGCGAATGTCGTCGCCGAGCTGCGCGCGGCGCTACGCGACCGCCCGTGCGTCGCCCTGCCGTCGGACATGAAGGTGCTGGTTCGTGCGAGCGGTCACTACTACTACCCCGACGCGACTGTCGTCTGCGGTGCAGCTGAATTCGCGGACGAGGAGCGCGATGCGATCGTGAATCCCACCGTCATCGTCGAGGTCCTCTCCGACTCGACAGAGCGCCGGGACCGCGGTGCCAAGTTCCACGACTACCGCACGATCCCGAGCTGCACGGACTACCTCATGTGCTCGTCTACGGAGCCGTTCGTCGAACACTACACGCGCGATGCCGACGGCTGGCGCCTACGCGAGTACGGCGCGGGTGAAGTGGTAGCGCTACGCGGAAGCGAGACCAAACTCGCCGTCACCGAGATCTATGCGAAGGTATTTGGGGACGGATGAAGTCGTCGAAAGCGCGGCGCTGAGTTCTCTTCCGTCGCGGGTTCGGCGATCACCGAACCCGCACGACCGAGAGATTTTTGCTCCGACTCAAGGACTCGAACCTTGGACCCGGCGGTTAACAGCCGCCTGCTCTACCAACTGAGCTAAGTCGGAATACGTGTGAGGGAGCGAGAGACTAGTCACCGATCTTCGAAGGTCAAGAAGATCTGTGCGCACGCGCACGACCGGCCGCACGTTTTCGCGAATTGCCGGAACTTGCGCTGAATCCCGGGGGCGGCCGTCGAACGATCCGTGGCCAGAATCCCGCTCGCCGCGCGCGGACCAGGGTGCACCCTGCCTTCGGACGTTGACGGAGCGGCGGGCCGGATGCCATAGCGCTCCGGTGACGCCTGCATCCGACGTTCCGGCGCGGTCGCCGACCGTGGCCCTCGAAACCCCAGACCTCGTCGTCGCTGCGCCTGCGAGAGCGGACGGTGCTTCGGCGGACGTGACGCGCGCGGCGGGCCGGGGCGGGCTGGCCGTCGCGTTCGCCAAGGTTTATTTCATCGTCGTTGGGTTGGTGCAGCAAATTGCGCTGCCGCGCTTGCTCGGGCTGGACGGCTACGGGGCGCTCGCCAGCGTGCTCTCGATCGCCGGGATCACCTATAATCCGGTCACGACGACGTCGATCCAGAGCGTGAGTCGCGCGGTTGCACAAGCCACGCCGGAGACCGAGCCCGGCACGATTCGGCGAGTGTTTTTGATCCACGCGGTGTTCGCGTTGCTGCTCGCGACCGGTTTTTTCTTGCTCGCGCCGTTCATCGCCCATTCGGTCGGCGCAAGTCACGTGGTCACGCCGCTCCGCATTTTGAGCGCCGTCATGTTGCTCTACGGCCTGTACACGCCGCTCATCGGCGTGCTCAACGGGCGCCGCAAGTTCGTGTCGCAAGCGTCGCTCGACATCATCGCCGCGACGCTGCGAACCACGGGCCTGATCGGCGGCGCATTTCTGTTTTCGCGCAGCCGAAATCTGGGCGTCGAAGGCGCTACCGCGGGCTTCGCCAGCACCGCCGTATTGATCCTGGCGGTGGCGATCGTGCTCGTGGGCTTCGGCAAGCGCGGGAAATCAGCCATCACCGTGCGCGAGCACGTGCTGTACGCGCTGCCGGTGCTGTTTGGACAAGTGTTGTTCAACTTGCTGCTGCAAGCCGACCTCACCTTGCTGCGCCGCTTCGCTTCCGAAGCAGCCATCGCGCAGGGGTTGCCCGCGACCGCCGCCGATCCGCTCGTGGGCGCGTACCGCGCTACCCAGCTTTTTTCCTTCCTGCCCTATCAGTTGTTGATCGCGGTCACGTTCATTCTTTTTCCCATGCTCGCCAGCGCCGCGCATGACGGCGATCGGGCCGCGGTGGCGCGCTACGTCGGCACGGGCGTGCGGCTCGCGCTGGTGCTCGCCGGGATCATGGTCAGCGTGACGGCCGGGCTCAGCGATCGCTTGCTCTACCTCGTATTCGGCCCAGAGGCGGCGAAGCTCGGCGGGCAATCGCTCGAACTATTGGCCTTGGGCTTCGGCGGTTTTGCGATCTTCGGCGTGCTCACCACCGTGCTCAACAGTCTGAAGCACGAGCGAGAGAGTGCGATCGTCACCGGCGTGGCGGTCACGTTGGTCGTGGCGCTCTGCTATTTGCGCGTGCGCGGCGCGGCGTTCGGTGAGGATTTGCTGATCTTTACGGCAGAAGCCACGGCGGCTGGGCTGTTCGTCGCCACGCTCTCTGCAGCATTCTTCGTGTATCGCGCCGCGGGTGCCGTCGCCCCGCCGCTCGCAATCGTGCGGGTACTGATCGCCGTCGCCGTCGCCACCGCGGTCGGCCGTTTCTTGCCTCAGGCTGGAAAAATCCTGACACCCGTTTACGCGGTGCTCGTCGCTTGCGTCTATGTCTGCATTTTGCTCGTCACGCGCGAACTCGGCGTGAACGATTTGAACACCGTTCGCGAGGTGGTTTCGAAGCGCCGAGCGCGCTGATCCGCTCGAGGATTCTGCTACAATCGCGGCACCGACCATGATTTGTCGCGCCTCGCTTTGGTTGCCGCTACTCGTCGCGGGCACGCTCGCGCCCGCGTTCACCGCTTGTGCCGGCACGACCGACGGTCTCTTTAGTGATGCCGGCGGAAGTGATGCCGGCGGAGCGCCCAACGCGGGCGGCACGGGTGCAGCTACCGCCACGGGCGGTACGTCGAGCACGGGAGGAGGCTCGAGCTCCGGTGGCGCGCACGCGAGCGGCGGTGCCACGGGCGGAGTGGGCGCGGCGAGTGGTTCGAGCGCGAAGGGCGGAGCCAGCTCGACCGGCGGCACGGGTGCAGCGAGTGGTTCGGGCACCACAGCGGGCAGCGGCAACGCCGGCGCGGGCGGCAATAGCGGCGGCCACGGCGGTTCGAGCGCGGGCGGTAGCAGCTCCGGCGGAGCCGGCAACGCCGGCGCGAGCAGCGGCGGCAGCGCAGGCAGCGGCGGCACCACGTGTCAGGAACTACTGGCGCTCGCTGAGTCCGAGCTCGTTGCGGCTCAAGCTTGCGATCTCGCCCGCAACGTCCAGCAGTGCACCGGCAGCGTGAGCACCGTGTGCGGCTGCCAAGTGCCGGTCGAGGCCAACAACTCAACGGCGACGCAGACTTACCTTGCCACACTGAAAAGTTTTCGAAACCAGCGCTGCGTGATCGCCTGCTCGAAAATCGCCTGCTTGCCGAACTTCGGCGCGCAATGCCAAGCGCTCGATTCGGGCGATCGCTGCGTCGCTCGCGTTGGCGCGACGACCCAATGAGCGCGCTGCGTGGGCTCGCTCCACGCGCTGTCCAGTGCCCGCATGGCGGAGGCTCAGCCGATGGCTTCGCGCACGAACAGATCTTCGAGCGTTTCGTGGCGCGGCGTCACTTCGGAGATCGCGCAGTCGAGCTCGAGCGCGCGTTTCAATAGCGCGCTCACTTTGGCCTCGCCTTCGACCTCGACCACGAGCCGCGGGCCGACGCGGCGCACGCCGTGACCTGCGGCCACGCATTCGCGCTCGAACTCGTCGCTCGCGCCGAGCAGCGCGATGTCGGTGCGCCGCACGTCACTATGCAACAACTCACTCAGCCTGCCGCTGACCACCACCTCCCCTTTTCGCAAAATCGCCACGCGGTCGCACATGGTTTCCACGTCGCTCAAGATGTGCGTCGAAAAAAAGATCGTGCGGCCGTTCTTGCGCTCGTCGAGGATGATGTCGCGCACTTCCTTGCGGCCGACCGGATCGAGGCCGCTCATCGGCTCGTCCAAGATCAACAGCTCGGGATCGGAAACGAGCGCCGCAGCTAGGCCCGTGCGCTGCAACATCCCTTTCGACAAGCGGCGTACCGGGCGATCGGCGGCATACAAGACGCCCACCTGCTCGAGTACTTGGCGCGTGCGCGCGCGCGCGGCCCGGCCCGAGAGCCCCGACAGTCGCGCGCACAGCTCGACGAACTCGGTCGGCGTCAGGTACGGATAGACGTACGGATTTTCGGGCAAGAAGCCGACGCGACGGAGTGCGCGCGGGCTCGGCACCGGATCGCCGAACAACGTGGCCTCACCGCCGGTAGCCGAGATCAGCCCGGTCAACATCTTGATCGTCGTCGTCTTGCCTGCGCCGTTCGGGCCCAAGAAGCCGAAGATTTCGCCGCTCGCGACGTCGAACGAGACGCCCTTTACGGCCAACACGCGTCGCATGAAGAAGCCGTGGCGAAACTCCTTGCGGAGTCCTGCAACGCGAATCAGAGTGCTCACCACGGGTGAGGGTACTGGTGGCGGCGCGCGGGATCAAAAGCTCTGTGGCTCTACACGTTGGCGCTGCCCCCCCTCGTCCGTCCTCGGCCACGCTGTATGCGCGTGGCGGCCAGCTCCCCGCTTCGGCTGGCAAGGCTCGGCGCGCCGGCCTGCGGGCGGCCGGTCCTTGGGATTCATCACATCGCAGGTTGCCCACCCGTCAAGCTTGGCTTTTGGCGAGGCTTTCGCGAGCACCGGAGCGGAGCGTACTCCTGTACGTGAGCACCGGAGCGGAGAGAAAACGAAGCCAAAAGCCAAGATCGGCGGGTGTCCTCACCAGATGCGACGAATCATCAGGGCCGGTCCCCCCCAAATCGGCCGCTCCGCGGCCTCAGGGGGGACACACGCGGCCTCGTGCGCAGCACAGACACGTGCCGACACACGGAATCGCGCCTGCTCCAGCGCGGACGCGACACCAATGGCTCGAGGCTCGAGCGTGCTTCGTTGAGTACTTTGATAAGTGGAAGCGGCCGAGCCGAGCCGCCCCGGCTCGCGCGAAACTCCCGCGGTTGAAGAGTCGGCCCTTTCCAGCAGCGACACAAAAAACATGATAACTATGGCGCGGGTAGCTCGGGACTTGCTTCCCAAGAACGAGGAATGATGAAACGGGTTGGTTTTGCTTCGCTGTCGTTGTTGGGCGCCCTCAGCCTCGCCCCTAGCTTGCACGCACAAACTCCGCCGCCCGCTGCACCAGCGCCGCAACCGCCGGGCGCGCCCGGCGCAACGCCGGCACCGGCTGCACCCGCACCCGCTGCGCCTGCCGCGCCGCCTGCCGCAGCACCTGCCGCGCCGCCTGCCGCAGCACCTGCTCCTGCTGCGCCCGTTGCTCCGCCCGCAACGGGTGCTGCTACCGCGCCCGCCGCAGCTGCCACGGGCAGCGCATCAGCAGGTGCCGAGTGGCGCACCTCGGACGGCTTCGACGTCGGCGCGAAAGCAAACGAAGAGCCCGCGACCGCCAACGAAGACGATCGCGAGTGGCGCGCGACGTCACTGCACCTGGGCAACGCGCTGAGCGGTTCGACCGGCCTGTTGCACGTGACCGAAGCCGGTGCCGGCGCACCGGGCACATTTCGGCTCGCGCTCACCGGCTCGTACTTTTCGGGGTCCGGCTTTCTGTGCAACAGCGCCAGTGCCTGTCCCTCCTTCTCCGGCGAAGCCACGCACAGCAGTGATGACGTCACGCGCGCGGGCGTCGATCTTGGGCTTTCGGTCACGCTTTTTCCATTTTTGGAGGCGTACGGCGGCTTCCACAACCACGCCACGAGCGACAGCCGCGGTCGCCCGCAGCTGCTGCAAGTGCTGGGCGATACGAACCTCGGGCTCAAAGGCTTCACGCCGCGCGGTCCGAACTCGATCTTTTCAGTCGGTGGCGAGGCCGAGCTCATGTTGCTCAACGGCACGGGCGGCGTCGGTCTCGACGGCGGCAGCACCAGCTTCGCCTTGCGCGCGCTCGGCACGGCCGATCTGAACAATCGCTCCAACCCGGCCGACCGCATCCCGCTGCGGTTCCACGCCAACTTCGGCTACATGTTCGACAACGCGGGCAACATCGTGTCGAGCGTCGAGAACACGAAGCCGCCGCAGGGCCGCGGTGGTCCGATCTCGCGCGTCGAACGCTTCGGCCTCGGGATCGATCGCGTCGATTTCGTCGGGATCGGCTTCGCTGCCGAGTACGTACACGAGTACGTGCGTCCGTTCCTGGAGTGGTCAATCGACATCCCGCTCAATCGCCAGAACTACACTTGCAACGTGACCCAAGCGGACGCGAACGGCGATTGGTGCCTCGGCCAACATCAAGGCTTCAGCACGACGCCCTCGCGTTTGTCGATCGGCGCTCGCGCCTTTCCGTGGAAGGATCACGGGCTCGCGGTCCTCGCCGCCTTCGACATCGGTACGGGCGCCACCTCGGCGTTCGTCCAAGAAGTGGCGCCGGAGCTGCCCTGGAACTTCTACTTCGGTGTCGCGTACGGCTTCGACACCGTGCCGCCGAAACCGGTCATCCAGCGCATCGCAGCCCCGCCACCTCCTCCAGCCCCGGTCGCGGCGCCGCAAGAGAACTATATCGAAGGTGTGGTGGTCGAAAAGAACACGACCAACGCCATCCCGGACGCGATCATCAAATACGACGGCAGGCAGCTCACGGGCATGGTCGCAAACGCGGACGGCACGTTCCGTACGTCGAACCTCGAACCGGGGACGTACACGTTCAACGTCACCGCCAGCGGCTTCCACGACGGCCAGTGCATCGGTACGGTGCAGGCGCCCTTGCCCGGTCCAAGCGCGGTCATCCCTGCCCCGCAACCTGGCAACGTCGCCGTGCAGGCACCCGCTGGCGGTCCGGCGCAGCCCGCGCAGCCTGGCTCCAACGGACCGGCTCCCAACATCGTCAAGATTCAGTGTGAGCTCGAGTCCCTGCCCAAGGTCGGTACGGTCATCGGCTCGGTCACCGATCCGGAGACGAACCAACCGGTGGACGGCGCGCACATCGAGGTCACGGACAAGCTGAACCGCAAGCTCGAGCTGCGCGCGGACACCAACGGCTCGTTCCGGTTCGAGAACGTCCCGCCCGGGCCGCTCAGGTTCTCGGTCGACGCCCCCGGCTATTTCAACACGGTGTCGGAAGTGAACGTGCACGCACGGGAGGACGCACAGGCTCGCATCCTCTTGAACAAGAAACCGGCACAGCCCAACGTGGTCGTGCAAGGCAAAGAGATCAAGCTGAAGAAGCAGGTGCACTTCCAACATGATTCCGCGGAAATTCTGCCGGATTCGGAAGCCATTTTGGAAGAGCTCGCCGACTTGATGAAAAAGCGCGCCGACATCAAGAATGTCGAGGTCCAGGGCCACACCGACAACACCGGCACCGCGCCGTACAACCTGCGGCTCAGCCAATCACGCGCGCAAGCAGTGGTCGACGCGATCGCCAAGCTCGGCGTCGATCCGTCGCGCATGACGGCCAAGGGCTACGGTCAGGAGAAGCCGATCGGGCCCAACACGACGGACGCCGGCCGCGCCAAGAATCGCCGCGTGCAAATCATCATCACGGAGCAAGGTAAGTAAACGCGGGTGCGAGAACGAGTTGGCTGCTCGGGGCTCGGCCTCGGGCAGCCAAGGCATCGCCTCCAGAAGCACGGACGCCCGAGTGTGTGCTCGGCCGTCCGCGTTCAACCTCTCCGAAGAAAAACAGCGCGCAGGGCTTGGCAGCTCAGGGCGGGGCCTGGAGCAGCCAATGCGTCTCCAGGTAGCCTTCGATCGCGAGCACCTCTTTGTCGGTGACAGCGCGGTCATAGACGATGAGCTCGGAGATCTGGCCCTTGAAGTAGCCACAGTTCGCGTACAGCGTGTGGCCGATGAAATTCTCTTTCCGGAGCAGCACGTCGGGCGCCATGAATTGGCCCTGACTGAGGATGTTTCCGGCCAAACGGAGCTCGGCGGAGCCCGTCGCGTGCTGCACGCTCGCGAGGACCGCGGCCGTGGCGGTGGTCGGATCGATGGTGCCACCGCTGAGATCCTGGCTCGCGACCTCGTATTGCCAAATGTTTTGGTAGTAGCCGAGCGAGATGTCTTGAATCTCGCTGCCATTCGACGACTCGAAGATGGACGCGCAGGCGCCATCCGTTGCGTTCATCACGATGAAGACGGATAGGCCTTGCGAAAAATCAGCAAAGCCGTCGGGCAAGGTCAGAAAATCATCAACACCGTCGAAGTCGAGCGTGGGCAAACCATTGAGCCCATTCGTGACGTACTTCGGCTCCACGTTGTTGGCGGTCCCGAGCGCGTCCAT
>Ga0068855_100008624_pt1 | contig 12317 bp, 6 predicted proteins | sample KBSCornC52_FD_66592 | JGI IMG/M metagenome (GOLD analysis project Ga0068855, IMG submission 66592) | Corn rhizosphere microbial communities from Kellogg Biological Station, Michigan, USA - KBS Corn C5-2 | ecosystem: Host-associated > Plants > Roots > Rhizosphere > Soil ...
GCGTTGATCGCGCCTGCCCAGCCGCCATTGCCAAGTTGCATGTACTTTCCGTTCCATCCGCTAGCCGGGATCCACAACTCGAAATGGATCTCGGAGTCCTTTGTCGGCCGGATGATTCCCTGCACGGCGCAGTGCGCGGGAGCTACGACCGGAGCCGCACCGCCGCGCCCGCCAGTCACAGGACCTTCAGGAACGGCCGCTACGGAAGTAATGGTCGCGTGTTCAAGCACGAGACCCGTCAGTCCTTGGCACGTCTGCTGTGCGAACAACGGTGCGGCCAACACTCCCAGGAAAACAAGGCCGGCTAACGGAATACGACGCATAACATTCTCCTTGGCTCAGAACCAATCCTTGCGTGCAAGATTTGAACATACAATAGCGGGGTGGCAATCGCCAGCGCCCGACGCTTGTAAAGGAGGAGCGATGCAGAGTTATACCCGAGGGCCAAAGGGTACCATCGTCCGAAAAACGATCGGCGAAGCTTTCCTCGAAACTGCGAATCGATTTTCCGAACGCCCCGCTCTCATCAGCCGCCACCAGAACATCAGGCTCACTTGGGCCGAGTATGCGCACCAGGCGCAGAGGGTTGCAGCGGGCCTGCGGGCCCTGGGATTGAACGCCGGCGACCGCGCGGGAGTGTGGGCGACTAGCTGCGCCGAATGGCCGATACTTCAATTCGGCTGCGCCTTGGCTGGAGTGGTCCTGGTAAACGTGAATCCCGCCAATCGCACGCACGAGCTGTCCTTTGTGTTGCGGAAATCCCGCATGCGGGCGCTTTTCCTCCACGCCCAGGGCCGACACTCGAATTACAAACTTATCCTCGAAGAATCCCGCACGGGGCAGACCCTAGCTCTTGAGCACGTTATCTATATCGATTCCGCGCAGTGGGAAGAGTTCCTGCGCGATCCAGACGGGGTCACAGTCAACCCAGATCCCGACGAACCCGCGAACATTCAATACACTTCCGGCACCACCGGCCAATCCAAGGGCGTGCTGCTAACACACGTTAATTTGGTGAACAACGCTAGCTTCTTCGCCGAGTACATGCGCCTGACGGAACAAGATCGAGCTTGCGTTCCTGTCCCCATGTTCCACTGCTTTGGTTGCGTAATTGGCACGATGACTGCGGCGGTCTCAGGCGCGGCCTGTATCTTCCCCGCTGCAACTTTCGATGCCCACGCCACGCTCGAAGCTATTGATGCGGAACAGGCAACCGTAATCTACGGAGTCCCTGCGATGTTCATCGCCGAACTCCAGCATTCCGAGTTCGGTCGCTTTCAGTTAAACTCACTGCGCACCGGTATTATGGCCGGCTCACCTTGTCCGATCGAAATCATGCGCCAGGTAATCGACGCGATGCATTGCCGCCATATGGTGGTGGTATACGGCCAAACAGAAGCTTCACCCGGCATCACGAGCTCCCACGTGGACGACGACCTGGAAACGCGTTGTACCACGGTGGGGTGCGCGCTGCCCGAAACCGAGGTTCGCATCGTTTCTGCCACGGGTGAGACCTTGCCCGCCGGCGAGCAGGGTGAACTACTTGCCCGCGGCTACATGGTGATGAAGGGATACGATGACGAGCCGGAAGCGACCGCGCAGGCCGTGGATGCGGACGGCTGGCTTCATACCGGCGATCTCGCGCTGATGCGCCCCGACGGCTACTTCAAGATCACCGGCCGCGCACGAGACATGATCATCCGCGGTGGAGAGAACGTATACCCGCGCGAAATCGAGGAATTTCTGTATACCCACAGGGCCGTGGCCGACGCGCAAGTGATCGGCATTCCCGACGAGCGGCTCGGTGAGATTGTGGTGGCGTGGATCCGTCTCAAAGCGGGTCACACTCCAGCCGAAGAGGAAATCCGTGCCTTCTGCCGCGACCGGTTGGCATACTACAAGGTGCCGCAGCACATCCGCTTCGTCGATTCCTACCCGATGACGCTCAGCGGGAAGGTTCAAAAGTTCAAAATGCGCGAGTTCGAAATCTCCACTCGGGGCCTTGAAGCCATCGCAAACAGGCAAACGGCCTGAATCGGATCACGGGCTAGGCCGAGGCTGCTGAAAGTCGAACGAGCTTGTTCAAGCCGTCCACGTAGGCTTTGGCACTAGCCTCGATAATGTCGGTGGACGTTCCGCGACCCACAATTCTCGATTCTCCCTGTTGGAGATGAACCGTTGCTTCGCCAAGCGCTTCCGTGCCACTGGTCACAGATCGAATCTCATACTTCAGAAGTTTCACTGAGCTATGAGTAATCGTTGCTAGCGCCTTGTACACCGCATCGACTGGCCCATCCCCCGTGCTCGTCGCCTCGCGGGACTCGCCGTTTACCTTAAGTCTGACCGAGGCTGTCGGCACGGAGGAAGTGCCGCCGCTGACGTGCAAATATTCAAGCTGCCAATCCTCGGAGGTGGGCTGCAATTCTTCGTGAAGCATCGCCATCAGGTCCTCGTCGAAGACTTCCTGTTTCTTGTCGGCGATCGACAGGAAACGCGCATATGCCTGGTTCAGTTCCTCAGGTAATAACGTAAACCCGAGTTTTTCGAGTCTGTCTCGCAGCCCGGCCCGTCCGGTGCGGGCCGTTAACACCACGCGGCTTTCGTGCAGGCCGACGTCTTCGGGTCGCAGGATCTCATATGTCTGCCTATCCTTGAGAAAGCCATCGACATGGATTCCGGAACTATGAGAGAAAGCGTTCGCGCCCACGATTGCCTTGTTTGGAGGAACAGGAATTCCCAGTAGCTCCGAAACCAAACGGCTGGTCCGGCTTAATTCGCGCGCATCGATGTCTGTCCGGAGATTGAAGTAGTCCGCGCGAGTCCGGATCGCCATGACGATCTCTTCGAGTGACGCGTTGCCCGCGCGCTCGCCGATTCCGTTGATCGTGCATTCGACTTGCCGTGCGCCATTCTGAACTCCTGCAAGCGAGTTTGCTACTGCGAGCCCTAAATCGTCGTGGCAGTGTACGCTGATCGTCACCTGGCCGACATTTCGTACTTTGGTGCGGATATCGCGGATCAGCGCGCCGTATTGCTCCGGAACTGTGTAGCCAGTCGTGTCCGGAATATTCAGGACCGTGGCGCCTGCGTCAATCACTGCTTCGAGCATCTCGAACAGATAGGCAGAGTCGGACCGTCCAGAATCCTCCGCGTAGAACTCGACGTCATCGGCATAGCTTTTGGCGAGCTTCACGGCTTCGACAGCCATCTTTAGGATTGTGATTCTCTTTTCCGCGAGCGTCCGGCCGTATTTGTCGTCGCGGAACTTCCCTATGATGTGAATGTCGGACGCTCCGATTCCGGTATGGATCCGCGGGTGCTTGGCTTTCGCCAATGCCTTGCCGCAGGAATGAATGTCCTCTGGTAGGGCACGTGAAAGAGCGCAGATCGTAACGTCCTGGACCTCGCGCGCGATGTCTTCCACTGCCTGGAAGTCCTCAGGCGACGAATTCGGATATCCCGCCTCGATAATGTCCACCCTCAACTGCGACAGTTGCCGGGCGATGCTCAGTTTCTCGCGCCGTCCCAGGCGGGTCCCCGCTGCTTGTTCGCCATCGCGCAACGTCGTGTCGAATACATACACCTTTTCGGGTTGCATAAAAGCTATCCTTTTTTGGAATTGGATTGGATCAGCGCCAAGGCGCTAACTGCGTTTTGATTCGCCCCGTCAGTGACTGTCTCGAACTTGCGTTGAGAAAGCCTCTGAGGGGCCGCTAAGCGACAGAAGGAGGGTATCAGCAGCGATGCCCATTGCGCGGTCCGATATATCGGTGGGCGTAGGCATCTAAATATGATCCTAAATCAACCCGGGTCAGCGATGCAACGACTGACCGGCAAACGTGATCCCATTCGGCGAGCTGCTTACGAAGGCTTATGAACTCCCAGACTGCGGCGAATTTTGAGACCGGGTATCGTCGCTAGTTTTAACCACCCGGAAGGATTCTTGAAGGCTTCGCCTTTTTGCGTTGTTTCGTAATCAACCTTATCTCGAGATTCAATACCTAAGCATTTCTTTCAGAATTGTAAGCGCAGCACTAGCGTGCCCTGCCGGGGCGGCGGAGTCGCAAACGTTGCTGCGGACGCAGCAGCGGGATTGGAAGCAGCGCCACCCACCGCCGCCGAACTGATATACCCGAATCCTCCCGTAGTTTGGCCGTTGAGCCTAGTCTGCGTCGCGAATGCGTTTGTGGCGGTTGGGACGTTTATGCCCGCGCGGTTGAAGATATTGCTGAACTCGGCACGGATCTGTATACTGGCTCGTTCCTTGATACTGAAGTTGCGCGCCAAGCTGACACTTTCCTGCGGACGCCGCTGCTGCCGGTAGTCGCCGTAGTGGGCGTTCGCCGTGCCGAAATGCCCTAACGCCGGATTCGCCCATGCCTTAGGATTCAGCACGAATGTCGCGTTGGGATCGAAGCAATGGCAGTTCAGATCCACCGTGTAGAAAGGTTCCCCCGGTACACGATCCACGTTAGTGCCCTGGAATATGAAGGAGCTGAGGTTGGTGGTGGCTGTGGGAACCTTGAACGGAAAGCCACTGGCATAGCGCAGCACAGCTCCGATGGTCCAGTCCCGCGCGGCCCAGCTCATCAGTTTATTCATCAATCCGGACGCTCCTTCGAACACTTTCGGCGTCGTGTAATTGCCCGCGACGATCAATGCCTGGGGCTGATCGAAACCTGACAAGGTCTTGTTGTTCTGCCGGTTAAACACGTCGTTGATCACCGGCGTCGTGGTCGATCCGTAGTTGTTATTCTCTTCGGCGCCCAGAGCCAAACTCTTGGAGTAAGTGTAGGTGACCACCGCATCCAGGCCGTGTGAGAAACGCTTGGTCGCTTTGGCTTGCAGGGCGTCATACCAGGTGTTTCCTAATGGATTCCAGGTTTGCACGATGCCGGTGAACTGAGGCGCGGGGCGCAGCGACTGGGCTACGGTGAGTCCCAAAGGAAAACCGGGGTATGGTGGTTTGTTGAACCCGCGCGAGGCAGCCAGAGCGGAATTGAGCGGCGACGCCAATAAACTGCGGTCGGCCGCACTATCCAAACTGAGTCCGTACGCGGCCAGAGTCGAAAAGGGGATGGCGTTGGAGGCCCATGGGCTCAATGTCTGCGCTGCCCACCACACCCCGCGATTCCCGACGTAGGATGCCTCTACCACCAGGTTCTTGGAAAGCTCCCGTTGCAGTCCGATGGTCCACTGCCATATTCTGGCCGGCCGTCCAGCGTTCTGATCCACCATGTTGGTGGGATTGCCGACCGTACCCGGCAGCGGCTGCTGCCCGGGATTGAAATCGGGGAAAGTGATCTGGTAGGGCATGCCGCCACGTAGCGTGAAGGGAGGTGTGCCGTACTCCGGCGGAGCGAAGGGCTTGGTGGATCCGAAGTTGCTAGCCTTGGACGCATCATTGCTGGTTTTGGAGTAGGAGATCCCGCCTCCAGCGCGAAATACGGTCTTGGAATTGATTTGATACGCCACGCCGAGCCGCGGCTGGTAAGCCCACGGATAATTCTTCGCAAACGCGCAGTTGCAGCGGCCTCCGCCATAACCTTCGAAGATAATCGCGCCTAGCCGGCCGCCCGCGGTAGGATTTGGGGTGGCCATGGAGACATTGAACATGTACCCGTTGTGCTCTTTCAGGTAGGTCTGAAAATCGTAGCGCAGGCCGTAATCGATGGTCAGTTTGCGAGTCACTTTCCAGCTGTCCTGAATAAACCCAGCGAGGGAATGGTTGCCGGATCTCATCGCGGCCGGGACGCTGTCGTAACCTGTGTTGGGCGAGCCCAGGAGAAAACTGGCATAGTTGAAGCCTACGGTGGCTGGAAGTGATCGCCCGTCTAGCGAGGGGTCCGCAGTCTGGTTGTTACTGTAAAGCATGTTTCCCGAGGAGTAAGTCTCGCTAAAGGATGGGTATCCGTTTATGATCAACTCTCCACCGGCCTTGTAGGTGTGATTGTTGCGAACCCAGGTAAGGGAGACCGTCCCGGTCGGCTTCAGGTTCTTGATCCGGAAGTCCGAGGGCGGGCCAAAGTTCGTCATACCGCCCTGGGCTTGCATCAGCACGGAAAAATACGGGAAGAGGTCCGTATTGGTCCCCTTGAAGCCGATCTTGCTGTTGTCGAATCGCGGCACGCCCGGATCGCTGCGGCTATACACGTAGCCTGCGCCGATGTGCAACAGCAGCGTAGGTGTCACGGTGTAGTCGAAGTTTACGCGGTAGGTATCGGCCTTGACGTGACTCCCTACTGTGACTCCGATTGGGTACTCCAGACCAGAGTTATTCGGGGAATCCGTCTGAGTGCGCGACCAATAGCCGGAAAGTTTAAGTCGCGAACTTAAGGAATGATCCAGCTTGATCGAAGGAACCTGGCTGACACGCGAGTTCGAATACGAGGGCACGTAATTGTTGGTCAACAGGGCGTTGTTGGTCGGGAGAGGAATGTAGCCCTGGATCTTCAACGCAACGGGATCGATGCCGGTAAGCGGGATCGTGTTGGCCGTATACGGGTCCCGGTAGCGAATCCCACCCACCAGTCTTTCGGTCAGTGGGTCATAAATCGTGTTCTCCAGAATCGCGCGGCCCAGCCCGTCGGTTCCCATCGACGCCCGTGGTGTCAGCGCTCGCCGGAAATCGCCTGTGCGATATTCCAACGCCGGAACGGTAGTGGGAAAGTTATTAATGACCGTGTTCTCGCGGAATTGCTCCCAGTTGAAATAGAAGAACGTCTTATCGTGGCCGTTGTATAGCTTAGGAATCGCTACAGGCCCGCCGAGGCTGAAGCCATAATCGTTGCGTCGCTGGCGCGGACGTAGCAGATGCCCGTTGCCGTCGTCGGTGAACGGCGTGCCGGCGTTCAGCGCTTCATTCACAAAGTAGTCATAGGCGCTGCCGTGAAACTGGTTGGTACCGGACTTCATAGTGAAGTTGAACAAGCCGCCCCCTGCTTGTCCATACTCGGCCGCGTAGTTGCTGGTCTGGACGGCGACCTCCTGGGTCGCCTCCACGCTAGGTTGCGTCTGGGAGGTTTGGCCGAGCGATACGGTAGGTGTCGCGTCCTGCCCCTCCACGCGCAACGCGGAAGAATTTCCCTCCTGGCCATTCAGGCGCATGGTGTTGTCGGCCAACCACGAGGCTCCGGGAATCAGATTCATTACCGAATACGGGCTGCGGATGCCGGTAGCCCCAACATTGGCACTTCCAATCCCCAGCACGGGCAAGTTATTCAGCGTATCCGAGGAGACATTGTGGGCCAGTTCGCCACTCTCGGTCTTGAGCAAAGGCGTGGCGTCGGTGACCGTCACGGACTCGCTGCTGGAACCGATTTCCAGGGCGACGTCGATACGAACGGTTTGCGCTACCGGAACCACGAGGTTGGGTCGAAGATACCTTTTGAACCCCTGGACATTCACGGAGAGCTCATAGTTTCCCGTGGGTACGGGGACAACGTAATTGCCCGTGGAAGAGGTGCCTACCTGATAAACTGCGCCGGTTTCCACATTTCTCACTTGAATCGAGGCACCGGCTACCACAGCGCCGGCCGGATCGGCCACGGTTCCGGTGATCATGCCTCGATCGCTTTGGGCGAACATCGGCAGCATCAAAAGGAACAAACAGCCACTGAGTTTTTTCAGGCCCATGTAAGACCTCCTCGACCAAAAGACTGCGAGGAAGTCTACATCCACCCGTTCTAATCGTCAAGGGGTATCGTCACCTGCCCAGTTCCCGCAGTATCTGCGTGGCTTCCTGGCGCACAGATTGTTCCGGACTGGCTGCAGCCTTCTGGAGGTGTGGAAGGGCGCCCGCCACATCGCCCGCATCTGCGAGCGTAGCGCCCAGGTCCAGATGGGCGCGTCCGAATTCGGGCCGCATCTGGATCGCCACCTGGTAGTGTTCGACCGCCGCTTTCACGTTTCCCCTCATCGCGAATATGTTTCCCAGCAAATCATTCCCTTCCGCGGCCATCAGATTGGCGCGTAGCAGCAATTCGATCTGACGCTGCGCGTCGTCGAAGCGTTTCACACGGGCCAGTGCAATGGCGTAGTTGAATCGTCCAGCGGCGTAATCCGGCTTGAGCCGAAGGGCGGCTTCAAAGTGAGAGCGCGCTTCTTCGAAACGTCCGGAGGCCGAGAGTACGTTCGCCAGGTTACTGTGGGCTTCGGCGTAATCGGGCTGGATTCGAATGGCTTCCCGGAACGCAGGTTCCGCGCGCGAGAGGTCTCCGCTTTCGAAAGTCGCTCCGCCCAAACTGTTGTAGACTTCTGCCAGATCTGGGTCCAAAGTGACGGCTTTCTCGAACGCGGCGATAGCCTCGGATCTTGACCCCTGTCCAACATAGTTCAGACCGAGTTGGTGCCATGTGGCCGCGTCGCCGGGGGCTACCTTCACGACCCGCTGCAGACTTTCGATCGCCCGCGCAAACTGTCCTGCGGACGTCAAGCTCGAAGCAAGCTTTTGCAGCGCCACCAAGGAGTTCGGCCCGCGCCGGACGGCTTCCTCATAAAGCGGCAGCGCCTTCTCATTTCGTCCACTATCACTCCAAGCGTCGGCAAGGTGCAGGTAATATTCGACGCGGTCGGGATGATGCTTCTCGATGGCTGCCGCTAGTTGCTTGGTTCCTTCAGTCAGATTGCTCTTTTGGCTCACCTGCGCGATAGCCAGGTACAGTTCGTTCTCCGGGCTTTTCGGCAATTGGGAGGGATAGTACAACGTGACTTCGCCGCGGTAACTATTCTCATCGGTCTCGTGCCGTTCTGCAATCTGCGCCAGCAAATCGCCCGTTGGTCTTCGCCGCTGGATGTAGTGATCGGTCATGACGGCGTGGACCACGTCGTCCGTACGCCGCTTGGGCATGTGACAACCGATGCAGTCGCCGGACTGCGAGTGTTTTCCCGACGCTACCAGTTTGTCGAACGCAGCAGAATGGCATCCGCGGCAAGCCTCCGTATAGTGCCGTGCTGCTTGCTCACCGCGGGGGACATCATGCGGATTGTGACAAGTGGTGCACAGGAGAGCGCCTTCGCTCCTCAGGAAGCAGGCGGAGCGCCGCAGCCGGTACGCCGCGCTGGCGATTTCCATTTTGTCGTTGGCCGGTACTTGGTCGAAGTGGAGCATGAAATCCGCCAGGGGTTCCCCCGGGCGGTAGGAAAACGGACCTCGCTCATAGCGAACGATCGCATTGGGCAGGCGAAAACTGGTGGTCTCGAGGTGGCACTGCATGCACACTTCCATCTGGCGCTCCGCGCTCAGACGAGCCGGGTTCACGATGGCCTTGCGGATGTTTTCCACACTCGCGCCCGGGGTTTCCGCCATCTCGGCGTGCTTGCCGCCGGGACCGTGACATCTTTGGCAATCGATTCCCTCGGGGAGCCGGCCGGGAAATACAGGCTCTGCATCATCTGCCTTCCGTGCGGAAGAAGTGTCCGGATATGCGTTATGGCAGAACATGCAGGCATTCGTGATGGTTCGCCGAAAGCCCGGATGATCGGGGCGATCATAGGCGGGATTCATCCCCCATGACCCACCCTTCTCGGCATACCAGGCCAGAGGAAGCTCTGTCAGCGTGTTGCGATTTGTCCGATGCAAGTACGCGCGTGCATGATTGCCGGATCCCAGGACAAAGTCGATCTCTTTCTCCAGGGTGTTAGCTTCTTTCCCGTCGGCGCCGACCTGATACCTGCGCTGATAAAAATGCCCGTCGCGCTCCAGCATCGTAAAGTAGCTTTCTGATGGTTGGTGATAAAACGTGACTGCTTTGCCGCGTTCACCAATAGTATTGGCGAGCGTTGGTCGATAAAACGACCGGCCCATTCCGGTGCGCTGGTAGGTCTCCGAAATATTCGGATGGCAACCCGCACACAGCGCGGGATCGACGTAGCGGTCGGCGATTTGCGGTGTAGCCCGAGAGCGCCCGCGCACGAAGTAAAACACGCTTGTCAGCGCCAAGCAAAGAACGATAGCCGCGAGCCACCAACGCTGCCGCACTGTGTAATTCTAGCGGGTCAGATCTCGATCTTGCAGTGCCGTCCCCGAAGCTTGCCGCTGCAGGCCAAGATCGGCGAGGATTACGAGCAGAAGGCTGTTCTTTATTCCAAAAGCGTGGCTGCGTCCGAATCGAGATAAACCGTTGCTTCCGGGTGCATTTGAAGAGCCGACGCTGGAGCGAGAGGACTAATCTCCGCTGCAAAGCATCGCTGCATGGCGGCGGCTTTACGTGTTCCGATCGCAATGCACAGGATTGAGCGAGCCTTCAATATTTGGCGTACCGACATCGTTATGGCTTGGCGTGGCACGTCCTCCAGGGACTTAAACCAACCCTCATTAACCTGCTGTTGGCGGGATGGTTGCGCCAGATCGACGACTATAAACGGGACCTCCGTGGAGAAATCCGCAGGAGGCTCGTTGAAAGCGAGATGGCCGTTTTCCCCGATTCCAGTGAACGCTACATCGACTGGGGCTGTGACGATCGCGGCCGCCGCCCTTTTGTGCGTTTGATTGTTGGTGCCGTCCAGTAGAAATGTTTGGGTGATCCCCGTAGGTTTGACGATGCGTTCTTCAATGTATCGATGCATACTCCCTGGATGCTCCGGCGGGATGTTCAGATACTCATCGAGATGAAAAAGCACCACGCGCTCCCAGGGGATTTCAGGTTGTGCAACCAGGAGGGCGAGGAACTCTTCCTGTGATACGCCCGTGGCGGCCACAACGCGAGCCGTGCCGCGCTGGGCAATGGCATGACGGATCAACGCGGCTGCCTCAAGACTTGCGGCCAGCGCCACTTCGGCGGGACTCTTTAAGACGGTTCGAGTCACAGTCCGAATCGCGATTGCGCGATCCATCGCAAGGGCCCAAAGCCACGGCTCAAGCCGGCGGCGGAGCCACTTTGCGGCTGGGGACCGATCCTGTTAACATAATGGCCATTTGAAGGGGGGTACGCCATGAAATCAGTTTACGTTGTTCTTGGTATGGCTCTTGCTGTCGCCTGTTACGGCCAAGAGATCACAGGTTCCATTGTTGGGACGGTGACGGATCCATCCGGCGCGGGAGTACCCGGGGCCAAGATCACCATCACCAACATCGATCGGAACTCGGTGATTCGAACCACGGCATCGGACAGCAATGGGAACTATGTCGGAGCCGGGCTGGATGTCGGTCGCTATTCGGTCTCGGTGGAAGCCAAGGGCTTCAGGAAGTCGACGCAGACCGGCATTTCACTCAGCGTGAACGACCGGCTGACAGTCAACGCCAAGCTCGAGGTGGGCGACGTGCAGCAGGAGATTACAGTCGAATCCGGGGCGCAGCAAGTGGCGCTTCAGTCGGCGGAGCAGAGTACTGTGGTGAACGGCACGCAGATCCGCGAACTGGCGCTGATCACCAGGAACTACGAGCAACTGGTGAGCATGATGCCGGGGGTCAGTTCAGCTTCCACCGATCAGCTTTACGTGGGCGTTTCGCTGCCGTCAGGCGCGACGGCGACGGTTCCGTTTGCGATCAACGGCGCGCGCAATTCGATGAATGCGTGGCTGGTGGACGGCGCGGATAACGTCGACCGCGGGTCGAATCAGACGCTGTTGAACACGCCGAGCATCGATGCGATCGAGGAATTCAAGGTCCAGCGCAGCGGATATGCCGCGGAGCTGGGACGCGCGGGCGGCGGTCAGATCAGCGTGATCACCAGATCTGGAACCAAGGATTTTCATGGTGACGTTTATGAGTTCGTGCGCAATAGCGCCTTCGCGGCAAACAATTTCTTCGCCAATGCAACGCGCCAGAACCTGGGGCCGGACGGCAAGGCGAACGTCGCGCCGCTGCGCTATAACAACTTCGGGTGGACCGTGGGCGGCCCGGTGATCATTCCCAAGGTCTATAATTCCGCCAAACGCGAGCGTCATCAGACCTTCTTCTTCTTTTCCCAGGAATTCCGCCGCGTGATCACGTATGCGACCGGGACCGCAATTCTTCCTACCGCGGACGAGATCAACGGGACGTTCCCCCACGCGATCTGCGTACAGTACACCGGAAGCACGTGCAATCAGACCTCGACGAGCATTACCAACATCGACCCGGTGGCGCGGCAATACATCAAGGACATCTTCTCCAAACTTCCCCTGGGAACGACCTCGAACTCGCTGACAAGTCTATTCCGCAACGTCTACAACTTCGAGCAGGAGCTGTACAAGTTCGATCACATTTTCAGCCCCAAGCTTCAGCTTTCGGTGCGATACCTCCGTGACAGCATCCCGACGACCGAACCACAGGGACTTTTCACGGGCGCTCCGGTTCCTGGAGTGTCGATCACCAACACCAACGCGCCAGGTCATAA
>Ga0068855_100008625_pt1 | contig 12314 bp, 10 predicted proteins | sample KBSCornC52_FD_66592 | JGI IMG/M metagenome (GOLD analysis project Ga0068855, IMG submission 66592) | Corn rhizosphere microbial communities from Kellogg Biological Station, Michigan, USA - KBS Corn C5-2 | ecosystem: Host-associated > Plants > Roots > Rhizosphere > Soil ...
CTATCTATGATTAGGATTATAACCTATAAGAAATGTGGCTCCGCCCCCACCCTTTTATGTTGGCTAGCAGCAAAGGGCCGTCCGTAGGTGGGTTTAAGATTTACAAATTTAACTAATAGTTAACTTTTTAGTGCAAGGTAAATACCGAAAAAAGTAACCGCATTAAACTAGTTTAATAGTTTAATTTAAACCTATTAATTAGTTAAAATGATTATTATATGCTAAAAGTTTTGAATTATTAATCTAAATAATTAGCAAATAAAAAAACTAGTATTTTTTTTTTCAGAGACTTTACATAGCTATTCTATTTAATTAAATAATTTATTTTTAATTATTATTATGTTTAGAATAAAAAAAAAGTCCATGCTTTTTAAAATTTTTATTAATGCCATAGGGCATTAACAAAAATTTAAAGTTTAGTACATTGGTAACAGCCGGGTTGTATTTATTAATTAGATCCAGTCCTTTATTAGAATATAGTCCTTCTATATTATTAGTTATAACTTTAATGGGTGCTCTAACAGCAATTTTCGCTGCTTCAAGTGGTTTATTACAAAATGATATTAAAAGAATTATCGCCTTTAGTACAATATCACAATTAGGTTATTGCTTCATGGCAATCGGTCTTTCACAATATAATGTTGCTTTATTCCACGTACTTACACATTCTTGTTTTAAAGCCTTATTGTTCCTTGGTGCCGGGGCTGTAATACATTCTATGAGTAATCAACAGGACGTAAGAAAATTAGGAGGACTTATTGGATTTTTACCGTTTACTTATACAGTAATGTTCATAGGTTCAATTAGTTTAATGGCACTACCTTGATTAAGTGGATTCTATAGTAAAGATCTTATTTTAGAACTAGCCTATGGTACTTACTCTCTTAAAGGATACATTGCATGAATTTTTGGTACATTAACTGCTGGCTTTACGGCCTTTTATTCATTCAGATTAATTACTTTAACCTTCTTAGGTACACCGGCTGCCCCTGTAAAAAGCTACAATAATATTCATGAACCTTCATTGAGTGCTGTAATTTCTTTAGTCTTTTTAGCCTTCTGTAGTATCTTTATAGGTTATTTCACTAGTGAAGCTTTTGTGGGTGTAGGATCCAATTTCCTAGGTGATAGTATTTTTATTCACCCTGCCAATATTGCCATTATTGAAGCCGAATTTGCATTACCATTATATATCAAACTAGCTCCAGCGATTTTAACTGTTTTAGGTGCTTTAGCTTCCCTAGTCTTATACTTATTCTTCCCTACATTCTTGTTTAATTTGACTAATAATAATTTAGGTAAAAATCTATATACCTTCTTTAATGGTAAATGATTACTAGACATTTTATTAAATTCTTTCATCATAAGAGGTGGTTTATCTTTAGGTTATACTATCTCTAAGTATTTAGATAGAGGTGCTCTTGAATACTTAGGACCTAATGGTTTAAGTTTATTAACTTATAAAATTAGTGCAAGCTTAAACAAACTAGATGATGGAATAGTTACAAATTATGCTAATTATATGGTAATTTTTATTTTAGTAACTAATCTGACTTTATTTACTTATTATTTTAACCAGTATGTAGTTCTAATTTAAATTATATTAAGATTGTGTTCGTAGACCGTTAGCAGTAGAACTTACCTACAAAATAACCTAATTAATCTACCCACCCTAAGCAAAAAGCCAAAAGTAAAGTTGCAAAGGCAAACAAAATTGAATAACCCTTTTTTAAAATTAATATAAAAATCTGTGCCTCATTTGATCTTTAAGATAATAGGCAGATTTAAACAAATCCTTTTATTATTATAAATCCCTACCATTTACACTATTATAAAATTAAAGTTAGTTCATTTTTAATTTTTAATTTATTTTTACCCTAATTTTGTTGTATACAACAAATAATATAAATTACCTTTATTATAATTGGTAGATCCGATTATTTCTAAAAAAAAGGTGCAACATAATATAGAAAAGTTATTTTTGATTAATTATGTCAAATTTATCTCGATGACTTTATTCAACCAATGCTAAAGACATTGGTACTTTATACTTAGTATTTGCAGTGTTTAGTGGTTTATTAGGAACTGCTTTCTCTGTGTTAATTCGATTAGAACTATCAGCACCTGGTGTTCAATTCTTAAATGGTGATCACCAATTATTTAATGTGATTATCACAGCCCATGCTTTCTTAATGATCTTCTTCATGGTTATGCCAGGATTAGTGGGAGGGCTCGGTAATTATTTAGTACCAGTAATGGTTGGAGCGCCCGATATGGCTTTTCCAAGACTAAATAATATCAGTTTCTGATTATTACCGCCATCATTGATTTTACTACTATTAAGTGCATTAGTTGAAAATGGGGCCGGTATAATACCCTGTGCCGGCTTTAAAATTTATAATATGCTGGAAAATTTGGTTTTTCTCCGCCCGGCCCTTTTGCCTTTGCTTTTGCTTTTGCCTTTGCTTTTGCAGCCAGACATTCGATAAAACAAAATAGTTAGCATAAGGTCTTTACGGGAGTAAGAAAATAGAAACAATCAGCAACTTATTTTAAACAAAGTTAAACGACCTAACATAATACAATTAGAATGAGCGTAATTTAAGATATTGAACTCGGTAAGCCGAGTTTGCTTGTCTTTTTACCCTCTCATACTATTTGAAGATAAGGTCTAAAATCTGTTTTAGTTTTAGTATTAGTTAATAATTTAAACAGATTTAAAGACAGGTTGAACAGTTTATCCCCCACTAGCGGGAATTCAGTCGCACTCAGGGGGTTCAGTTGATTTAGCTATCTTCTCTCTTCATTTAAGTGGTGTATCTAGTTTGTTGGGTAAATTAACTTACTAAAAAGTGCCCAAATCAAAATAATCTAAATGCTTAAATTTTTAACTTTAGTCAAATTAACTTAAAATAAGTTACAGTTAAAAAGGATAAGCAAATTATTCTAATACTTTAAGTTATCAAGAGTAATTTCAGAGACTTTACGATAATTAATTAAATTTATAAGCTATAAGATTGAAACCACCCCTTGCTTTTTTGGGAGATTCCAAGTAAAACTCACCGGTAACTGATGCCCAGGCCAGCAAGCTAGCTAAGCAAAGGGGGTGTAACAAAAGTTAGCAAAGGCTTAATTAAAAATAAAGTCCTTCTTCTTACGTAAATTATATCAAATATTTGTTTTTAAATAATTGTTATTATTTATATAAGAGTTAAGGCAATTAACTTTATAAGTACTGTTTTAAATATGAGAGCGGGTGGATTAAGTTTACACAAAATTAGTTTATTTGCCTGAGCCATCTTTGTTACGGCTATTTTACTATTGTTATCCCTTCCAGTACTTGCTGGTGCAATCACTATGTTACTATGTGATAGAAACTTTAATACATCATTCTATGACCCTGCAGGAGGAGGTGATCCCGTTCTATATCAACATCTTTTCTGATTCTTCGGACACCCTGAAGTTTACATTTTGATCATTCCAGCTTTCGGGATAGTCTCACATGTAATTTCAACATTTTCAGGTAAACCCGTTTTCGGTTATTTAGGTATGGTCTATGCGATGTTCTCTATTGGTATTTTAGGGTTTATTGTTTGATCTCTTTTGGTGGGATCGTTTAATTTTTTAACTGAATTAGATTATCAAATTTTTATTGTAACTATATGCAAGAACGTTTTAAATTATTTAAATAATTTTGATTGATTTAATCAATCTTTCAGTTTTTTAAATACCTTAATAAATGAATTTGCAGATTACCCTCTTTCTTTATCTGAAACGGTAGCCTCAGAGATTATACGTTCAAACTTATTTACTTTTCCTTTTTTAAATGACTTAACTATATTAAATGACATTAATCTATCTAAAATTTCCCCTGAGTGACTTCAATGATTTATTGGTTTTACGGAGGGTGATGGTTCATTATTTGTTTCTAAAGATAGATTATACTTTGTAATTACACAAAATGAACTATCGGTTTTAGAAATGATTCAAAATACTTTAAATTTTGGTAATATTAGCTGAGACGAGGGCTCTAATTGTTGACGGTTTAGAGTAGAAGATTTAGACAGTATTTTTAAATTAGCTACAATTTTTAATGGTAATTTTTTTTTAGATCATAGAATAGAACAATTAAATGCTTGAATTGAAGTGTTAAACCTAAAAGGTTACTATCTTAATTTTATAGCCGATAGAGTTTCTATTTCACTATTTGACGGTTGATTATCTGGTTTTACAGATGCTGAGGGGTGTTTTAATGTAACTATAGGTGTTAGAGCTGCAATGGCTTTAGGATTTAGAGTTTTACTTAGATTTATCTTAGATCAGAATGATAAAGCAGCCTTAACATTTATTCAAAACCTTTTTGGGTTTGGAGGAGTTAATTTTAGATCTGAAACTTCAGCTTGCTGAAGATATGAAACCTCGGCTTTAAAACAAATTCCTGTGGTTATTAATTATTTTAATAAATTTCCATTAAAAACCAAAAAATCAGAATCATTTAGAAAATGATGCGAGGTTTATTCTATGATGTTAGAGAAAAAACATTTAACAGCTGAAGGGTTAAATACTATTAGAGAATTAGCAAAAAAAAAATCAATTAAGATAAAGTAAGTGTTTATTTTTCTTAATTATTTAAAATTATTGTTTAAATTCAGTTTCCCTCAAATACGGTTATACGTTTAATTAACATAGAATTAAGTTGTTAATATTAAATTAAAAGTAATTAAACTAAGACAAAATCCCTTTAATTTTTAAAACTATATAGTAAAATTAATAATTTTGTTTTTATTTTTTTTAACTTAAAGCTATAACTAAATTAAAATAAAGCCGGGCCTAAGTATAAGCCTTTTTTTTACTTTAAATTTTAGAATATTTATTTTATATAGTTACTATTTAAATAAAATTAATAAATACATTATCAGAGCCGTTTTACAATAAAAATTCTCCTTTTTTTATTTAGTTTAAAATTAAATGCACCACATGTACGCAGTTGGGCTTGATGTTTCATTAAATCAATTAGATTTTCTATGTTTAGCAGCTTTAACTGGATTTCCTATTATTTTGATTCCTAATTCAAAAGGTTATTCTATTGGGGAAATACGGGAAATACTTTTTGGCTCTATTTTAGGTGACGGGACATTAGAATTTTTAGGATCAAACGCAAGATTTGGTTTTGTACAATCAATAATCCATAAATCATATTTCTTATTCTTATATTCAATCTTTAAGAATTATTGTGGATCCCCTTATAGAACTTCAGATTATTTTGATCCTAGAACCAGAAAGACTTATACATCTTTGAGTTTTTCCACTTTAGCTTCAATGTTATTTACTGAATTTTATTTTATGTTTTACGTTAATGGAATAAAATTAATTCCAACCGATTTATCTTTATTAACACCATTAGCATTAGCTCATTGAATAATGCAAGATGGTTCTAATGGGTCTTCGGGCGGCCTTTATCTTTGTACAGATTCCTTTACTCCTGAAGATACTAAGAGACTTGCCCTTTTTTTAGCCACTAAGTATTCCCTAAAGGTTACAACCCCTAAAGCCCCCGGTAAAAAAGGGGCTTTAAGAATTTATGTTTGAGTTCAGAGTATAAATACACTTCGGTCTTTAGTCTTAACACATATGCATCCAAGTATGATGTATAAACTAGGAGTTTAGAATTTTGATATATAATCTACGTCGTTAATTTTAGTGATAAAATTAATTATGATTTTTCTGTATGCGAAAAAAAATAAAGTAAGAGCTAACAATTACATTTGAATAAACTATGTTAAAAGATTGTTAGTGGCTCTTTTTTAAGCTTGCAAATGCGAGTTTAATTTTGCAGCCATAATTAAAATAAACAAAATAAAAACTCTAACTAATTTTAAGTCTACGTATTTTTTTGTTTTAATTATTATTCAATTCGCAAGTATAACTTCAGAGACTTCACGAAAAAATCTTGAAAAAGAATAAGATAAAGTCCAATTTAATTTATAAATATTTGGCGATTTAAATAATTTAAAATCAATATTATAAGTTAACTAATGGTGGATACTCGAGCTTACTTCACAGCGGCAACAATGGTTATTGCTGTTCCAACAGGAATTAAGATATTTAGTTGATTAGCTACCGCCTACGGTGGATCATTAAGATTTACTGCTCCTATGTTGTATACAATAGGGTCAATTGGCCCTAAGAATTTGTTTTTTTTGTTTCGTGTAATAAATTAAAACATTTGATTGAACTATATGCTTGAATTTTAATTAAAAAGAAAAAATAAGCAAGACTTGCGTACTGTCGGAGCTTGCTCCCTTTGGTGGCAGCAAATCTTCCGAGATTATACGTTTATTATTTAAATTTCTTCGGTTTTTATTTAATTATTTATGGCTCTGCTGCTGCCTTTGAAGTACACTGCCCTTTGTTCCAAACTAAATATTTACTACTTACGTTTTGGCAAGGATAACCTTAATCTAATTTAGCATTTTGGCTAGGCCTAAAATAAATAAGATAAACATGATTACTGAAAGACTAATTAAAAAAAATATGGAGTCCTATTTGAAAACAACAATTCTTTAAAAGAAATATTATTAAAGGAATGAAGAATAATGAAGATGAAGGTGGAAGTGGAAAGAAAGTTTTTAAACAAGGTAGAACTATTCTAAGTAAAACAATTCAACTTATTAATATTAAAAATAATAGTTTGTCTAAAACTTGTTCTTCATTAATTCAAGCAGCTTCGTATATTAAGGAAGTAGACTGATCTTCCCTTTGCTGGATAGAAAAACAATGCGAGTTCATTTAAAAAATAATAGTCTTTATAAAGACAAATGATTAATTAAAGAAATTATACAAAAAGATTAAAACTAAAGTTTTTATTGTTTTCAAATGGTCATTGCGCTATTTACAATTGGAGGGTTAACTGGTGTGGTTCTAGCGAATGCCTCAATGGATATTGCATTTCATGATAATAGTATTGTGTCATGGTTTAAAATGAATTATATGCCGAAAATTAATGTTATTTACTTATAAAGTAAATGATTAACAATCAGCAAGTTTTAAAAAAATTAAATATTAAAATTAAAACTACAGAGACTATAAATCAAATTATAATTAGAATTAAAATAATAATTCTTAACTTTTTAATTATAAATAATAGATAGTCCGTAAATTAATATTTATTAATTATAAAAAGTCTAATTAAGTTAATAATTTAAACCAAATTTATTGTTTAAAATTTTAAAATTAAAAGGCACTCAATTTAATTATAATTTATAAATTAAACTAATAATTAATATCTTAATAGAAGGTATTAATGTCTTGTTTTTGTATTAATAAATTAATAAATTAATAAATTAATAAATTGTTTTTTATAACATATTATGTTGTTGCCCATCAAAAAACTAGGTGGCAAAATATTAAATTTGAAAAAATAAAACTATATGCTAAAACAATAATTAATACTATATTGTACAATTATAAAGAATAAATTATTTATTAGCAAAAAAAAAATATTGAGATTTAATTATTTAATTATTTAATTATTTAATTATTTAATTATTTACATTATTTTTTTCTTCAACGATCTTACGTTTTACACCTTTAAACTAAAATTAGTTTGAGATGATGAAAAGATCTATTTTGTTTTTATTTAATAATTCAATTTTAATAAAGTTATTGAAATGTTAAACTGAGCGTATTCAAAAAAAAGAAGCTTTAATTTTTATGAACGCAGCTGTGATACTGTTCCAATAAATTATTATTATTAAATAAACAAAAATGTTTCATTATGTATTATCGATGGGAGCGGTCTTTGGACTTTTTGCAGGTTTCTATTTCTGAGCTCCTAAAATCATAGGACTAAGTTATAATGAAACTCTAGCTAAAATTCATTTTTGAACTATGTTTGTGGGGGTTAATTTAACTTTCTTCCCTCAACATTTCTTAGGTCTTTGCTAGGCCGTCTAAATTAGTAATAATTTTTATTATAAAATAACTAAATGTCTAGAACATACTTAACCTATAAATACTTAAGTTTGAATGTTTTCGATCCTCGTTTTCTATGACCCCACCCGCCTTTTAAACTTTTCTTTCCCTCTTTAATAGCGCTAGCCGCCTTCCTTTCAATGGCTAACTACCGAAGGGCCGTTGCCAGGCCAAGGGCTAAAGGGGTAACAAGGGTTGCTGTTCCCCTTATAAAAATAAAGGGTTGACGGTTAAGGGGCTAGCATGCTAGAGGCACGCATTTTAAATCAATAAGTGAAAATTTTATAGAAATAATAAGTATTATTAGCAAGAAAATCAAAATCTCCATCGACTATATGTTTTTACCCTACTTTGATTATTTTTTCAAAGAAAGGGTAAAGAAATAGTCAAAATTTAATATACATTTTAATAATTTTAAAATTAGTAAAGAGCAATTCGCTTGATTTGTTCAAATTCCCATCATTTCCATCATTTCCATCATTCCCTTCATTCCCATCGTTTTCTACCCACCTATCCGTTTTCCATTTCCCACTTCCCACTTCTTATTTTTCCGTTTTTGTTTTTTACTAGAATAGTGCCTGTTTTTAATAAATCTTATTAGTATAAAATGCTTATAAATAGTTAGAAAATTCAAAATAAAATAAAATCAAATCAAGTTAATTATTTTTAAAAAGGTGGATAATTATTACAAAATTTATAGAATAAAAAACTTATCTCATTTAGATAAGAGGTACAAAAAGTTCCAAAGCAAGGGAAAGACAATACTTAATTATAAATCATAACATATTTTTTTAAAAATAACGATAAATAATATTGAATTTTACATCTAAACTAATCTTACCTTTTACGCCTCATTATTAAAAAATTAATAGAACAATTACTTAAGAATAATTGATATGTTACTTACTAATGTACTTAACCTCCAATTATAACAAAACTCACTGCTTAGCAGTATACTCTATTTTCTTCCTTGTTATGCTATTTCTATGCTCTTATTTTTATCTCATATTATAAAATTTATACAGGTTATAAAAATTATAATATTCCATTATAGTAAAGTTATTGTTTTTTAATTTAACTATAATAATTTGTTTTCAATTTAATAATGATGCACCTTAAACTCAAATTATACATTAACCTCGAAACAATTCAATTATTATTTAGTCCTTTTAAAGCTTTTAAACTTGGATTTTTTTTCTTACCCTTTAAAATTTTGGCTGAAATACTCCAAGTTTTTTATTTTCTAGTCCGGTCTTTTACTAGAATTAATAATGGCCCAGATCAGGAGGATTTTTTTAAGAACACTAATAGATTCTTTCTTAATTATTTAAGTTGCCAATTTTGTTTTATTCAACTAAGCGTTGTAACAACACAAACTCTTATCTGTTCTTCTAATCCTAACGAAATAGGTTTTACTGGAAATGTTTATGCTCATATTCCTTTATTAAACTGTACCTTCTTAATTTTCAAATGAAGTATTATTTACTTCTTTTTTTCTCTTGCACTAATTTATGCCTGTCTTCTAGGTTGTCCATATGCTTTAAACTATATGAATAAATCTAATGATCAACCTTACAATTGAGCAGGTTATTTTTTCCTTAATGATGCTTTACATATTAGTAACGGTCTGTTTAATTTATGCCTTTTTTCAAATCCGATACTCATTAAATGTTTTAATTTTTTCAAGTCTTTCTTAAATATAGTTTTTAACAAATTTCAATTATTATTATTCAATATTTTACAACTAATTCTATTTTTAATCCAATATTTAACCAAATTAATACTAAAATTGTTTCAAAATTCAATCTACCCTTCTTCTTTAAGATTATTTAACTCAAAAATTAATAGAACGAACACTCAATTTCAAGTCTCTCTTAGAACTAATTCTTTAAAACATCAAAGATCCTTTTTTCACACTAGTAGTTTGTCAAACAATAAAAAGAATAATGAAAACTCTTCTCTTAGCGAGAAAAACAAAAAAAAGGTTGCAGCTTTATTAGCCAGATCAACAGAACAAAATGCTTTTGAACAACTAGTACCGTTAACTTTAACAGAATTAAAGACTAAACCTGTAGCAATTTATAATAATTATTTAGAGGCTAAAGAAATTCTTAAAAATTCATATAAAAATGTGGGTGGTATTTATTTATTACATAATTTAGTTAATGGTAAACAATACGTTGGAAGTTCCCATAATTTAAACGCTAGATTATCTACTTATTTTTACCCTTCTCGTTTAACTGATAATCGATATATTTCTAAATCTCTTCTCAAATATGGTCATCATAATTTTAGTCTGGTCATTTTAGAGCTATTAGGACCTACTTTAGATTTAAAAAAACTTGATGTTTTAAATAAAGAACAATATTATATTGATTTATATAAACCTGTTTTAAATTTAAATCCTACAGCAGGATCTTCATTAGGGTTTAAACATTCTGAAGAGTCAAAACAAAAAATAACCGAATCTAAATTAGGCAAGGCCTTAAGTCCTGAAATTAAGATGAAATTAAGTAAAATTAATAAAGGTAAAAACAATCCTTTTTTTGGAAAATCCCATAGCCAAGAAACTTTAATTAAACTAAGTGAAATGAAAAAAGGTAAACCTGTCCTTAATAAATCTAAAGAGTTTATAGATAATATGTACAAAGATAGAAGAGGAGCTTTAAATCCTATGTTTGGTAAAACAAAAAGTTTAGAAACTTTAGCTAAATTAAGAACAAAAGTTTATGTTTACGAAGTACAAGAAACGGGAGAAAAAACACTTATTAAAATTTATGATGGAATAGTTGAAGCAAAAAAAGATTTAAAGATGGGTTATGATACTCTTAAAAAATGTTGCGAAACTAATAAAATTTATAAAAGTAAAATGTTTAGTTATGTTCCACTTTAACTAATATTTTTTGTGTATACTATATTTGCTAGCAGGTCTACCTCGAAGAATCCCGGATTATCCCGATTCATTTGCAGGTTGAAACGCGATTTCAAGTTTTGGTTCTTTAATCTCTTTAATTGCAACTTTACTATTTGCCTATATTGTATACGATATTTTTGCAAATGGTAGTCCAGTTAAAGCTAACCCATGACAAGTTCCACAATTCTTTACATCAACTAAAGAATTCAATGAAAGTGCTTTATCCGCCAATAGTCTAGAGTGAGCTATTGCTACACCTAGTCCATTCCATCAATGAAATGATTCTCCAGTAGTAACAGAATCTAAATAATTCTGATTAAATACTATAAATAAAAATTGATCTATTATAATTAAGTTTGAATAAACTTATATAATTATTTAATATATTTTCAAAAACCACCCTACGTATTATTTTATAAATACTGCATAGTTATCACACTATTTTTAATTTATAATAACTAAAAAATTTAAAAGAGGATAGATAATTTACCAATTATAATTTTAACATTCTTTTTAATTATAATACATTTTATGCAGTTTTAAACCTATTTAGCCCAAACAGTATAATTCAACTTTTTAAAACTTAAAAGCAATTACTACTGTAATATTATAATTCATTAATAAACATTAATTATAATAACCACTTTAATTAAAAATATAAATTACCTTTATTATAATTGGTAGATCCGATTAGAAACTAGCTAGTTTGGTTCTAACTGTCCTCAACTTATGATTACCCCGCTAGCTTACACTTGGAATATTTCACGTGCTTGGCCGGGTAACCATGTTTCGGTTTAGGCTTAATAGTACTTTTCTAGTTACAATCAAAGTATTAATTAAACCTATTGAGCAATACTAAAATTTATTATTTAAATCTTACTTATCAATATTAAGTTAATGATAAGAGATTAGACTATACAATATTTTTATAACTAATCACCACTTAATTTAAAGACTTTGAAAAGATTATTAAAAGAAGAATTAGCTTTTTATTCAAATTATTTGTTTTTTCTTTTTAAATAGCCCTTGATCCACCCTGCATAAATGCAGTGCCTTTGTAAGTGCAGCCGCAGCCTTTTACCCTTGCCTTGTTCTAAGGTCCAAGGAGGGCTAAGGTAGGTAGGGCTAAAGTTAATTTTTGTTATTATATATTAAACATAGTTTTCTTGCGTACGCAGCCTATCAACATAAATTACATAGCCTATTATTAGGTAGTATTTGCAATTGCTACGCAGTCATTTAATATTTAATAAATAATTTAGAGGTTTGTCTGCAATAATTTAAGAAACGAGATGTTCTTAATTATAATTTTATTTATTTTATTAATCATTACCGAAGTTTTAACTAAAAACTAATGTAATAGATCTTTATTATATTGTAGGATTGTTTTATAATTCAATTTGTTTTATAATTCAATTTGTTTTAA
>Ga0068855_100008627_pt1 | contig 12313 bp, 10 predicted proteins | sample KBSCornC52_FD_66592 | JGI IMG/M metagenome (GOLD analysis project Ga0068855, IMG submission 66592) | Corn rhizosphere microbial communities from Kellogg Biological Station, Michigan, USA - KBS Corn C5-2 | ecosystem: Host-associated > Plants > Roots > Rhizosphere > Soil ...
CGCTTCGGCACCAGCATGACCGGCTCGCGCCTGGTCAACGGCTCGATGAAGCTGCACGAGGAGCTGGAGGCCAAGTTCGCCGCCTTCATGGGCAAAGAGTCGGCGCTGGTCTTCACCACCGGCTACCAGGTGAACATCGCCACCTGCGCGGCCCTGCTCAGCAACAAGCAGAGCGTTGCCTTCATCGACCGCAACGTGCACGCCTCGTTGTACGACGGCGTGCGCTTGGGCCAAGCCGCGGGCGCCAAGCTGGTGCGCTACAAGCACAACGACGCCGAGTCGCTCGACCGCGCGCTGGAAAAGCTGGACGCCGGCGACGGCGCATTCGTGATCACCGACGGCGTGTTCAGCGCCGAGGGCGAAATCGCCAAGCTCGATGAAATCGTGCCGATCGTGAAGAAGCACGGCGCCCGCCTGCTCGTCGACGACGCCCACGCCATCGGCGTGATCGGCCCCGGCGGCCGCGGCACTGCGCACAGCTTCGGCCTGCAAGACCAGGTCGATCTGATCGGCGGTACGTTCTCGAAATCGCTGGCTAGCATCGGCGGCTTCTTGGTCGGCGAGCGCAAGGTGCTCGACTACATTCGCCATTTCGCCCCGAGCTTCATGTTCGCGGCCAGCGCCGCGCCCCCGCAGGTGGCCGCCGCCATGGCCGCCCTGGAAGTGATGCAGGAAGAGACCTGGCGCATGGACAAGCTGCGCGAGAACTTCACCTACATGCGCGACGAGCTGAAGAAGCTCGGCTTCGAGCTCGGCCACACCCAAACCGCCGTCATCCCCATCTACATCCGCCAAGATTTGCGCACGATCATGATGTGGCGCGACCTCTTGGAAGAGTACGGCATCTACACCAACCCGTTCATCTCTCCCGGGGTCCCGCCCAAGAGCGCCATGCTGCGCACCAGCTACATGGCCACCCACGAGCGCCACCACCTGGACCGCGCCCTGGAAGCCTTCGCCAAAGTCGGCAAAAAATACGGCGTCATCTAGTCACCGCGCGTCGCGGGCACGGCCCCCTTCAGGACCCAGATTTTTTCACAGGGAGGACGGGAGGTCGGGAGGTCCGCGAGGCCGAGCAACTGGCGCCACTTTGATCGCGAGCCTGCGTCGCGCCTCAAGGTACGTATCGCCCGTAGCGGTGCTGGTGAAACACCGTGACTCGAGTGACTTTGCTGTTCAGCGCCAACAAACCTCCCGTCCTCCCTGTGAAAAATCTCGAGTCTCGAGGTGCCTTCATTTGACTCTCGGGGACGCGAATAGTTAGCTCCGTTCCGCAATGGCGCTCGAGATTCGTGAGACGGCTATCGGGGGGAAGCTGAATGATTTCTTGAACGTGGTCGACTACGTCTACCGCGGGGATCCTTCGTATGTCCGTCCGCTCGACATGGACATGAAGGACCGGCTCAGCCTCAAGAATCCGTTCTTCGAGCACGCCGACGGCGTCATCTTCACCGCGCATCGCAACGGCTGGTGCGTCGGGCGTATCACGGCCCAGGTCGATCGCGAGCATTTGGCGCGCTACAAGGACGACGTCGGCAGCTTCGGCTTCCTCGACACCATCGACGACGCGGAAGTCGCCAAAGCCCTGCTCGACGCCGCCAGCAACTGGCTGCGCGCCCGCGGCATGAAGACCATTCGCGGCCCGCTTTCGCTCTCGCTCAACGAAGAGATGGGCTGCTTGGTCGACGGCTTCGACACCCCGCCGATGATCATGATGCCGCACCACCGCGCCTACCAAGGCGGTTTGATCGAGCAGGCCGGCTTCACGAAGCTGAAGGACGCTTACGCCTGGCGCTACCACGTGGGTGACGTGCCGCCGCGCGTGCGCAAGGCCCACGACGACATCGAGGCCATGCCCGAGGTCAAGTCGCGCCACGTCGACATGAAGAACCTGGATGCCGACCTGCGCATCATCATGGACGTGTACAACGACGCCTGGAACGACAACTGGGGCTTCGTGGCATCCACCGAGCGCGAGCTATCCAAGATGGCCGCCGATTTGAAGCTGATCGCGTTTCCGGAGCTGTCGTACATCACCGAGATCGACGGCGAGCCGGCGGCGGTCGCGCTAGCGCTGCCGAACCTGAACGAGCTCATCAAAGACATGAAGGGCAAGCTCGGCCCGCTGGGGTTGCCCAAGCTGATCTGGCGCCTGAAAGTCGTGGGCCCTCACACGGCTCGCTTGATCATCTTGGGCATCCGCAAGAAATTCCGCGGTCAGCGCAAGTACGCGGCCTTGAGCGCTTACCTGTACGCCAAGATGAACGCCGCCGGAAAGCGCCTCGGCCTCGAAGGCGGAGAGCTGTCGTGGACGCTGGAAGACAACGGCCCCGTCAACACCGGCATCAAGCTGATGGGCGGCAAGATCTACAAGACGTATCGCTTGTACGAAAAGGCTCTGTAGCCCGCCGCGCTCGCACCGCCGTTCGCGCCTGCGTCGCGTCAAGCCAACGGCTGCGCGCCGTGATGCGCGCGCAGCTTGTTCACGATCGCCAAGACCTTGGGACGACTGAGGCCACGCACCACGAGCGCGTGCTTTCCCGGAAAATCGACCAGCAAGACGCCCACCAACAGCGTGAGCAAACCTTGGCCCGGCAAGAGCAGCATGGCGATGCCCAACAGCACGAGCACCACCCCGAGCAGGTTGCGCAAGATCCGCAACGGCAGTGAATGCGGGCCTTGCTTGCCTTCGTGCTTCAGGTAGTCGCGCGGCAGCCGAGCCAAGAACCGCGGCACCAACACCACGCTTGCCAGCACCGCCAACACCGAAAATATGCCGAGCGCCCACTCCACGGAGGGGTGCGACAACCAGCTCGACAGCGTGTGGATCATGCTAACTTTCGGCTCGCTTTCATGTTGAGCCCGCTCGCCCGATTGTCCACCTGCGTCGTGCTCTTGCTGGCCACGGGCTGCCAGAAAAACGGCCCCCGTCTAGTGCGCGACAGTGAAGGCCGCTCGTTCGAGGCAATTTGCAGCGGGCAAACCCCGTGCAAGTTTTCGCAAAAGTCCGGCCCTCGGCGCGTCGAGAAACCGACGCAGACGCTGATGCTCGGCAGCCGCTTGGTCGGCATCTGCGACGTCAAAGAGGGCGAAGCGCCCCCGTCCCCGTTCGATTGTCGCCCGCTCAGCTGCCAGGCCGACGCCGACTGCCCGCCGCTGCACGGCATGAAAGACGGCCAGTGCCTCAATGGCCGCTGTAGCGATCCCGCCGAAGCAATCGGCGTGCAAGACTCGATCATGCTGTGCCTGGCCGGCACCGGCTTGGGCCGTGAAACGCCAGCCCAAATCGAGCGCTACGCCTTGGCTCTGAACTGCGGCAGCCCCTGTAAAATCCCGGCCCCCTGCGCGCAGCCCTGACCCGCTACCAGCCCGTGCCCACTCCCGGCTAGCTTAGGCTCATGTCCCCGAGGGCCGTCTTTTACGTGGTGTGCTCGTCGACGGTCGCGCTCGTAGCAGGCCTGTACACGCTCTGGCCCGGCGCTATTTGGCTGTCGCCCCTGGTGCTGACCCTGTTCGGTTTGGGCGTGTACGACATGACCCAGACCAAGCACGCCATCCGCCGCAACTTTCCGGTGGCGGGGCGCCTCCGCTACTTGTTCGAGTCGATTCGACCCGAGATGCAGCAGTACTTCGTCGAATCGAACAGCTCCGGTCGCCCCTTCAGCCGCGAGCAACGCTCGCTCGTGTACCGGCGCGCCAAGAACGTGACCGACACCATTCCGTTCGGCACCGAAGAAGACGTGTACGCCATCGGCTACGAATGGATGAACCATTCACTGTGCGCGCTCGAGCCGCCGAAAGAAGCGCCGCGCGTGCGCATCGGCGGCCTCGCGTGCCAACAGCCGTACGACGCGGCGGTGCTGAACGTGTCGGCCATGAGCTACGGAGCGCTGAGCAAGAACGCCATTCTGGCGCTCAATCGCGGTGCCCAACTGGGCGGCTTCTATCACAACACCGGTGAAGGCGGCTTGTCGCCCTACCACTTGCAAGGCGGCGGGGACATCTGCTGGCAGGTCGGCACTGGCTACTTCGGTTGCCGCGACGAGCACGGCAATTTCGACCCCGTGCGTTTCGCCGACAAGGCGAAGAACCCGCAAATCAAGCTCATCGAGCTGAAGCTGAGCCAGGGCGCAAAGCCTGGGCACGGCGGCATTTTGCCGGCGCGCAAAGTCACCCGCGAGATCGCCGAGATTCGCCACGTGCCGCTGGGGCAAGACGTGCTGTCGCCCCCGACCCACACCGCTTTCAAGACCCCGCAGGAACTGTGTCTGTTTTTGGGGCGGCTGCGCGAGCTGTCGCAGGGCAAGCCGGTCGGCTTCAAGCTGTGCTTGGGCAAGCGGCGTGAATTCTTGGCCATCTGCAAGGCCATGCTGGCCACCGGCGTCGTGCCCGATTTCATCACCGTCGACGGCGGCGAAGGCGGCACCGGCGCCGCGCCGCTCGAGTTCTCCAACGTGCTCGGCACGCCGCTCGACGAAGCTTTGATCTTCATCCACAACGCCCTGGTCGGCGTCGGCCTGCGAAAACACATCCGCATCATCGCCAGCGGTCGCGTCATTTCGGGCTTCGACTTGGCGCACAAGATCGCGATCGGCGCGGATCTGTGCAACAGCGCGCGCGCCATGATGTTCGCGCTCGGCTGCATTCAAGCGCAGAAGTGCAACACGAACGACTGCCCTACCGGCGTTGCCACCCAAGACCCGGCGCTGGTGTCGGGCTTGGTGGTGGCCGACAAAGCGGTGCGCGTCAAAAATTACCAGCACAACACCGTGCACGCGCTGGTCGAGCTTTTGGCCGCCAGCGGCATGTCGTCGCCGGCCGAGCTGCGGCCGTGGCACATTTTGCGGCGCGTGAGCCCGACCGAGGTGCGGCACTACGGCGAGATGTACGAGTACCTGAAAGAGGGCGCGCTGCTCGGCGAGACCGTGCCCAAGAGCTTTGCCCGCGCCTGGCACGCCGCTGCCAGCGACAGCTTCGCCTCCGCAACGCCGGAAAATTGACGCTTTGGACGAAAGAGCGCGGCGCGAGCGCGACAGGCGCCGCGTCATTGGCTACGCTGCGCGCCCGTCATGTCGAGCGCCCCCGAGTCCGTGATCGAGCCTGCCATCGTTTTAGCCGCCTACGCGGAGCCCGTCGCCAGTGGGCGGCGCGTGCTGTTCATCGGTCCGGCCATCTCCGCCTTGCCGGCCCGTTTGCTGGAGCGCGGCGCGCGCTTGGTGCACGTCTGCGATCCGGATCCAGTGCGGGTCGCGGAAGCCACCGCCAAGAATCGCTCCAAGGACGTCTCGTTCTCGGCGCTGGCCGACGGGCACTTCGCGCTGCGCGAAGGGGCCTTCGACGTGTGCATCGTCGAGGACGCGGGCATCAGCGATCCGGTGGCGCTGGTCAAAAAGATCAGAAAGGCGCTCACCCCGCGCGGCGTCGCGTTGCTGGCGTCGCTCAACCCCGAGACGCGCGTGCCGCTCTTGCCGCATCGGCCGAGCGGGGTCATCTCGCTCGACTACTACGCGCTGTACGACGCGGTAAAATCGGAGTTCGAGCACGTGCGCATGCTCGGCCAAGCGCCCTTCGTGGGCTACGTGATCGCCGATTTTGCCCCCGAGGGCACGCCCGAGCCGTCACTGGATACGGCTTTTCTGCCGAGCGGCGCCGAAGAGCCGGAGCTGTTCATCGCCGTGGCCTCGCAGCAGCCGGTGGAGCTCGAGGCGTTTGCGGTCGTGCAGCTGCCCTACCGCAGCGTGGTTACGGGCAGCGCTCCCGCTGATACCGAAGCGCTCAAGCGCTCGCGCAGCGAAGGCCAGACACTCCAGCGCAAGCTGAGCGACGTCGAAGCCGAGCTGGCCGGTGACAAGAAAGCCTTTGCCGCGCTGCGCGCCAAGCTGTCCGAAGCCGAGGCTGCGCTCGCCGGCCGCGACGCCAAGCTGCGCGAAGCCGAGGCCGCGCTGGCCCCCCGCGACGCCAAGCTGCGCGAAGCCGAAGCGGCCCTGGCCCCGCGTGACGCCAAGCTGCGCGAAGCCGAAGCCGCTCTAGCTGCTCGCGACGCCAAGCTGCGTGAGACCGAAACCAAGGTGTTCGCGCGCGACGCCGAGCTGAGCGCGCTGCGGCAAGAGCTGGAAAACAAGAACCAGCAGCTGAAACAGCAAGAAGCCAGCTTGACCGAGCTGAACGACAAGCTGAAAGACGGGCCTTCGGCGGAAGAAGCCGCGGGCGCTGCGGCCGAGCTGGAGGCGCTGGAGCGCGCGCTGGCCGAGCGCGGGGAGCACGTGCGCAAGCTCGAGCGCGAGCTGCGCGAGGCCGAGCGTGTGGGCAAAGAGCTGGTACGCCAGCTGCCCGGCGCCAACCCGGACAGCGCCGCCGAGACGCGCCGCAAGGCCGGCGAGTCCGAGCTGGCCCAAAAGCTGGCCAAGAGCCAGGCCGACTTGATCGCGACGCGCTGGGCGCTGGAAGCCGCCGTGCGCCGGGGCGGCGGCTCGGAAACGCCCGAAGCCTGAACACGGCGCGCTTTCGGCGGTTTTGCTGGGGCGCGCTATTGACAGGCGCTCAATCTGACTTAGCTTCCGCCGGTTTTCTGGCGTCCCCAGTCACGGTTCGGCCGTCCATGAGCTTACAGCATGAGTGAAAAGCGCGACTACTACGAAGTCCTTGGAGTCGCGCGTGAGTCCAGCGACGACGACATCAAGAAGGCGTACCGGCAGGCGGCTCTGAAGCATCACCCCGATCGCAATCAGGGCAACCCCGACGCCGAGGTGAAGTTCAAAGAAGCAACCGAGGCGTACACGATCTTGTCGGACCCCGACAAGCGCGCGGCCTACGACCGCTTCGGCCACGCCGGCCTGGGTGGCGGCGGCTACGACTTCAACAACGCTGGCGTCGGCGACATCTTGAGCCACTTCCAGGACATGTTCTCCGACTTCTTCGGAGGCGCCGGCGGCGGCTTCAGCGGCGGGCGGAGGCGGCGCCAGCCCGAGCGCGGCCAAGACGTGCGGGTCGAGCTCACGCTAACCTTGGCCGAAGCACTCACCGGCGGCAAACACGAGGTGGCGATCCACGGCGCGGTCTCGTGCGAGACGTGTCACGGCAGCGGCGCCAAGCCCGGAACCAAGCCCGAGACCTGCAGTCAATGTCGCGGCAGCGGGCAGGTCACCGCGCAGCGCGGCTTCATCATGTTCTCCAGCCCTTGCGCGCGTTGCCGCGGCACCGGGCAAATGATCGCCTCGCCCTGTGAAACCTGCCGCGGCCAAGGCGCGGTAGAGAAGCAGCGCAAGGTGCTGGTCAACGTACCGGCCGGCATCGACTCCGAGCAGCGGTTGCGCGTGCCCGGCCAAGGCATGCCCGGCCCCGCCAACGCGCCGGCAGGCGATCTGTACGTCGACATCGAGGTCGAAGCCGACACGCACTTCGAACGCCACGGCAACGACCTCGGCACGCGGCTCACGCTCTCGTTCGCCGAAGCCGCGCTCGGCATGGTGACCAAGCTGAAGCTGCCCGACGAGCGCGAGGTAATGGTCAAAGTCGAAGGCGGCTGCCAACCCGGCAGCGTCGTCGTCGTCAAAGGCGAAGGCGCCCCGCGACTCGACCGCGGCGGCCGCGGCGATCTGCACGTGATGATCGCCGTCCAAGTCCCGAAAAAGCTCTCCAAAAACGCCAAGCGCCTGCTGCAAGAGCTCGAAACCGAATTGAAGAGCGAATAGCCGGGATAGGCCTCGCCACTTACGGAGACTGGGGCCTACCGAGCCGGCCATTTTCGGACCCAGATTTTCTCACAGGAAGGGCAGAAGGATAGAAGCGAGAGTGCGGCGCCGTACTGAATCGGCCCTGCGTCGCACTGAGCGAGCCATCACGATCGCCAGGGGCGCCGCTCTGAATCGGCACCCGCGTTGACCTGAGTCCATCGTTACGTCTCGCGCTCTGCGACGCGATTGACGTAACTTCGCGGCGCCCAAACCTTTGCTCGCCCTTCTGTCCTTCTGCCCTTCCTGTAAAAAAATCTGGGTCCGTCAGCGACGTTCCGGATATTTGTCGGCGAGGGTCTTCAGGGCTTGCAGCGTGGTGGCGGAGGGGTCGATGGTGGCGGCGTCTTGGCGCAGGAAGCGTTCGAGGTCGGGAGCGGCGGCGATGGCTTGGTCGAGACGCGCATCGCTACCCTTGGCGTAGGCGCCGAGGGCGATGAGATCGCGCTTTTCTTCGTAGGCGGCCAAGAGGGCGCGGGCGCGTTGAGCAGCGGCTTGTTGGGGCTTGAGCGTGACGTTTGGCATCACCCGCGAGAGTGACGAAAGCACGTCGATGGCCGGGTAGTGTCCGCGCGCGGCCAGGCGGCGATCGAGCACCACGTGGCCGTCGAGGATGCCGCGCACTTCGTCGGCGATGGGCTCGTCCATGTCCGAGCCTTCCACCAGCACCGTGTAGATGGCGGTGATGGCGCCTTTTTCGCCCTGGCCGCTGCGTTCCAGCAGGCGCGGCAGCTGGGTAAAGACGCTGGGCGGGTAGCCGCGTCGGGCCGGCGGCTCGCCCGCGGCTAGGCCGATTTCGCGCTGGGCGCGCGCAAAGCGCGTGATCGAGTCGACCAACAACAGCACGCTCTTGCCCAAGTCGCGGAAGTGCTCGGCCACCGCCGTCGCTACTTGCGCGGCGCGCAATCGCTCCACGGGCGGAGCGTCACTGGTGGCGACCACGACCACCGAGCGGCGGCGGCCTGCTTCACCGAGCGACTGCTCCAGGAATTCTCCCACCTCGCGCCCGCGCTCACCGACCAGCGCCACCACCACGACGTCGGCGCTGGCGCCGCGCGCGATGGCGCCGAGCAACGTGCTCTTTCCGACACCGGAGCCGGCGAACAAACCCACGCGTTGGCCCACGCCCAGCGTGAGCAAGCCGTCGATGGCGCGCACGCCCGTTTCGAACGCCGCGCTCACCGGGCGTCGAGAGAGCGCGGCGGGCGGTGCCCGATCCACCGGCACCGACGTGAGCCCGGCTGGCGCCGGACGGCCGTCGATCGGTCGACCCAAGCCGTCGAGCACGCGACCGAGCAGTGACGCGCCCGCGCTCACCTGCAACGCCTGCCCGGTGGCTTCGACCACGTCGTCGGGGCCGACGCCGGTGGGCTCGCCCAACGGCACCGCCAGCGCCTCGCCCTGTTGGAAGCCGACGATCTCGGCCAAGAGCGGCTCGCCGCGCCGCCGAATCAACAGCACGTCGGAAATGCGCGCCCCCGGCAGCAGCACACGCAGCAACAGCCCAGTGACGCCCACGACCCGCCCCACCGGCCTCAGCGCCGAGGTCTCCGAAAGCCGGGCTTTGAGCGCCTCCAGGTCCACGGCCCCCAACATAGCAGGAAGACCGCGGGCATTTTGGCCCGTTGGACCAAAGCCGTCGGGTCTGGGAACCTATTCGCTGATGTCCCCGCGCTCCGCCTCCGAGACCTCCGAGAGCCGCCGGCTCGAGGATTCTCGGGGCGTCACGTTCTTGGGCGACGACGGAGCCCTGCTCGCTGGGGTAAGGGCCGGTAACGCCCTGGCCATGGCCGCCCTGTACGACCGCTACGTGGGCGACGTGCGGCGCATCTTGCTGCACACGTTGGGGCCACGGCTGGACCTCTCGGATCTGGTGCAGGACGTGTTCATCAACGTGCTCACCTCGGTGCGCTCGCTGCGCGAGGCCGGCGCTCTGCGCAGCTGGCTGTTCCAAGTGACGGTGCGTACCGCGCGCAAGCACTTGCGCGGCAGCTCGCGCAAATGGTGGCTCAAGCTCTGGCCCGAGGGCGACGAGCTGGAGTCGCAGCCCGCCGCCATGCTCGAAGAAAACGCTTCGGACGCCGTGCAGGCGACGTTCCGCATTTTGAAGGGCATGGAGACGGAAGACCGCTTGGTGTTTTCACTACGGTACGTGTCGGGTCTCGATCTCGCCGAGATGGCCGAGGTGTGCGAGACGTCGCTATCCACTTTGAAACGGCGTCTGGCTCGGGCCGAGCGGCGCTTCCACGCCGAGGCTCAAAGAGATGACGCGCTTAGCGGCTGGGCCGCTGGGGGAGAATCATGAAGAGCCACCGCTTGCAGGCCCTGGGCGCGCAGCTGCGCGACGACTTGGCGCGCCACGAGGACGTCGATCGAGTGAGCGAAGCGCGGATTCGACGCCAGCTGCTGGCGCGCGTCGCCGGAGCCAAGGCGCCTCGCCCACGCTGGTCGTACGGTCTTTTGGCCGCTGGCGTGCTGGCCGCGGCGGCAGCCCTGTTTTTCTGGGCCGCGCCCGGGGCGCAACACGAGCCGCTGCGGTTCTGGATCGAAGACCGCACCGGTCACGTCGACGAGTGGGTCACGGCGCGCGAGGCCGAGCAGAGCCTGCGCTTCTCCGACGGCTCGAGCATCGTGGCCGGGCCGCATACCACCACGCGCGTGATGCAGATTTCCCCTGACGGGGCGCATCTCACGCTGGAGCGCGGGCACATCGACGCGCACGTGGTGCACCGTGACGCTTCGCGCTGGCAAGTCGCGGCCGGTCCGTTCGTGGTGCACGTCACCGGCACGCGTTTCCGCGTCACCTGGGATCCGCAAACCGAAAAGCTCGTGGTGAAGGTCACGGAGGGCAAGGTCGAGGTGACGGGCGACGGCCGCCCCAAGCACGAGCTCACCGCCGGCTCGGTGCTGGAGCTTTCGGCGAACGCCGCGGTGGGCTTGCAGAGCGCGCTCTTGCCCAGCGAGCCCAGCGCAAGCGCGGCGCCCAACCTGCCCTCCGCCGGCCCGAGCAACGGTGAGCCCAGCGCCCGCGACGAAGACGAGCTGCGCGCGCGAAAAACGGCCGAGCGCAAGCCCGACTTTCGGGAGCTGTCCACCGCCGGTCACTACCGCGAAGCGTTGCAGGCGGTCGAGCAGCAGGGCTTCGCGGCTTCGTGCGAAAGCCTGGGCGCGCGCGACCTGCTCACTTTGGGGTCGACGGCTCGCCTGGCCGGGAGCGCAGACCGAGCCCGCGAAGCGTATCTGGCTGCGCGGCGCCGCTTTCCGAACAGCGTAGAGGCCGGCATCTCCGCGTTTTCGCTGGGGCGCTTGGCGTCCGATACCGGGCATGCCAGCGATGCCATCAGTTGGTTCAATCGCTACCTCACCGAGCAACCGAGCGGACCCTTGGCGCGCGAAGCGGCCGGGCGACTGCTCGAGCTGCTGCGACAAACGGGCGACGCTGCTCGCGCGCGGGAAGCCGCCGAGAGCTACCTGAAGCGCTACCCGACCGGTCCGCACGCCGCGCTCGCCCGCAGCCTCACCCCAAAATGAACGGCGGTGCGCGGCTGCTCCAGCTGCTGTCGCTCCTGCTCCTGCTCGTCACCTTCCCGGCCCGCGCCGAGACGCCAGCGGCGGGTACCATCCTGCTGGTGGTGGACGACCGAGCCGTGGCGCTGGCGACGCGCGTGGCCGCCGAGCTCGAAGCCCTAGGATTCTCCGTGCAGACTCAGACTCGCGAACCCAAGCCCGCCGAGCTGGCCAGCGAAGCCCGACGCGCGGGGGCGTTCGCGGCCATCGGTATCGGCCCCACCGCCGAGGGCAACGTCGAAATCACGGTGTTGGACCGCGTGACCGGCAAGACGGTGCGACGCGAAATCTTGGGGCGCTCTTTGACCGACCCGACGACGCGCGAGCTCGTCGCGCTGCGCGCCTCCGAGCTGCTGCGAGCGAGCTTGATGGAGATCGAAGCGCCCCATCCACCGCGCGGCGAGCTGCCGGCCACGCCGGTGGTGGCCCGCGTCGCGGTCGCGCCGGAGACGATTCGCAGGCCCGACCGGCGCCTGCGTTTGGCCGCCGAAAGCGGAGTGCTGATCGCGCCGGGGCTATCTCCCGCTCCGCTGTTACAAGCGGCGCTCGGCGTAAGAGCTTGGCAGCGGTTGGAGCTGGGCGTGACGTTGGGCAGCCAGCTCACGGCCGGCGGCCGCGCCGTGACCGACGGACGCATCGAAGCGACCGCGCGCTGGCTCGGCCTGGGGCCGAAATTGCTGCTGCTGCCGCGCAGTGAGAGCGGCCAGGTCGCGCTCGGCGTCGAAGCTCAGCTGACACTCTTGGGATTGTCGGCCTCCGGCTTCGCGGAAGACGCGGGCCACCGCGGGCAAACGCGCCTGGCCTGGGCCTCGGCGGCAACGTTGGGTATCGACTCGAAGATCCGTCTGCACAAGCAGCTGTGGTGGGCGCTCAAACCGTCGGTCGGTTTCGCCTTCAGTGAGCTGTCGCTGCGCGCCAACGCTCGAGACGTGAAGATCTGGGGTCGCCCCTGGCTGCAGTGCGCCACGGGCTTAGAGGTCGAGCTATGAAGCGCGCGGCCCGCTTCTGCGCCATGC
>Ga0068855_100008629_pt1 | contig 12312 bp, 11 predicted proteins | sample KBSCornC52_FD_66592 | JGI IMG/M metagenome (GOLD analysis project Ga0068855, IMG submission 66592) | Corn rhizosphere microbial communities from Kellogg Biological Station, Michigan, USA - KBS Corn C5-2 | ecosystem: Host-associated > Plants > Roots > Rhizosphere > Soil ...
CGCCGGGTACGGGCAAGACGCTGCTCGCCAAGGCCGTCGCGGGCGAAGCCGGCGTGCCGTTCTTCTCGATGAGTGCCGCCGAGTTCGTCGAGATGATCGTCGGCGTGGGTGCCGCGCGTGTGCGCGACCTGTTCAAGCAGGCGCGCGAGCACGCGCCGGCGATCATTTTCATCGACGAGCTCGATGCGATCGGTCGCGCGCGCGGGCCAATGTCGATCGGCGGGTCGTCGGAGCAGGAACAGACGCTGAACCAGATCCTGACCGAAATGGACGGGTTCTCGAGTCGCGAAGGCATCATCGTGCTCGCGGCGACGAACCAGCCCGACGTGCTCGATCGCGCGCTGATGCGCCCGGGGCGGTTCGACCGGCGCGTCGTCGTCAATCTGCCCGACCGCAACGGTCGCGAGGCGATCCTGAAGGTGCACACGCGCAACGTGCCGCTCGCAACCGATACGAGCCTGTCGGAGCTGGCGTCGGCGACGCCGGGCTTCTCGGGCGCGGAACTGAAGAACCTCGTCAACGAGGCCGCATTGCTCGCCGCGCGACGCGCGCAGGACACCGTGCGCCAGCCCGACTTCCTCGATGCGCTCGAGAAGATCGTGCTCGGTCCCGCGCGACCGATCCTGCTGACGCGGGCCGACCGCGAGCGTATCGCGTATCACGAAGGCGGCCACGCGATCCTCGGCCTGGTCGTCGCCGGCGCCGATCCCGTGCATCGCGTGACGATCGTTCCACGCGGGCAGGCGCTCGGCGTGACGTACCAGCGGCCCGACAGCGACCGCTACAACTATCCGGAATCGTATCTGCGCGCACGCATCGTCGGCATGCTCGGCGGGCGCGCGGCGGAGGAAATCGTCTACGGCACGAAGACCACCGGCGCCGAGAGCGACATCGAGCAGGCGACCGCGCTCGCGCGACGGATGGTCACGCGCTGGGGGATGAGCGAGCGCATCGGCATGGTGCAACTCGCGCCGCGCGAGAACCCGTACTTGAGCGGACCGGAGGGCTACGGCGGGTCCAAGCCGTTCAGCGAGGAGACGGCCGTGGCGGTCGATGACGAGGTGCGCAAGATCATCGGTGACAGTCACGACGAAGCGACGCGCTTGCTGGTGCACCATCGGAAGTCGCTCGATGCGCTCGCCGAAGCGTTGCTGGCGCGCGAAACGCTGAACGAGGAAGAGATCCTGGCCGTGACGGGACTCCCCGCCGCGCCGCCGCTCGATACATCGATGCTGAAGGGCAGCGCCGACGCCGGCGAGGACGACCGGGTCCCAGGTTAGCGTCGCTGGGGCGGCGGCTCGTTGGCCGCCAGCGGTGGCGGAACGTCGGCGGACATGTCGCGGCCGCGAGCGAGTGCGGCCCGCGCGAGCAGCACGGTCGTCACCGGTGCCGTTATCGCGAGCAGCGCATTGATCAGCAGCGGGTGGAGCGCGAGCTGCTGCTCGAGCACCGAGAAGTGGATGCTCGACGCGAGCGTCACGCACAGGGCCGACAGCGTCGTCGCGAGCGCCGGCGGGTGCATCCGGCGGAAGAAATCGCCATAGCGGAGCAGTCCGATGGCTCCGGTCAGCGCAAGCAGGCCGCCCGCAACCAGCAGCAGCGCAACGATACCTTCGATCCACGACGGCAAAGCGAAGTTCATGGTGAAGTTCCCTCAGGCGATCGGCATCTACTCGATGAGCTCGCCGCGAAGCAGAAACTTCGCGAGCGCCGCCGATCCGACGAACCCGAACAGCGCGATCAGCAGCGCCACGACGAAATACATCCCGCTCGAAAACCGTATGCCGAGCACCAGCATGATCAGCATGCCGTTGATGTAGAGGAAGTCGAGCGCCAGCACCCGATCCTGCGCCTGGGGCCCCCGCAGCAGCCGTACGACGGCGAGCATCATCGCGAGCGAGTACAGGCCCAGCGTGACGACGATGGCTGCGGCGAGCAGTGCGCTCATTCGAATATTTCCAGCAGCGGCCGCTCGTAGCGCGACTTGTAGCGGGCGACGAACGCAGCCTCGTCGTCGACGTCGAACACGTGCAGCAACAGCGTGCGGCGATCGACGGCGAGCTCGCACCAGACGGTGCCGGGCACAATCGTCGTGATCATCGCGAGCACGGCGAGGCCATTGGCATCATGGAGGTCGAGCGGGATGCGGACGAACGCGCTGCGGGGACGCGCGCGAAATTGCCAGACGCTGCGCGCGACTTGCAGGTTCGATACGACGACGTCGACGACGACGGTCATCAGCAGTGCGACGGCAGTGCGCGGACGACGCGCGCGTAGCGGCAATGGCCGCAGCGGGAACGTCAGCAGCGGCAGCGCGACTGCGAGGATCGTCGCCATCGCCAGCGTCGCAACGCCGATCTGCTGGCTGAGCAGCAACCATATGACGAACAGCATCGCGGACATCAGCGGCGCGGGGAACAGTCGCTTCATCGCTGCGCCACGCCGACCGTGACGGGTCCGCCGCTCGCCGCACCCGGTGTCGGCCTGGCCGACATCACGGCGTCGATGTAGCGCGCAGGGTCGACAAGTCCCTGCGCCGCGTCGCGCGTGTAGCGCAGCACGGGCTCGGCCCGGATTGCGAGCGCTGCGCACGTCAGCAGCAGCAGTGTGATCGGCAGGCATTCGATGATCCGCAGGCGCGGCGGCGCACGATCGTGGGGCGACCAGAAATGGCGCAGGCCGGCACGCGACAGCGCGATCGTCGACAGCAGTCCGGACACGAGCAGCATCGCAAAGAGCGTGATGCGCATCGATGCCGCCGCCATCGGTCGCGTCGCCGCGGCAACGGCGCCGGTATCGAGCAGCGCGCCGAGCATCGCGAACTTGGCGATGAAGCCCGACAGCGGTGGAAGCCCCGCGATCATCAGCGCGCAGCCGATGAAGCTCAATCCCAGAAAGGCGGTCGCGGCGGGAATGGCCTGGCCAGCCAGCGCGTAGTCGTCCGCGTCGTCATCGGCCGATTCCCGATCCTCCAGCCGGTACGGCAGCCGATCGGATTCGTCCTCGCGAATCGGTGGCGCCGCGTCGATCTCGCGTGAGCGCTCGGTGAGCTCGGCGAGCAGGTAGAGCGCGCACGACGCGACGGTGGACCCGACGAGGTAGAACAGCGCGGCGCCGATCAGCGTCGCGTCGCCGACGCCGATGACCGCCAGCGACGTTCCCGACGAGATGATCAGCGAGTAGCCGGCCACGCGACGCAGCTGCTGCGACGCGAGAATGCCGAGGGCGCCGAACGCGAGTGTCGCCAGTCCGCCGGCGATCAGCGTGTCGCCGCCGAACAGCGCCGACGCGCCGGCGTCGGCCGACAGCAGCAATGTCCAGAGCCGCAGCGCCGTATACACGCCGACCTTGGTCAGCAGCACGAAGACGGCGGCGACGGGCGCGGCGGCCGCGGAGTACGCGGACGCGAGCCAGAAATTCAGCGGCCACATCGCCGCCTTCGCGAGCACGGCAATGCCGAGGATCGCGGCGCCGGCGTGCAGCAGGCCGCGGTCGGCTGCCGGGATCTGCGACACCTTCTGCGCGATGTCCGCATAGTTGAGCGTACCCGTGACGCCATACAGGATCGCGATGCCGACGAGCAGCAGCGACGACGCCAGCAGGTTGAAGGCGATGTACTTGAGCCCGGCCCGCACCCGCAGCGCGCCGGAGCCGTGCAGCAGCAAGCCATACGATGCGGCGAGCATCACCTCGAAGAACACGAACAGGTTGAACAGATCGCCGGTGAGGAACGCGCCGTTGACCCCCGCGAGCTGGAGCTGGAACAGCGTGTGATAGTGGACGCCGGCCCGATGCCAGCGGGCGATGCTGAAGAGCGCTGCTGCGACGCTGACGACTCCGGTCAGCACGAGCATCAGCACAGCGACCCGGTCAGCGACGAGCACGATGCCGAACGGTGCGCGCCAGTTCGACGGCAGGTAGACGCCGATCGCCGCCGGGCCGCCATGGTCGTGGATCCATGCCATCAGCATGATCGCCACGCACAAGCCGCCAACCGTCGCCGCGACACCGATCAAGGCCTTGGCGTGGTAGTGCAACTCGCGGATCAGCAGCAGCGCCGCCGCGGCGACGAGCGGCAGCACGACGGGTGCTGCGATCAGGTGCGGCATCAGCGCGTCGTATCGCCCGCTCATGGCCGCTCCTCCTCGCCGTCGACGTGGTCGCTGTCGGTCAGTCCGCGCGACGCAAGCAGCACGACGAGAAACAGTGCCGTCGTCGCGAAGCTGATGACGATCGCCGTCAGTACGAGCGCCTGGGGCAGCGGATCGGTGTAGTGCAGCAGATCCGCCGGCACGCCGGGACGGATGATCGGCTCCTGACCGACCGACAGGCTTCCCATGCTGAAGATGAACAGGTTGACCGCGTACGCAAGCAGCGCGAGCCCGATCAGCACCTGAAACGTCCGGGGCCGAAGCACGAGCCATACGCCGCAGCTCGTCAGCACGCCAATCGTCGCCGCGAGCAGTATCTCCATCAGCGTGGGTTCCGCTCGATGGATTCTTCGGTCGCCTGGGCTGCCAGCCGGCGCCCGCGGATCGACTGGTGCGCCAACGCGATCAGCGTCAGCAGCGTCGAGCCGACGACCACCGCGAAGATGCCGGCGTCGAAGAACATCGCGCTCGGCACGTGAAGCACACCGAGCGCCGGAACGTCGACGTGCGCCGTGTGCGTCGTCATGAACGGGTAGCCGGCGACGATGGCGCCGGTTCCGGTTCCCACTGCGGCAAGGAGGCCGAAGGCGATCCAGCGCAGCGGGTTGAGCTCGAGACGCGCCTCCACCCACTGGGCGCCGGTGACCAGGTATTGCGTGATGATGGCGATCGCGACGACCAGCCCCGCGACGAAGCCGCCGCCGGGCTCGTCATGGCCGCGCAGGAACAGATATGCGGCGATCAGTCCTGCGATGGGCAGCAGCCAGCGAACGAGCACCGCCGGCACCATCAGATAGCCCGCTGGCGCATCGGACGCGGGGTTCAGCCGGACGAGGTCCGTCAGCGCGGGCAGCGCGGCGCTTTGCTGGCGCGGCAAGCGCGCGCTTTCGCGCGGGGGCCGAAACCGCCGCAGCAACGCGTAGATCGTCAGCGCGACGACGGCGAGCACGCTGATCTCGCCGAGCGTATCGAAAGCGCGAAAGTCGACGAGCATCACGTTGATCACGTTCGCGCCGCCGCCTTCGGGCAACGCGCGATCGAGGAAAAACGGTGAGATGCTCTGCGGCGCGGGACGCGTCAGCATCGCGTACGACAACGCTGCCATGCCGGCTCCTGCGATGACGGCGAGCACGAGGTCGCGGCCGCGCCGGACTCGCGCCCGCAGCGCCGTCCGTGGATCGTCGGGCACGACGCGCTTGGGAAGCCAGCGCAACCCGAGCAGGAACAGCACGAGCGTGACGACCTCGACGGCGAGTTGCGTCAGCGCGAGATCGGGCGCCGAGAACCAGACGAACGCCAGGCACACGACGAGGCCGACGACGCCGAGCATCGTCAGCGCGGCGAGGCGATGGAATTTCGCCTGCCATGCGGCGGCAATCGCGCAGGCCATCGCGATGAACGCAAGCGTCGCGATCTCGGGTGACGCCGGAACGCGCGGCCGCGAGCCCCAGCTCAACCCGTCGGCCCACAGCGACCCGGTCGCCGCGAGGACGCCGAGCACGATCATCACGAACAGTTGCGGCTGCAGCCGGCGCGTACCGAAGATCTCGAGGCCGTGGCGCGCGACGAGGCTAGAGCGCGCAAGGACCGACTCGAACGCCGACTTGCCGTCGAGCCGCCGGATGAGCGGCGGGCGCCTGAAGCGGCCGTGCGCGAGTTGCCGGCGCAGCCATGCATAGCCGATGGCACCGCCGATCATCGCGAACACGCTCATCACGAACGGCGCATTGAAGCCGTGCCACACTGCCAAGTCGTACGCGGGCAGCGACGCTCCGACGACGGGCCGCGCGGCCGCGTCGAGTGCCGGGCCGATCGATTGCGCGGGGAAAATCCCGACGACGAGGCAGGCGAGCACGAGGAGCTCGATCGGCACGCGCATCCATCGCGACGGCTCGTGCGGCTCGCGCGGCAGGTCGGTCGAAGGCGCGCCGAAGAAGATGTCGACGCTGAACCGCAGCGCATAGATGACGGCAAAGATTCCGGCGATCGTCGCCGCGATCGGCAACCCCCACTCGACCCACGGCAGCGACGAGATGTAGACGGTCTCGGCGAAGAACATTTCCTTCGACAGGAAGCCATTCAGCAGCGGTACGCCGGCCATCGCCGCGCTGGCGACCATCGCCAGCGTCGCCGTGTACGGCATCGCCTTGAACAACCCATTGAGTCGCGCGATGTCGCGCGTGCCAGTCTCGTGATCGATGACGCCGGCCGCCATGAACAGCGCTGCCTTGAACGTCGCGTGGTTCATGATGTGGAAGACCGCGGCGACGGCCGCGAGCGGGCTGTCGAGCGCAAGCAGCAGCGTGATCAGCCCCAGATGGCTGATCGTCGAATAGGCGAGCAGCCCCTTCAGGTCACGCTGGAACATTGCGGCATACGCGCCCAGCACCAGCGTGCAGACGCCGGCCCCGCCGACGATCCAGAACCACTCCGGCGTGCCGGCGAGGATCAGCCAGAAGCGGGCGAGCAGGAACACGCCGGCCTTCACCATCGTTGCCGAGTGCAGGTAGGCCGACACCGGCGTGGGTGCCGCCATCGCGTGCGGCAACCAGAACTGGAACGGAAACTGCGCGCTCTTCGTGAACGCGCCGACCAGGACGAGAACCAGCACGGTCCGGTAGAGCGGATGGGCGCGCAGCGTATCGCCGGCGCCGAGCACCGCGTCGAGGTCGTAGCTGCCGACGATCTTGCCGACCAGCAGCATGCCGGCGAACAGGCACAGCCCGCCGGCGCCGGTGACGATCAGCGCCATCCGCGCGCCGCGGCGCGCATCGGCGCGATGGTGCCAGTAGCCGATCAGCATGAACGACGTCAGGCTCGTCAGCTCCCAGAAAAATACGAGCTGGATGACGTTGCCCGACGTGACCAGTCCCAGCATCGCGCCCATGAACGCCAGCAGGAATGCGAAAAAGCGTGGCACCGGGTCTGTCGGCGACATGTAGTAGCGCGAATACAGGATCACCAGCAGGCCGATGCCGGTGACGAGCATCGCGAACATCCATGCGAAGCCGTCGATGCGGATGACGAGATCGAGTCCGGCGCTCGGCATCCAGGCGATCCGTTCGCGGATGACGCCGCCGTCGCGAATTTGCGGGAACATCCACGCGACGCGCACGAGCGCGATGGCGGCGATCAACGCGGACCAGGTCGACTCGGCGTTGCGCGCGTTTGACGGCAGCAGCGCGGCGACGACGCTGCCGGCGAACGGCAGCGCGAGCAGTAGTGCAAGTGACATGGCCTCAGCAGCCTGATGCAGAACCCGTCATGGCCGCGCAGCGGCTTGGCGGGATGGGATGCGCGAAGCCCGTCACCTTGATGACGATCAACGGACGACCTGTGGCCGGCTCACGCCGTCAAGCTCGAGGGCGGCGATGGAGTCGCCGATGATCGCAATCGCGCCATCACGGCGATTGTGCCCGGTGTCGCTGTACTGGAAGCGGTAATCGCGACGCAGCCGGACGCGGCCGTCGGCGCCGCGCACCGGCCGCACGGCGTGCAGCGATACCGTATCGTCGAGGAACAGGTAGCCGCGCCGCTCGCACGCGTCACGCATCGCCGAGTTGGCGTGCTCGCGCGCGCGCAGCGTATCCCAGACCAGCCATAGCGCCAGCAGGAACAGCAGGACGGCGAGGATTTCGGAGGGACCGATCAATTGAACGCGTGGTTCACCACCCAGGGATCCAGCGGCGGCACGCTCGGCGCTCCGCTGACCTGCACCGCATACTCGAACTCGCCCTTCGTTCCGCGGTTCATGCACGCGATCCTGCTGCCATTGGCCTCGCGATGACAGCGAAAGGCGTTGCGTCCGCCTTCCGTCTTGAAGGCGATGCCCGAGTCGTCGGCAAACGTGTACGACTGCCCCGGCTTGTTGACGATTTCCCAGACGACGTCGAACCCGTTCGCGCCAACGACCGGATACTGGACGGCGCTCTTGCACGTACTGCCGGTGCACGAGACGGACACCTGCACGCGGCACTGCTGCGCGCTGTGGCAGGTCAGATCGTCGCGCTTGTGGCCACCCGTCTCCGGACCGCCCGGCGCCGCGCAGCCCGCGAGCGCGATCGCCGCTGCGATCGCCACCCAGGCGAGTGGGTGACGGCTGCGTGTGCCGTTTCGTGAACGGGCTTCACCGCATCGTGGTTCGTGCGTCATCGTCGTGCCTCCGGTAGACCGCCAAAGGGGCGCATCGCGACGCGACTATACTTCGTCGCCGCCTTGGCGCGAATGCTATCGTTTTGCTTTCCACGTTCGCAGCCCCTCCCATCGCGATGCCCACCGGCGACGCCATGCCCCTGATCGCGCACGCGATCCAGCTCGCGATCGCGCCGGTGTTCCTGCTGACCGGCATTGCCGGGCTGCTCGGCGTGATGGCGAACCGGCTCGCGCGCGTCATCGACCGCGGACGCGCGCTGGAAGACGCATGGCGGACCTTCGACGAGCAGGCCCGTGCCCATGCGCGCGCCGAGCTCGCCTATCTCGAGCGACGCCGCAAGCTCGCGAGCTGGTCGATCAATTTCTGCACGGCCGCGGCGCTGCTCGTGTGCCTGGTGATCGGCGTGCTGTTCCTGGACGAGTTCTTCGCGACGAACCTGCGCTGGGTGGAGGGCGTGCTGTTCGTTCTCGCGATGGTCGGCGTCATCGGCGGGCTGACGTCCTTCCTGCGCGAGGTGTATCTCGCGACGCACTCGATGAGCCTCGACCCGGCGAAGTTCTACCCGAGGCGCGACTGAGCGCCACCGTCGGCCGTGACGCCGATCAGCCGCGAAACGCGAATCGGCACGTCGGCCCGCTGCAATTCGGCCACGCGCTGCTGCAGCCGGCTGTCGGCCATCGTCATCCGCGCGCGCAAGCGGACGTATTCGGCCCACGACGCGATCAGGTAGCGCTCGACGAAGCGGCCTTCCTCGCCGACGTCGCGAAATACGCGCCAACTTGTCGCGCCGTTGCGGCGCCGCGTCGGGCCGACCTTCTGGATCGCCTTCAGGAATGCGTCGCGGTTGTCGGCGTCGATCCGGTATTCGAGCTGGATCAGCACGGGGCCGTCGTCCGGGAGCGGCTCTGCTGACACGGCGAGCTCGGGCAGGCGGACACCCGGAATCACGTCGGCCTCCTGTCCCATCTCGACGCGCACGCGGCGGTACAGCCATTGCAGAACGATGACCGCCGACGCCGACGCGGCGAGCGCCCAGCGGGTGCCGAAGCCCGACGCAATCACGCCCCAAAGCGCGCTGCCGAGTGCGAGGCAGCCTTGCGTCGCGACGAGGTTCATCGACACCGCCCGTGCGCGCACCCATCCCGGCGCACTGCTCTGCGTCCCGGCGGACAGCGTGGCGAAAACGTACACCCACGCCGCACCTGCGCATGCCGTGCCGATCAGCGCGAGGCCGGTGTTGACGGTGAGCGCAACGACGAAGATCGCCAGCGCCCACAGGACGCCCCCCGACGTGACGACGCGGTTCATCGACTGCCGGTGCAGCTGTCCGGGAATCGACACCGCACCCACGATCGCGCCGATGCCGAAGCTCGCCGACAGCAGGCCGAACCCGCCGGCGCCGAGGCCGAGCTGGTCGCGCGCGATCACCGGCAGCAGCGCCCAGAACGCGCTCGCGCAGACGCTGAACGTCAGGTTGCGCAGGATCAGCGCCCGCATCGGTGTCGAATGGCGGACGTAGCGCAGGCCGCTCATGACGCCCGACAACAGCCGCTCGGGCACGCCCGGCAGCGCCGCTTCGCGCGGCTTCGAGCGCTTCATCGCCACGAACATCGGCACGAAGAAGAAGGCGCTGACGATGAGCGCGCTGCCCGAGCTCAGCCACGCGGCGATGGCACCCGCAAGCGCCGGCCCGAGCGCGCGCGCGACGTTGAACGCCACCGAGCCCAGCGCGACGGCGCGCGACAGGCTCTCGCGCGGCACCATCTCGTTGATGCTCGCCTGCTGCGCGGGCAGGTAGAACGTGAAGCCTGCGCCGACGAGAAATGTCAGCATCAGCAGCGTCACCGGCCCGACGATGCCGACGACAGCGGCGAAGCCGAGCAGCAGGCTCGCTGCGAACAGCACGACCTGCGTGACGATCATCACCTGCCGGCGGTCGACGATGTCCGCCAGCGTGCCGGCGATGAACCCGAACAGCAGCGTCGGCGCCGTGCTCGCGCTCTGCACGAGCGCGACGAGCAGCGCGGACGTCGTCAGCGTCGCCATCAGCCATGCGGAGATCGTCGCCTGCATCGTGTAGCCGAGCGCCGCGCCGATCGAGCCCAGGTAGAAGTTGCGGAACACCGCGTTCTGGAGCGGCGACGACTGCAACGAGTGCGCGACGAAGGCGGGCAGGCGGGAGGCCACGAAATGGAGTGTAGCGTGGCTTGCTCGCGCGGCGCGGGTGGGCTCGTGCCTGCGATGCGCACCCCCGCGTGCGCACCGTTGTAAACTCGGTTACTGGATCCAGCGAAAGGACGTGGAATGGATACGCGTAGCGAACTGCAGGCGACGATCGCGAAGATCATCGAGCCGGGCAAGGGCATTCTGGCCGCCGATGAAAGCACGCCGACGATCACCAGGCGCTTCGAGGCCGTCGGCATCGAGTCGAGCGAGACCTCGCGTCGCGCGTATCGCACGTTGCTTTGCGCGACGCCGGGCGCCGGCCAATACCTGAGCGGCGTGATCCTGTTCGAGGAAACGCTCGGGCAGAAGACCGACGACGGCACGCCGTTTCCGCAGTGGCTGGCGAAGCTTGGCATCCTGCCGGGCATCAAGGTCGACAAGGGGACGACGCCGCTCGCGGGCGCGCCGGGCGACCTCGTCACGCAGGGCCTCGACGGGCTCGCCGAACGTCTGCAAAACTACAAGGCGCAGGGTGCGCGCTTCACGAAGTGGCGCGAGGTGTATCCGATCACGCCCGCGAATCCGACACCGCCCGGGCTCGCCGCCAACGCCGAGGTGCTCGCGCGCTACGCCGGCATCTGTCAGGAGCAGGGTCTGGTGCCGATCGTCGAGCCCGAGGTGCTGATCGACGGCGATCATTCGCTCGACCGCTGCGAGCAGGTGACCGAGAGCGTGCTGCATGCGGTCTTCGCTGCGCTGCATCGGCACCGCGTCGTCACCGAGCTGATTGTGCTGAAGCCGAACATGGTCGTGCCCGGGAAGAAGCATGCGCGTCGCGCCAGCGCCGATGAGGTCGCTGCCGCCACGCTGCGCGTCCTGCGGCGCACGGTACCCGCCAGCGTCCCGACGATCAACTTCCTGTCCGGGGGTCAGGCGCCCGAAGAGGCGACGGCGAACCTCAACGCGCAGAACGTGCTCGACCGGCGCGCACCGTGGGTGCTGTCGTTCTCGTTTGCGCGAGCGTTGCAGGACCCGGTGATGCAGCTGTGGAAGGGCAAGAACGACAACGTCGCCGCCGCCCAGAAGGCCTTTCATCACCGGCTGAAGATGAACAGCCTCGCGCGTGACGGCAAGTGGACCGCGGCCGAAGAGGCGCGCTGACCGCAGGTGAGGAGATGGCCGGCCGCACGCTCGATGCGGCCGCGCGGCGGGCGCTTCGGCTGCGCTACGACATCGCCGGCGCCGGCGGCGGCGGACCGCCCGGCAGCGGAATGAACTCCTGGTTGTCGAGGTCGGGCAGCTTCATCCGGCCACCGCGCCAGTCGGCCTTCGCCTGCTCGATGCGTTCGCGCGACGACGACACGAAGTTCCATTCGAGGAAACGCTCGCCGATGGGCTCGCCGCCCAGCAGCATGATCGTTGCCGTCGTCGTTGCCGTGAAGAGCACCGGCTCGCCCGGCTTGAACACGATCATCTGGCCCGTTGCAAACGATTGGCCGGCCACTTCGACGGTGCCGGCGGCGATGAACGCAGCGCGCTCGGAATATTCGGCCGGCAGTTGCGATGCAGCGCCCGCCTGCAATCGCCAGTGCACGTAGAACATCGGCGAATGGGTCTTGACGCGGGCGCGCGCACCGAATGCGCTGCCGACGACGAGCCGGGCCCACAGTCCGCCGCTTTCATACGTCGGCAGGTCGTCACCGGCGTGATGCGCGAACGAAGGCTCGGCCTCCTCGTCCTCGCGCGGCAGCGCCACCCACGCCTGGATGCCGTGCATCGTGTCGCCCTCCGCGCGCGCTCGCTCGAAGCGCTCGGAATGCGTGATCCCGCGGCCGGCCGTCA
>Ga0068855_100008630_pt1 | contig 12312 bp, 13 predicted proteins | sample KBSCornC52_FD_66592 | JGI IMG/M metagenome (GOLD analysis project Ga0068855, IMG submission 66592) | Corn rhizosphere microbial communities from Kellogg Biological Station, Michigan, USA - KBS Corn C5-2 | ecosystem: Host-associated > Plants > Roots > Rhizosphere > Soil ...
GGTGCAACCTGCCACGTCACGGTGTCGACGGCGTGGGGCTGCCCGTACGAGGGCGACGTTCCCGTCGCCCGCGTGCTCGGCGTCGCCAGGCGAGCGGTTGCCGATGGCGCCGACGGACTGTCCTACGGCGACACCACCGGCATGGCGACGCCGACCCGGGTCACCGAGCTGGTTGGCGAGACGCGGATGGCGATGCCCGGCGTCCCGCTCAACCTGCACTTCCACAACACGCGCGGTACCGGGCTCGCGAATGTGCTCGCGGCCTTGCAACTCGGCGTCGCCGATTTCGACGCGAGCGTCGGCGGGCTCGGCGGCTGCCCCTACGCGCCGGGCGCGTCGGGCAATGTGGCCAGCGAAGAGCTCGTGCACATGGTCGAAGACATGGGCGTCGACACCGGCGTCGATCTTGAGGCGCTGATCGAAGTGGCACGCTCAGCCGAGCGGATCGTGGGGCGCGAGTTGCCGTCGCAGGTGCTGCGTGCCGGGCCGCGAACCAGGCGCACGCCGCTGCACTGATCGATTGGCGGGTATCCGCATGCCTCGCGGCACGGGCGGGAACCGTGGTGACGACGACATCGGGAGGAGTCACCATGCGCCTGAGCCATCTTCGTGCGCTGTACGAGTCCGACGGACCATTCGCCACCGCGTACGTACGAACGACGCGCGATGCGGCGACCGCCAGTCATCAAGTCGAGCTACGTGCTCGACACCTCGCCGAGCAGCTGAGTGCGCAAGGTGCGCCGGCGGAGGCGGGCGACGCGATCGAGACTGTGGTGCGCGACGAGTCGGAAGGCGCGCCGGCTGAGCGGGTGCTCGTCTGGGCCGGCGGCCGAGTTGTCTTTGACGCCGACCTGCCGGAAACGGGCGAGGACGAGACCGCGACCTGGGGCCCCTTGCCCGACCTGCTCGAATACGCCCGCGCCTACGCGAACACCGTGCCGCACGTCGTGGCCGTCGTCGACCGGGTGGGCGGCGATCTCACCGCCGTCGATGCGCTCGGCCAGGTGCGCGAAATCGAGTCGGTCGACGGGACGACGTTCCACCTGCGCAAGGTGAAGGTGGGTGGGTGGTCGCAACTGCACTACCTGCATCACGCCGAGGAGCGGTGGAAGGCCAACGCCGACGACGTTGCGGTCGCCGTCGACCGGTTGATCGAAGAAGTTCAAGCTGAGCAGCTGGTGGTCGCCGGCGACGTGCGAGCCCGCGAAAAGCTGCACGAGAAGCTGAGCGTGCGCGGCAAGTCGCTGCTTACGGAGATCGAGCATGGCGGGCGGGCCGAGGGCGTCGATGAGGAAGCCTTCGACCATGCGGTGCACGAACGCGTCGAGGAAACCGCGCACCGAATGGTTGAAGAGCGGTGCGCGATGTTCACCGAACGCATGGGCAAGAAGGGCGCTGCTGCCGAAGGGTTGTCGCACGTCGTCGCAGCCGCGTCGCAGGCCAAGCTCGACACGCTGCTTATCGGTGAGAACTTCAAGGCGGACGCCGATGCGTGGATCGGTACCTCTAGTGAGCAAATTTCCCTGACCCGAAAGGGCCTCGAGACGCTCGGGGCTGACTTGGCGGTCAAGGTGCCGGCCGGCTCGGCGTTGCTGCGCTCAGCGGTGCTGACCGACGGCGAGGTGCTCGTCGTCCCGCCCGATGGCATCAAGCTGCGCGACGGCATCGGCGCGTTGCTCCGGTTCTGAGTGATGCGACCAACCGAAGGGCGATCTCCCCAGACCCCGGAACTCGCGCTTGGACACCGATATACAAGTGTCCAAGCATGAGTTCTGGGGTCCAAGGCCCTCCCGAGAAAACCGGCTACACCGCTTGGCGCTCGGGCTCGAGGCCCATGTCGGACGCCGAATCGTCACCGATGCGATACAGCGCGCACGGCCGCCGCAACACCGGCTGTGCGACGTTGCGCACCCTGATGCCGCCCGCCGTCATGCCATGCTCGGTGCCCGCGTGCGCGTGGCCGTGCACGTACAGATCGGCGCCGAACGCGTCGGCTGCTTCTGCGAGAAGGTAGCTACCGAGGAACGGCCAGATCTCGGGCGGCTCGCCGCGAAGGGTGTCTTCGACCGGCGCGTAATGCGACATGACGATGCGCACATCGGTGTCGAGCGTCGCGAGCGCTTCGCGCAACACCTGCGCCGACCGTTTCGCGTAACGGGTGTAGGCCTTCATCTCGGGCTCGCCGAAATCGCTGGCACACCGGCCGGCGAACCCTACGCCGAACCCTTTTGCGCCGGCTACTCCGACCGAGACCCCGTCGGCGTCCATCGTGAAGGTCTCGCCCTCGAGGACGACGATGCCGGCCGCTTCGAGTAACGCGCGTACGCCGTCTTCCTGATCGCTGTGGTAGTCGTGGTTGCCGAGCACGCAGACCACGGGCACCGGCAGGCCCCCCAGTTCGGACGCGACGACCGCCGCTTCGTCGAGCGTGCCGTGGCGGGTGAGATCGCCTGCTACCAAAAGCAAATGCGCGTTACGCACAGCTTCTTCGAGCCTGGGCCGCAAATGCCCGGCAAGGTCGCGGTCGAGGTGGATGTCGCCGACGGCGGCTATGCAGGTCATCGAAGGGTCTCCTCCGTGGGCGCCGCACCGGTATTGCCGGGGTCGCTGACCATCAATTCGTTGACGACGTCGTGGCCCGGCGCATGCTCGCTGGCGACGGCAGTTACCGCATCCTTTCGCTGCGCAGTCGCCACGGTTCCGTGCAGGAAAGCCCTACCAGCTCGCACTTCGACGCTAATTCCCAGTTCCGCTGTGCGTTCGTCGCCGGCGATGGCTTCCTCGATCGCCTTCGCGAGGTAGACGTCGTCGCCGGGGTTTACCGCACTATCCATGGATCCTCCTCGGCCGCGGTGTCAGCGATGTCAAGCAGCTGGACAAGCCACAGAAATGCCTTCGCATAAGGAGATTCATCGCAGCCCTCGCGAACAACCTTCCAGTCGATCTGCTCGCGAAGCACCCGAACCATCAGCAGCGGCGGAGCAAAGTCGCAGTTGTGCGCCGATAGTGAAAGCAGCTTGGCGACGACGAGGTCGCTCGCGTCGAGGACCGGCATCTCCACCGCCGCCACCGACATCGACTCCGAGCGGCCGAGCATCGCATCGTCGACCACCCTGTCGTAGAAGCGAAAGATCAGGTCGATCAGGTTCTCGTCGTCATAGACCTTGACCAGCCAGCCCTCCGGTGGCCGCTCCGTGCGCAGCCCGGCCTCGGCTGCCGCGGCAAGTGCCTTCATCACGTCGTCCGCGTGTAGCACGAAGTCGACGTCGTGCCCGCCTGCGGGCCCGCCGCGCGCGTACACGGCCGCGCTGCCGGCCAGCGCGTAACGCACGCCGGCGCTCTGCAGCACGGTTGCGACCTTCTTCATCGACTCGAGCAGCTCGCTCGGCCCGGTGCCCGTCACAGGCTGGTCGTGCCCGCGCGCCCCACCCGGAAACCGTTCAAGAGGTGGCGACGATCACGAGCGATCCGTTCTCGGTGCCGACGTACGCGTGGCCGTCGTCCCCGAACGCAGGCGTGGCGAAGCGCGTGGTGGCGCCACCAAGTGCCACCTTCGCCTTCGTCGCCCCGCTTGCCGGATCGAGCGCGTTGAGCGTTCCGCCCCGCGCGTCAATGCTGAGCACGACACCGCCACCCACGACCGGTGAGCCGGACGGCGACGCCTGCCACGCCGGCGTCATCGTCGTGCCGTTGATGCGAAGGGCGCGCACGCCGTTCGTGCATGGCACGTACACCGTGCCACCCGAGTACGCAGCCCCGCCGAACGCCGTGCACAGCGCGATGCTCGGAACGCGTCCCCCCAAGCCGCCAAGCGAGCCCTGCTGCAGCAGGTAGGCATTGCCCGCCTTGCCGGCCACGAAGACCTTGCCGCCAGGCAGCAACACGGGGCCCGTGGTACCCAGATCGAGGTCGCGAGAGTTTTCCCTGGCCCACGTCGATGGCGCGAAGAACGACACGACGTTCAGGTTCGCGTCAAGCTCGATCACCGAATCACTCATGTCGTACTTAGCATCGGGATTCGTCTCGGCGCCGTTGCCGACCGATGCGTAGATGTGCCCGCTCTGGTCGGCCGCGAGGCCGGCCGGCGTCCAGATCCCGGCTTCGCGCGCACTCGGTACCTGGTAGATCGCCAGATTTCCTTGCCCGGACGTCGCAACCCCCACCACGTAGCCGTGGTACGGACCGCAGTCGCCGTACAAGCCGCCGTACGCAACCCAGACCTTGCCACCCGATACCAGCAGTGCTGCGCGCTGTTGCTGGACCTCGGGATGCGAACCGGGTGGGTCAACCGGTTTGGTCCACGCGACGTTTCCCGTCTCGGCATCGACGGCGACCAGTTCGTGCTTGTGCCCGCTCAGAAACGCGACCGCGAAGACCAGCCCGGTCGCCGGGTCGTACGCCGGGGTGCCGGTGATGCCGCTGGGGTTGATGTTGCCGCACGGCAACGTGCCACCGTCGACAGGAGCGCCGATGTGCCGCGACCAGGCGGCGCCGCCGTCGTTTCGAAGCCCGTAAAGCGTGTTGTTCTCGGTGGCCGCGATGATGAGCGGTCCTTTCGCGTCACGCAGCACGAGCGGGCTCGCGTATACGGCGCCGTCCAGCCTGGCCGTCGCGACGACCTTCAACGTGCTGACGGCCGGCACCTTGCCTGCGTCGCCGGTACGCGCCGCATCGTGGTGGTACGTCGGCCACACAGGGGTCGGCTTGCTCGCCGCCGCTGCGGACGCGCTCGTCGGGGTGCTCGCCGACGCCGTCCCTGATGACGTCGCAGAAGACGGCAACGATGCGGACGGCGAGGACGCCGTGCCAGGCGAGGTGGCCGGTGTAGACGAGCTGGCGTCGTGGTGGCTCGACGTGCACGCGGTCAGCACCAAACCGGCGGACAGCACGAGCGCGAGGGCAGCGATATCGCGTCGGGTCATGGTTCCCAGTCTGCCCAGCCGGTGTGGAAACGTATGCACCATGAGGTACCGGTTGTGTTTCGTCTGCATGGGCAACATCTGCCGATCGCCGATGGCCGAAGCCGTGATGCGATCGATGCTTCTCGACGCCGGCCTCGACGCCGACGTCGAGGTGTGCAGCGCAGGCACCGGTGCCTGGCACGTGGGCGAGAGCGCCGACGGGCGGGCAGTCTCCGCGCTCACCCGCGGCGGCTACGACGCGAGCGCGCATCGGGCCCGCCAGTTCACCCGCTACTGGTTCGCCGACCACGACCTGGTTCTCGCCGTCGACCGGTCGACACTCACGTCGTTGCAGCAGATCGCTCCGCCAGAAGAACGCGAGAAGATTCGGCTGCTGCGCGAATTCGATCCTGAGGCAGCCGGTGACCTCGATGTGCCCGACCCTTACTACGGCGGCCGGCGCGGCTTCGACGACGTCCTCGCCATCGTGGAGCGCTCATGTCGCGCGCTCCTCGAACACCTGCGCGAGGTCGTTAGCGCGTGAGAATCGCCGGCATCGCGATCAGCGATGCTCATCCCGTGCACGGCGGCGATATCTGCCAGGCGTGGAGCGGTCAGATCGAAGGGCGGCAGGTGTTCGCCAAGGCACTGGCGGGCGCCGCTCCTGGCCTGTTCGCCGCCGAAGCTCGAGGCCTCGAGCTGCTCCGGGTCGAGGGCGGGCCATCGGTGCCCAACGTCATCGCGGTTAGCGACGACGGCCTGGTGCTCGATTGGATCGATCCCGCGTCGCCAACTCCTGCTACAGCTCGAGAATTCGGACGCCGACTGGCAGCCATGCACACAAGCCGGCTGCCGTCCTTCGGTGCCGCGCACGACGGATTCATCGGCCCGCTGCCGTTGCCGAATGCGCCGTCGCCGAGCTGGCCACAGTTCTACGCCGAGCGCAGAGTGCTGCCCTACGTCGAGGCGCTGAATCCCCAGCAACGAAAGACAATCGAGCGGCTGTGCGAGCACATCGACGAGATCGCCGGCCCTGCTGAACCGCCGGCCCGCATTCATGGTGACCTCTGGTCGGGCAACCTGCTCTGGGCGGACGACGGGGTCTGGCTCGTCGATGCGGCGAGCGCGCATGGCGGCCACCGAGAAACCGACCTGGCGATGCTCGCGCTGTTCGGCGCTCCGTACTTCGATCGAATTCTCTCGGCGTACCAGGATGTTTCGGCCCTGGCTGAGGGCTGGCAGCAACGTGTCTCGCTGCATCAACTGCATGCGTTGCTCGTGCACGCGACGCTGTTCGGCGGCGGCTACGGCGAGCGGGCTGCTGCCGCCGCGACCGCCGCACTCTCTGCTCGCTGACCACAATCGGTTCACTGAACCGCTCTATCCACAGGCCCGCCCTCTCGCGCCCAAAGCACGACGGCGCGGTGCCACGATCGTTCAGCGGTCACCGCGTCGAGGTCGCATCACATCGGATTCGGAGGCAGAATGTGGCTACTCGAGGGCAAGGAGGGGCTGCGGTGCAAATCCTCATGGAGCCGTTCGCGTCGCTTGATGCCTACCTGGCGTGGGTCGACCAACGGCCCGACGAGGAGCATTACGAGGTCGTCGACGGCTTCGCTGTCATGAGCCCCTCGCCTTCGATGCGCCACCAGCGTGCCGTCTCCAGGCTCTTGGTCGCGCTGGTGCATGCAGCGCCCGACGGCTTCGACGTGCTGCCGGCTCCGCTTGACTGGGTGTTGTGGGAAGCGCCGCGGCTCCAGATTCGTGAGCCTGACCTTCTCGTGATTGCTCGAGAGGACGCGCAGGGTCCACGGCTCACGAGGCCGCCGCTACTCGCCGTCGAGGTCCTCTCCCCAGGCTCGTTCGAACGCGACGCGGTAGCCAAGCGCCGCGAGTACGCGAAGGCTGGGCTCGACCACTACTGGATCGTCGACCCCGACATGCCGCAGATCGCTGTCTACCGGCGCAGCGGCGACAGCCTGGATCTCGCTGCGCACGCGACCGGCACCACCGAACTCGTCCTCAACGAACCGATCAACATCCGGCTGCGGCCGTCCGACCTCGCGCTACCAGAGGGCTAGCGTGGTGCGGGTGCCCGGCGGAATCTCGGTGAAACCCGCATCCCGTACAACGACCAGGGCGGACGATGCCAGGCGCGCCCAGTCGGCGGCATCGGGTCGCACCAGCCGAACGTCGAAGCCGCACTCGCGCCAGCGTTCGAGCTGACGCCGGCGCATCGCCGTCCGGCTCAACTGCGATGCGTGCGCCACCTGTACGGCCGCCTTCAGCGGCGACATCGAGACGTGCGGCGTGAGCGCGATCTCCAAGGCCCCGGCACGTTCGGGCGAGGGATCGCCGACTGGCAGTTCGAGCCCGGCAACCTGCAGCTTGGCGATTTCCGGCGGCACCGCGGCGGTCGAGGTCGGCACGAAGGCGCGGGCCATCGCCCCGGCATGCTCGACCGTCACGCCGGGCAGCGACGTGGCGGCGTCCCAGCGCGCGCCTCGCGCCCGCCGCGCCACCTTGCGGATGCGGCCGTCGAGCCAGCGCTGCACGTCCGGCGCCCACTCGCCCCCCGACGCACGCGGGTCGTCGAGCAACCGCGCGACCGCTATCGCGACGGCCTCCGCAACGGCGGTCGCTGACGGCTCGGCCCCCTTCTCGACGCGAACCACGATCGGCATCGCCCAGGGTGCCTCGCCCGGCGGGTCGCGGTAGGCGGCGACCACCGAGGGCTCGACCTCGCTGTGCGTCATGGACGTTCATGCTTGCGCACTCCATTGGGCGATACATTCGCGGCGTGGCTGAACCCAACGAAACCGACGACATCACCGAGTCGCACACCGCCGAGCTTCGCCGCCGGGTCGAAGGGGGCGGCGCGGCGCACTACCACGAGGCCAACGCCTCCAAGGGCAAGCTGTTCGCCCGCGAGCGCATCAGGCTGCTGGTCGACGCGGGCTCGTTCGTGGAGGACGCCGCCTTCGCCAACGCGCTGGCCGGCGATCTGCCTGCCGACGGCGTGGTGACCGGCACCGCGACGATCGACAACCGGCCGGTTGCGCTGCTCGCCAACGACTCAACCGTCAAGGCCGGGTCTTGGGGCGCGCGCACGGTTGAGAAGATGATTCGCATCGTCGAATTCGCCTACCGCACAGGCATACCGATGGTCTACCTGGTCGACTCCGCCGGTGCACGTATCACCGACCAGGTCGGCATGTTTCCCGGACGACGAGGGGCTGGTCATCTCTTTCACACCCAGGTGCGCGCCAGCGGGTCGATTCCCCAGGTGTGCGCACTGTTCGGCCCGAGCGCAGCCGGCGGGGCCTACATCCCGGCATTCTGCGACATCGTGGTGATGGTCGACGGCAATGCGTCTATGTATCTGGGCTCCGACCGCATGGTCGAGATGGTCACCGGAGAAAAGACCACGCTCGAGGCGATGGGCGGTGCGCGCCTGCACTGCGCCGAGTCGGGTGTCGGCCACATTCTGGTGAAGACCGAGGAAGAGGCGCTTGCCGACGTCCGCCGCTATCTGTCTTACCTGCCTGCGAATTGGCGGGGTGATCCGCCGAGCGCCGAGGCGGCCGAGCCCGAATCGATCGACCTGCGAGCGGTCGTTCCTGAAAGCGAGCGCATGGCGTTCGACATGAAGCGCTTCGTGCGGGGGCTGGTCGATGCCAGCAGCTTCTTCGAAATCCATCCGCTGTGGGCGCGTGAGGTCGTGGTGGGCTTCGCGAGGCTGGGTGGCGAGGCGATTGGCATCGTCGCCAACAATCCGCTGCACAAGGGCGGCGTGCTCTTCGTCGACTCCGCCGACAAGGCAACGCGGTTCATCCAGCTGTGCGACGCCTTCAACGTGCCGCTGGTGTTTCTCGCCGACGTGCCCGGGTTCATGGTCGGTACCGCGGTCGAGAAGCAGGGCATCATCAGGCATGGCGCGAAAATGATCAGCGCGGTGTCGGAGGCGACCGTGCCGAAGGTCTCGGTCATCGTCCGCAAGGCCTATGGGGCCGGGCTATACGCGATGGCGGGGCCGGGGTTCGAGCCCGACGCCACGCTCGCTCTCCCCACCGCCAAGATCGCGGTCATGGGCGCCGAGGCGGCCGTCAACGCCGTCCACGCAAAAAGGTTGAACGCCATCGCGGACGACGACGAGCGGGCCGCCACCGTCGCCCGGCTGCGCTCGGAGTATGAGGCCGACATCGACATCGTGCGGCTGGCGTCCGAGCTGGTGGTCGACGACATCGTGGAGCCGGAGGATCTGCGCGACCAGTTGATCCGAAGGCTCGCGGTGGCAAAGGGCAAGGAACGGTCGTTCTCGAGGCGGCGCCACGGCGTCACCCCGGTGTGATGTCGGCGTGACGTCGGGTAGCCGGACGATGCCGGTTAGCCCGAACGGTCAAACTAAGGTTCAGCATCTGGTCAAAATCCGTTCAAGCCCTAGCATCGTGGCATGACTGCGGTCCTGTTGGCCGAGGACGACCTCTCGATATCGGAGCCGCTCGCCCGCGCACTGCGGCGGGAGGGCTACGACGTCGAGGTGCGCGAGGAGGGTCCGGAGGTACTTGCCCGCGTCCTCGGTGGCGGCGTCGATCTGCTGGTGCTCGATCTCGGGCTGCCTGGCATGGACGGGCTCGAGGTCTGCCGGCGGTTGCGCAGCGAGGGGCGCGTGCTCCCCGTGCTCGTGCTCACGGCCCGCGCCGACGAGGTCGACACGGTGGTCGGTCTCGACGCCGGTGCCGACGACTACGTGACCAAGCCCTTCCGGCTGGCCGAATTCATGGCCCGGGTGCGTGCGCTGCTGCGGCGCGGGGGCCCTGAAGCACCGCAGATCAACGGCGTGCGGGTCAACGCCGAGTCACGCCGCGCCTGGCACGGCGATCGCGAACTCAACCTCACCACGAAGGAATTCGACCTCCTGCGGGCTCTCGTCGGCAACGCGGGAAAGGTCGTGACCCGAGATCAGCTGATGCACGAGGTCTGGGGCGCGAACTGGTGGGGGTCGACCAAGACACTCGACATGCATGTGTCGTGGCTGCGCCGCAAGCTGGGCGATGACGCCGGCTCTCCGCGCTACATCACGACGGTGCGCGGCGTCGGGTTCCGGTTCGAGCGAGCCTGACGAGAACAACGCCGTCAAGAAGAGCGAGCGCCGCACGTGCGAAAGAGATTGCTGGTCTCGACCGTCGTTGTCGCGGTGGTCTCGGTCATCTTGCTCGGCGTGCCGCTCGGCGTCGTCGCCACCCGGCTGATCAGAGACGAGGCGCAGAAGCGTCTCAACCGTGAGGCGATCCAGATCGCCGACGACGTCGGACAGCTCCGGGCCGAGCACCAGCCGCTGACGGCTGCGACGCTGATGGCCTACACGGCGCGGGATCGCGAACTCGTCGTCTCCTTGCCGGGGGAGGGTTCGCTCTCGGCAGGCGAGCCGATCCACGGCTCCATCGTCAAGGGCACCGCCACCGGCCGTTTCGGTGACGTCGTCACGGTCTACGCGTCAGATCGCGAGACCACCAACCAGATGGCCACCGTGTGGCTGGTCGTGGCCGGACTGGCCATCGTCGCGCTCGGCGCAGGCGTCGGGCTCGCCGTGTTTCAGGGCCGCCGGCTCGGGCGCCCCCTCGAAGACCTTGCCGAGACCGCCGAACGGCTCGGCTCGGGTGACCCGACCCCTCGCAACCGCCGCTATGGCGTGCCGGAGATCGACCGCGTCGCGCAGGTGCTCGACGACAGCGCAGAGCGGATCGGCCAGCTGCTCCGCGCCGAACGCGCGCTCGCCGCCAACGCCTCCCATCAGCTACGAACGCCGTTGACCGCGCTGTCGATGCGGCTTGAAGAAATCGTGGCCATCGCCAGCCAGCCCGACGTCCGGGTCGAGGCGTCGGCTGCGCTCGCCGCGGCCGAGCGGCTTGGTTCGGTCGTCGACGCGCTCCTTGCCGAACACGCACGCTCGGCCCGCACGTCGATGCCTGAGATCGTCGATGTTGACGACATTCTCGAGCAGCAGCTCGTCGAGTGGCAGCCCGCGTTTCGCCGGCTGGGCCGTGACATCAGCATCGGTGGACGGCGTGGGCTCAAGGCCTCGGCCAACCCGGCGATCCTTGCCCAAGTGGTCGCCACGCTCATCGACAACTCAGTGATCCACGGAGGGGGTGCGGTATGCCTGAGCGCCCGGCACGCAGCCGGCCACGTGGTCCTCGAGGTGAGCGACGCGGGTCACGGCGTGCCGGACGTCGTCGTCCCGCACATCTTCGAGCGATCGTTCAGCGGCTCATCGAGCACCGGGCTCGGGCTGTCGTTGGCTCGCGATCTCATCGAGGCGGACGGCGGCCGGCTCGAACTCACCCAGCCGCGGCCGCCGGTGTTCGCGATCTTCCTGCTGCCAGACAGCGAGGTCTGAGGCGAGTTTCCGGGTCAGACGATCGCCGCGCGGGCGGCCTCTTCGGTACGTTCCTCGTCGTCCTTCGCATCGAGGAAGACCCAGCGCCGATAGGCCCAGAACCGGAAGAGCGTGCCGAGGATCGTTCCGATGATGTTTGCCGAGATATTGCGCGACAGCCAGGAGTGCTGGTGCAGGCCGTACTCCGAGATGGCCAGGCACGCCTCGGCGATGCCGAAGCCGACGAGGTTGAAGACGAAGAACAGCGTGTACTCGCGACCGAGGCCGGAGCGGGTGCGGTGCCGCCAGGTCCAGTGCCGGTTGGCGAAGTAGGCGAACGTCGCCGCGAGCGTCATCGAGATCGCCTTGGCGGTGAGCGGCTTGTGCGCCAGCGCGTGGCTGTTCAGCAGGTTGAATCCGCCCGCGTCGACGACGAACGCGGCCGCCCCGACGGCCCCGAACTTCATGATCTCGTGCCACAGGTGCGCGAAGCGCGCGTGCAAGGCCGAGACGATGGTCACGAGGCAGCCTTAACTTGACGGGGCAGCGCGCTTCAAGCGGCGCCGACGGAGGTAGGTGGTCGGTGTACCCGCCACCGGGCGAAGGATTCCCCTCAGGGTAGCCGCTCGGGGTGCGAGGATCTTAGTGAGCGCCGACATCCCGGGCGCTCGCCCGACGTCCGCGCCGGCCTCCCAGAAAGAGGTAGTCCGTGGCATCACAAGCTGGTCGCCCTTCACGCTTCGACTACGTGTTGGACGACGAACATGAGGCACTTCGTTCCACCGTCGAATCGTTCGCGCACGACGTCGTGGCGCCCAAGGCGGCCGCCCTCGACGAAGCCGGCGAATTCCCATACGACATCGTCGCGGCGATGGGCCAGATGGGCCTGTTCGGCCTGCCGTTCCCGGAAGAGCACGGTGGCATGGGTGGCGACTACTTCGCGCTCTGCCTCGCCATCGAAGAACTGGCTCGCGTCGACTCCTCGGTCGCCATCACGCTCGAAGCCGGCGTCTCGCTCGGCGCGATGCCGGT
>Ga0068855_100008633_pt1 | contig 12311 bp, 12 predicted proteins | sample KBSCornC52_FD_66592 | JGI IMG/M metagenome (GOLD analysis project Ga0068855, IMG submission 66592) | Corn rhizosphere microbial communities from Kellogg Biological Station, Michigan, USA - KBS Corn C5-2 | ecosystem: Host-associated > Plants > Roots > Rhizosphere > Soil ...
ACGGGCTTTCCGGCGAGTTAGCTCAGCGGTTAGAGCAGCGGAATCATAATCCGTTGGTCCGGGGTTCAAATCCCTGACTCGCCACCAGATTCCGGGCGGTGCGGCCTGATCACATAGGTGACAGGCCGTACCTGACACATAGGTGACACCCGGGTACCGAACGGGTTGTCCACCGGTTGCAGGGTTTTCTGCTCCAGGTCGATGAAGCCTAGATCGTAATGCATGAAGCTTACGATCCAGATGCCTCGCTAGCCCGCCTCGGGCCTGCGGTTGATCGAGTAGCCGCCGGGACTGTCGCGCCAGGGTTGAGTCAGTAAACGGTCGAGGCGCCCATCGCCGGGCCCGCGGAAGGCATCCACCCCGATCGGCATCGACTCGTGCGACTGCGCCGGCTGTGCGCGATACGTTCCGCACAGGCGGTCCCACCATGGCAGGCAGAAGCCGAAGTTGCTCGACGACTCGTTGTAGCGCACGGAGTGGTGCACGCGATGCATGTCGGGTGTCACGAGGAACAAGCGCAGCCCTCGATCGAGCCAGCTCGGCATCCGCAGGTTCGAATGGCTGAACAGGGACGAGGTATTCAGGAGGATTTCGAACGCGATCACCGCCGCCGCCGACGCACCGATCGCCGCGACGGCGGCGCACTTGATGGCCACGGAGATCAGGATTTCCACGGGATGGAAGCGCACGCCGGTGGTAACGTCGAAGTCGATGTCCGAATGGTGCACGCGGTGAAGGCGCCATAGCGTTGGTATCGCATGGAACATCACGTGCTGGAAGTAGATCGCGAGGTCGAGGAGCGCGACCGACAACGGCAAAGCCGCCCATGCCGGGATGGGCAGCTCATTTACCAGGCCCCAGCCGTGCGCCTGCGCGGCGAACGCCACGCCGACCGCGGCACCCGGGGCGATAATGCCTACCGTCGCCGCGTCGATCGCCAGGAGCCCCAGGTTGGCGGTCCATCGCCGCGCGGCACCGGGAGCGCGTGCGCGGCGCGGCGCAAGGCGTTCGAGGGCGGCCAGCACCGCCAGCGCCAAGGCAAAGGAGGCGAAACGCAGGACGGTGACCATGGCGGGCGTTTGGATATAATTGATCAATCGAACACTTGAATAGTGGATCGAGGGCGGGCACGATGTCAAGGATGGGAACCCCGAAATTCGAGCTTCTCGAGGCGCTCGCCCGGATCGGAAACGCGCTTTCCAATGCCCTGCGCCTGGAGCTCCTGGAGCTGGTCGCGCAAGGCGAGCGGACGGTGGAACAACTGGCTTCGCTCACGGGCGCGACCACGGCGAACGTTTCCCAGCACCTGCAGAGGCTGCGCCAGGCGGGGCTCGTCTCGAGCCGGAAGGACGGTCTCTACGTGTTCTACCGGATCGCGGGAGACGATGTCGTCGGACTGTTGGGCATGTTGGGGCGTGTGGGCGAATCGCGTTTGGCCGAGGTCGAGCGCATCGTCCGGATGTATTTCCGTTCGCGCGACGGGTTCGAGCCTGTCCCCGCGAAGGAGTTGATTGAACGCTGCCGCAAGGGGCTGGTTACCGTGCTCGACGTGCGGCCGGTGGAAGAATTCGCCGCAGGGCATATCCCCGGTGCCGTGAACATCCCGTTGGAAGAGCTGCAACGCCGGCTGCGCGAGCTCCCCAGGGATCGCGAGCTGATCGCCTATTGCCGCGGGCCCTTCTGCCTCATGTCGTTCGAAGCCGTTGACCTTCTACGCAAGAAGGGACTCAAGGCCCGGCGCCTGCAGGACGGCTTGCCGGAGTGGCGGCTCGCGGGGCATCCGGTCGAAACCGTCTAGGCAAGGCGCGTAGTCGACGGGCCTTCCGCATGTCATTTCGCGGTGTCGGTGGCCTCCGGCGGCGTCGACTGCGGGGAGCTCGGCTCGGCCGCGGCGCTGCTGGATCCCTCCGTCGCGGACGAGTCGGCAGGCGCACTCGGAGGCGCCGCCGTAGTGCCGCTAGTGGCGGACGCGCTCGGCGGCGGGGTGCTTGCCGACACATCGCCGCTCACGGTCGCGCTTTCGGAAGGCGCGCTCGCGGTCGGAGACGGCTCGCTCGAAGTGTTCGAATCCTCGGCGGAGCGTTCGCGCGAAGTCGAGCGAGTCGAAGCGGCGCGATGGGAGGACTTCGTGGCGACGTGAGTCGACGGCTTCTTCGCCTTGGGCGCGGGCGTCTCCTGCGGCTCGGGCGCGCTCGCGACGGGTCCTTCGTCCGCCTTCGCGACGACGGTGCCTTGATTCGAATCGGTCTCCGCGACGTTCGCGGTCGGTGCGGGTGCCGGTGCAGCGGCCTTGCTCGAGATGATCGTGGCCGGGCGGGTCGCGGGCCTCGGAGTCGACGTGACATGGTCGAGCGCCAGCGCGCCGCCGATCGCCACGACGACGATGGTTCCGAAGGCGATAGGGAAATGTTTCACCGAATCCTCCTGTCCGTGGGTCAGTGCGTCTGGGACAGGAGGGCGCGGGGCGGGTTGCGCTCCCCGGACGACAATCGGATGGCGCCTACCGGCGCGCGTCCGGACTGCCTACTCCCGGGCGTAGGACAACGCTCCCGGCAGAGCCGGCGCGGGCGTCACGTCCCGTGCTCGTGCCGGTGGTGGGAATCGGGATAGTGGGGATGGGAGTGCACGAGCCCGGCGTGGACGTGCTCGTGGGTGTGGGGACTTCCCTGCGGATCCGCGGCGGAATGCGCGTGGCGGTGGTGCTCGTCGTGCTCGTGCTCGTGGGAGTGGACGAGCGGACGGTGCGCGTGCCGGTGCTCGTGGCGCTCGGTGAGGTGGAGCCACACGCCCGCGGCCATCAGCGCGCCTCCCGCGAAGAGCTTCAGCGTCAACGGCTCGCCGAGAAGGCCGAAGGCGATGATCGCGCCGGCGAACGGGGCGATCGAAAAGTAGGCGCCGGTCCGCGCGGTCCCCAGCCCCCGCAGCGCGAGCACGAAGAGGCTGAGGCTCAGGCCGTAGCTCACGAGGCCGATCCCCAGGGTGGCGCCCACCACCGGGAGGGACGGCCACCGCGCTCCGACGACGACCAGGGCCAGGGCGACGTTCACGATCCCCGCGACCAGGCCCTTGGCCATCGCGATGAAGGTCGCATCGGCCAGTGCCACCCTCCGGGTGAGGTTGTTGTCGATCGCCCATGCCAGGCACGCCCCGAAGACCGCGAACGCGGGGATCGCGCCGTCGATCGCGGCTTCCCGCGGCCAGGCGATCGCGACTGCGCCCACGACGATCAGCAGCATCCCGATCGCGATCCGCCGGTCGAAGTTCTCGCGAAACACGAACCACGCGAGGAGGGCGGTGAAGACGCCCTCGGCGTTCAGCAGCAGCGACGCGCTGGACGCCGACATTCGCGAGAGCCCGTACATCAGGAGGATGGGACCGGCGATGCCGCCCGCGCCGATCGCGGCCGCGAGCCATTTGAGCTCGCCCCGTTGCAGCTCGGCGCGAGGGTAGCGCGCGACCAGCCGATAGGCGAGGAGCCCGATTCCGGAGCCGAGGTACAGGAGCCCCGCCACGAGCCAGGGGTCCGCCTCGCCCAGCAGCACCTTCGCGGACGGCGTTCCCGCGCCGAAGAGGACCGCCGCGCCCAGTGCGGCCAGGACGGCGCGTTTGTCGTGACCGGTTTCCATGGGCCATTCCTGCGCTGGAGCCACGCAGGCATTATAGGAGTCGATCCTGGAGCGGCCACAAGGTTTTCCATGGCGATGACGAACAACCGATCCCACCATGACCCCGGCGAAGGCCACGGCCATGGCCATCACCACGGCCACGAGAAGGGCCACGCCCACGCGCCGCCCGGCAACAACATGGCGTTCGCGGTCGGCATCGCCCTCAACCTGGGCTTCGTGGTCGCCGAGGTGGTCTACGGGCTCATCGCCAATTCCCTGGCGCTGCTATCCGACGCGGGACACAACCTGAGCGACGTCCTCGGGCTTCTCATCGCGTGGGGGGCGATCCACCTCGGCAGGTCGCTACCCACGAAGCGCCGCACCTACGGGCTGCGCCGGTCCTCGATCCTCGCCGCGGTGGTAAACGCGGTCGTCCTGCTCGTGGCCGTGGGCGCGATCACCCTGGAGGCCGTCACCCGGTTCCGTCATCCCGAACCGGTGCTGGCGGACGTCGTCATCTGGGTTGCCGCCGCCGGGATCGCGATCAACGCCGTCACCGCGCTCTTCTTCATGGCCGGCCGAAAGCACGACCTCAACATCCGGGGCGCATTCCTCCACATGGCGGCCGACGCCGTCATATCCGCGGGCGTCGTCGTGGCCGGCCTCGTCATTCGCGCCACGGGCTGGCAGTGGCTCGATCCGGTGACGAGCATCGTCATCGGCTTGCTGATCGTGTGGGGCACGTGGGGGCTGCTGCGCGAATCGGTGAACCTCGCGATGGACGCCGTCCCCGAGGGAATCGACCTCCCGGCGGTGGAGGAGCATCTCGCGAGGCTCCCCGGCGTCCAGTCGGTGCACGACCTGCACATCTGGGGCATGAGCACGACCGAGACCGCGCTCACGGTGCATCTCGTGATGCCGCGATTGCCCGAAAGCGACGGATTTCTCGCGATGGTCTGCGACGACTTGCGCGCGCATTTCGACATCCACCACGTCACCGTCCAGATCGAGCACGGGGACGCGGACTGCAGCCAGGCGCCCGCGCACGTGGTCTAGGGCGGGCCGAAGAAGCCGTTCAGCTCCGCACCGGACGCCGCGCCGGCGAACCCGTCGAAGCGCCCTTCCGCCGCGATCTCGCGCGCGACCCGCATGAACCCGCCCCACGCGACGCGCGCGAGCGCGCCGCCCACGCTCACGCGGCGCACGCCCAGCGCCTCGATCTCGCGCAGCGTGAGCGGGCTCGCCGAGCCCACGAGGAGGTTCACCGGCTTCGGACCCGCGGCCTTCACCACCGCCGAAATCTGCTCCGCGGTCTTGATGCCGGGCGCGTAGAGCACGTCGGCGCCCGCATCCGAATAGGCGCGCAGGCGCTTCAACGTGTCCTCCAGGTCGGGCTTTCCGAGCAGGAAATTCTCCGCGCGGCCGATGAGGAGCGTCTGCGTGCCGCTCTCGTCGATCGCACGGCGTGCCGCCTCCATGCGCGCGACGGCCGAGGCGACGTCCCGGAGCGGATCGGACGGGTCGCCCGTCGAGTCCTCGATCGAGATTCCGGCGGCGCCGGCGTCGATCGCGAGCCGGACGTTTCGTGCGACGCCCGCGGGATCCTTCGCATAGCCCGATTCGAAGTCCGCGTTGACCGGAAGGCTCGTGGCCTCGGCAATTTCCCGCACGTATCGGAGCGTCTCCTCCAACGTGAAGCTCCCGTCGGCGCGTCCGCGGGCCCACGCGCCTCCGGAGCTGGTGGTCGCGAGCGCCTTGAACCCGAGCCGCTCGAGATAGCGCGCGCTTCCGGCATCCCAGGGGTTCGGGATCACGAAGCAGCCCGCCTCGTGCAGCTTGCGAAAGGAACGGCGGCGGGCTGCGAGGTCGGGCGATGGAGGATTCATGTCGGCTCTTCCGGGGGAGGCGAAGCCCGGACGATACGCGCCGGGACCGCGGGCCTCAACCACCGGGCTGGATCCTGAAAGCCGGGGATATCCGGGCCGACTGCTGTAGGACAAAAAAGCGGGCCCGAAGGCCCGCTTTCCCGTTCGCCGGATCAACCTCCCGCGTTATTGCGTGCTCGAGGTGCCGGTACCGGGTTTCTGCGTCGTGTCCGTCGAGGAGCTGGACGACGGGTTGGCGCTCGCGCCCTGCGACATCGACGAGGACGAGTTGATGTCCGTCGAGCTTCCGGGCGACGTGCTGGACGTGCTGCTGCTGGGCGACGTCGTGCTGGACGAGCTGCTGCTGGGCGACGTCGTGCTGGACGAGCTGCTCGAAGGCGCCGTCGCGGAGCCGTTCAGGTTCACGTCGGTCGAGCTGGAAGAGCTGCTCGGGGCCGACGCCGCGCCGTTCAGGTTGATGTCCGTGGAGCTGGACGAGCTGCCCGGCGTGGACGAGGCGCCGTTCAGGTTGATCGAGCTGGACGACGAGCTGGGGACGCTGCCGCCGTTGATCGTGGTCGAGGACGAGGACGACCCCGGGACCACCGCGACGCCCGGCGTCACGTCCGTCGTGGTCGTGCTGCTCGATTGGCTGAGCGGGACGCTCGGGATGCAGCCCGCGGGCTGCGTGTTCGCCGTATCCATGCACTTCGGCTCGAGGCGGTCGCTCGTCACGCTCGTCACCGTGTCGGCGCGCGCCACGCCGAACGCGGCGAGCATGGAAGCCGCGAGAAGACTCATCTTGAAGGTGCGTGGGTTCATTTGTATTGCCTCCGTTCTGGACCAGATTTGGGTGTGGCACCGGGGCCCCGAGCCGGTTGCGTGTCATGGTCCGTGCGGGCGCGCGTCGAATGGGGGAGCCAAGGCGGCCCATGCTCCATGCGGACCATGTGTGGGCCGAAACCTACAAATGCAGCGCGCGGGCACCGACAACACCGCAAACGATTGCTGTAGGATTTCTCTGTCGACGCCGTAGAGAAAGACCCCTGCCCGGATTCAGCTCCGCGACCCAGGAACCATGACGCAGCCAAAAGTCTTCATACGCACCTTCGGGTGCCAGATGAACGAGTACGACTCGGAGAAGATGGCCGACGTGCTCGCCGCCGCCGAGGGCTTCGAGAAGACCTCGGACCCGGCCGAAGCCGACCTCATCCTTTTCAATACCTGCTCCGTGCGCGAAAAGGCGCAGGAGAAGGTCTTCGCCGACCTGGGCCGGATGAAGCCGCTCAAGCGCGCGCGCCCGGACCTCCTCATCGGCGTGGCGGGATGCGTGGCGAGCCAGGAAGGCGAGGAGATCGTCCGGCGCGCACCCTACGTGGACCTCGTCTTCGGCCCCCAGACGCTGCACCGGCTGCCGGAGCTCATGGCGCGGCGCCGCGCCACGGGCACGCCGCAGGTCGACATCTCGTTTCCGGAGGTCGAGAAGTTCGACCACCTGCCGCCCGCCCGCGTCGAGGGCGCATCCGCGTTCGTCTCGATCATGGAAGGCTGCAGCAAGTACTGCACCTTCTGCGTGGTCCCGTACACCCGCGGCGAGGAGGTCTCCCGCCCGCTCGCGGACGTGATGGCGGAGGTGCGCCACCTCGCCGCCGGCGGCGTGAAGGAGGTGACGCTCCTCGGCCAGAACGTGAACGCCTACCGCGGAGCGCTCGCGGACGGCGAGCCCGCGGATTTCGCGCTCCTCCTCGCGCACGTCGCGAAGGTGGTCGGCATCGAGCGCATCCGCTACACGACCTCGCATCCCCTCGAATTCACGCAGCGCCTGATCGACGCGTACGCGAAGTTGCCGAAGCTCGTATCCCAGCTCCATCTCCCGGTGCAGGCGGGCTCGGACCGCGTGCTGGCGGCGATGAAGCGCAACTACACCACGATGGAATACCGCTCGATCGTGCGGCGGCTGCGCGCGGCGCGCCCGGACATCTCGATCTCCAGCGATTTCATCGTGGGCTTCCCCGGCGAGACCGAGGAGGACTTCGAGCAGACGATGAAGCTCGTGGACGACGTCCGCTTCGACGGCTCGTTCAGCTTCATCTTCAGCGCCCGTCCCGGCACGCCCGCGGCGGCGTTACGCGACGACACGCCGCACGCGGCGAAGCTGGCGCGCCTGCAGCGCCTCCAGGCGCGCCTGCACGAGATCGCGGGCGAGTACTCCCGGGCGATGGTCGGCACGCGCCAGCGCGTGCTGGTCGAGGGGCCCTCGAAGAAGGATCCGCGCGAGCTCTCCGGCCGCACCGCGAACAATCGCGTCGTCAACTTCGCCGGCCCTCCACGCCTCGCCGGGCATTTCGTCGACCTCGAGATCACGCAGGCCCTCCCGCACAGCCTGCGGGGCCGCGCCGTCGTCGCCGAGCCGTCCCCGGCCGTTTGAACCCTCAAGCCAAGTGAAACGAGAAGGAGCTCCATGATCCACGCCAATTCCGCCTCGATCCTCCGACGCCTCGCCTTGGCCGCCCTGCTCGCGGCCGGCCTCGCCGCGCAAGCGGCGGCGCCCGACCCCGAGGAGCCGGCCCAGGCCGCGCCGCTCACGCCCGCGCCCTCCGCCACCACGCCCGGCGCGCCCGCCTCGGCGCCGGCGCCGGGCCCGGCCGCGCGCCCCTTCCACGAGGTCGTCCGGGACGCGAAGGAAACCCAGGGCTTCTTCAACGTGTGGAGGAAGGACGACCGCGCGTGGATCGAGATCCGCCCGGAGCAGCTCGAGAAGCCCTTCTTCTTCACGATCGTGCGCACGAAGGGCGTGGGCGAGCGCATGGTGATCGCGGGCCTCATGGGTGCGCGCCACATCGCCTACTTCAAGAAAGTGAACGGGCACATCCAGCTCATCGCGAAGAACACGCGCTTCCGCGCCCGCCCGGGGACGCCCACGGACCTCGCCGTGAAGGCGAGCTTCTCGGAGAGCCTGCTCGCCGCGGCGCCGATCGCGAGCCAGCCGAACCCGAAGGACCAGGGGATCCTGGTCGAGGTGAACGCGCTCCTCCTGAACGACATCCCGGGCGCTTCCACGATGCTGGACGGCGCGTTCCACGTCCCGTACGCGCTCGACGGCCGGAACTCGAGCCTCGTGAACGCCGAGTCGGTCGAGGGCGAGACGGGCTTCGACGTGTCGCTCCATTTCTCGGTGCCGAAGATGCCGACCGCCGCGCCGGATTCGCAGGTGCGCCCGCCGCTCGACACGCCGGACCCGAGGAGTCTCTTCCTGGGCTACCGCTACAACTTCGCCGCGCTTCCCGCGCCGATGCATCCCCGCGTGGCCGACGAGCGCGTGGGCTACTTCACCACGAGCTTCACGGATTTCTCGGATGACCTGAACCCCAACCCGAACGTCCACTACATCAACCGGTGGCGTCTCGAGAAGAAGGACCCGAACGCGGCGCTCTCGGAGCCGGTGAAGCCGATCGTCTACTGGATCGACCGGAACATCCCGGAGAAATACCGCAAGCCCATCACCGAAGGCGTGCTCGAGTGGAACAAGGCGTTCGAGCGGATCGGCTTCAAGGACGCGATCCAGGTGAAGGTGCAGCCGGCGGACGCGGACTTCGAGACGGCGGACGTGGGCCACGCGACGATCCGCTGGTACCTCTCCTCGGACGGCGGTCCCGCCATCGGGCCCAGCCACGTCGACCCGCGCACGGGGGAGATCCTCGACGCGGACATCCTCTTCACGGACGTCTTCACGCGCAGCAGCCGCCGCTTCGTGGTGGAGGACCTGCCGCGCTCGAGCTCCGGCACGGCGCTCCCCGGCATCTCGCTCGGCAACGGCGCGGACTTCTGCTCGTACGCCCAGCAGTCGCGCGACGAGGCGGACTTCGCGATGGACATCCTGGAGGCGCGCGGCGAGATGGACCCGGCGAGCCCGCAGGCCGAGAAGTTCGTGGACGACTACATCCGCCAGGTGATCGCGCACGAGGTGGGCCACACGCTGGGCCTGCGCCACAACTTCCGCTCCTCCACGGTCTACACGCCGGAGGAGCTCGCGGATCCGGACTTCACCAAGCGCAACGGCGTCACGGGCTCCGTCATGGACTACGCGCCGTTCAACATCGCGGTGAAGGGCGAGCCGCAGCCGGACTACGTGAACCCGGGGCTCGGCCCGTACGACTACTGGGCGATCGAGTACGGCTACAAGCCGCTCGACGGCACGCACGAGAAGGAGGAGCTCGCGAAGATCGCCGCGCGCGGCTCGAAGGAGCCGTGGCTCGCGTACGGCACGGACGAGGATGCCGCCATCGGCGGCTCGCCGCAGGGGATGGACCCCACGGTGAACGTGTGGGACCTCTCCAACAGCCCGCTCGGCTACTACCGCAAGCGCCTGGCACTCTCGCGCGAGCTCTGGGCGCGCCTCGAGTCGAAGCAGCTCGCCCCGGGCGAGACGTACGACGGGCTGCGCAGGAGCTTCCTCGCGGGCTTCAACCAGCTCGCGCGCGGGCTCGTGCCGGCCACCAAGTACATCGGCGGCATCGTGCAGGTGCGCGACCGCGCGGGCAGCGGGCGCCTGCCGTACACGCCGGTCCCGGCGAGCGAGCAGCGCGAGGCGCTGAAGATCCTCTCGGACGGCATGTTCTCGGTCCAGAGCTTCCAGTTCAAGCCGGAGTTCCTGGCGAGCCTTCCCTACAGCCGCCTCGACTACTTCGACGCGATGTCCCAGGGCGCGAACGTCACCTCGCAACCGATGATCAGCCTTCCCGCGACGGTCCTCGGCATGCAGCGCCAGGTCCTCGACCAGGTGATGAGCGACGTGGTGGCCGAGCGCGTGATCGAGTCCCAGGGCCTTGTGAAGGACCCGAAGGAAGCGCTCTCGCTCTCGGAGCTCTACGACACGCTGCAGGACGCGATCTGGAGCGAGCTCAAGACCGGCCGCGAGATCACGCCGATGCGCAGGAACCTCCAGCGCGAGCACCTGCGCCGGATGGTGAACATGCTCCTGCGCGCGACCCCCGCGACGCCGGCGGACGCGAGGAGCCTCATGCGCATGGACGCCGAGGCGCTCGCCGCGCAGATCCGCAAGGCGAAGGGGAAGCCCGGCTTCTCGAAGGAGACCCGCGCGCACCTGGCCGAGAGCCTGGAGACGCTCGACCAGGCGCTCAAGGCGCCGCTGCAGCGCGTCGGCGCCTGAAGTCCTGAAACCCCGAAAAAGGGGTCAGATACCTTTTCCCGGGCGCAGGAAAAGGTATCTGACCCCTTTTTCGTTTCGGGCAGAATGAGGGCGTGGCGACGCGACGCAGGCCTCCCTCGGAGGAAGTGACCTTCAAGCCGGTGGACAACGCCCGGCTGGCGGCGCTTTGCGGCCCGCTCGACGCGAACCTGCGCCAGATCGAGACCGCGCTCGACGTCACCATCGCCCGGCGCGGCGAGAAGTTCACGGTGAGCGGCCCGCGCGACAAGGCGGCGCAGGCGGCGCAGGCGCTGCGGCGCTTCTACGACGGCGCGCGCCGGGATCTCAGCGTCGAGGACATCCAGCTGGGCCTGGTCGAGATCGCGCATTCGGCCACGGGGCCGGGGCGCGAGAAGGAGTCGCCGGCGCTCATGATCCCGCGCCGGAGCGAGCTCACCGCCCGCACGCCCCGCCAGGCCGAGTACCTGCAGCACATGCGCACGAGCGACATCACGTTCTGCGTGGGCCCCGCCGGAACCGGCAAGACGTTCCTCGCCGTGGCGGCGGCGGTGGACGCGCTCGAACGCGACGCCGTGAAGCGGATCATCCTCACCCGCCCGGCGGTGGAGGCCGGAGAGAAGCTGGGCTTCCTTCCCGGCGACCTCGCGCAGAAGGTCGACCCGTACCTGCGCCCGCTCTACGACGCGCTCTACGACCTCATGGGCTACGACAAGGTGACCCGCAGCTTCGAGCGCGGGGCGATCGAGATCGCTCCGCTCGCGTTCATGCGCGGGCGCACGTTGAACGGCGCGTTCGTGATCCTGGACGAGGCCCAGAACACGACGCCGGAGCAGATGAAGATGTTCCTCACGCGGATCGGCTTCGGCTCCAAGGCGGTGGTGACCGGCGACGTGACCCAGATCGACCTCGCGAAGGGGCAGGCGTCGGGCCTGATCGAGGCGCGCACCGTGCTCGCGGGCGTGCGCGGCATCGCGATCACGGAATTCCGCTCGGAGGACGTGGTGCGCCATCCGCTGGTGCAGGCGATCGTCGACGCGTACGAGCGCCACGGCCGCAAGAACGCGTGAGCGCGGGCGCCATCGCGATCCAGCGCGCGTCGCGCGCGGCGCACATACCCCCGGACCGGCGCCTGCGCGCATGGGCACGGGCCGCGCTTCCCGGGCGGGCCGAGGTCACCGTCCGCTACGTGGCCGCCACCGAAGCGCGCGCGCTCAACCGCCGCTACCGGGGCAAGGATTACGCGACCAACGTGCTGAGCTTCCCCTATGCCGCCGGCCGCGGCCGCGTCGTGGGCGATGTCGTGATCTGCGCGCCGGTCGTGGCGCGCGAGGCGCGAGAGCGCGGAAAGCCCTGCGAGGCCCACCACGCGCACCTCCTCGTCCACGGGCTCCTCCACCTGCGCGGCTACGACCACGAGCGCGGCCCCGCGGAGGCGCGGCGGATGGAGCGGCGCGAGCGCGCGATCCTCGCCCGGCTGGGCTTTCCCGATCCGTATTAAAGTATTGCGTTTCCCACCCCCCCATCCATGAACGAGCCCGGGAAGCCCAGCCTCTTCGAGCGGCTCTCCTCGCTCCTCCTGCGCGAGCCGGAGGACCGCGACGACCTGGTCGAGCTGCTGCATTCGGCCTTCGAGCGGAAGCTCCTCGACGCCGAGGCGCTCTCCATGATCGA
>Ga0068855_100008635_pt1 | contig 12311 bp, 11 predicted proteins | sample KBSCornC52_FD_66592 | JGI IMG/M metagenome (GOLD analysis project Ga0068855, IMG submission 66592) | Corn rhizosphere microbial communities from Kellogg Biological Station, Michigan, USA - KBS Corn C5-2 | ecosystem: Host-associated > Plants > Roots > Rhizosphere > Soil ...
AGAGCCCTCTAACCCGAAGTTCGGGGGTTGCTCTCGACGGACCTGAACTCCCCCGTTTCGATCCGTTCCTACTGTGGCGCAGCCCCCTGCGCCGCAGTCCGGCTTGCCGGAAACCCCCACCCGCACCACTACCCATTCTCAGCGAGGAACACCCCCCATGTTCAAAACCTTCGCCGCTGCGACCGCCACGGTGGCGCTCGCCCTCGGCCTCTCCCTGGTTGCTGTCGCTCCCGCCAATGCGGACGAAACCCCGCCCACGGATCCGACGATCACCGCTCCGATCACGGATCCGACGGACCCGGCAACGGACCCCGCTCCGACCACGGATCCGACGGATCCGGCCACGGACCCCGCTCCGACGGATCCTGCGACAGACAACGCGCCGCCGCCGCAGCAGTTCTCTTTGTTGAGCGTGCAGGATGGATCCGAGCCCAAGATATTCCCCAACAATCCCAACAGCTACGAAACCCCTGGAACCGGGGAAGTCTGCGCCAAGCTCGATCTCAACACGTCCAGTGTGTCGTGGACGCAGTTCAGCCTGCTTCCGGCTAACGCAACATTGACCAAGGTGGTCATCAAGGCCGGAAGCGTCTCCGATGGGGGCGGCCCGGAGGATCACGGCTACTACATCGATTCGACCTACGCGTTCCCGCAGGCAACAGGGGCATGGGCGGGATTGATTTCGTGGACGCCTGTTTCGGACCTCAACGTCACTTACACGTTTACCGATGACAACGGAAAGGGACGAACGCTGAGTCATGCGATCTATTGCTGGGTCCCTGCAACGGACGTGACGGGTTCGGCCGTACCGACTAACCCGGTGTGTGGGACGGACAGCAATGTCGTTCCCGGCTTCATCACCGTGACGGTCTCCAACCCGGCCGTGACGTACAAGATCCAGAAGGGCGGCGTGGACACCGGCGTGACGTCCGGTGGCGCCCTCGCAGCTGGCACATACGTCGTGTTGTTCAGCGTTCCGAGTGGCTTCAACCTGACAACTCCGGCGTCGTCCGGCGACCTGGTTATCGGAGCGGACCCGACCAACTGCGGAGAGGTTCCCGACGAGGTGACGCCATCGGCCGTCCCGACGGGAGAGACCTGCAACGTTGACTTGGAGAGCACCCAAAAGGTGCCCGGCTTCATCACGGTCAGCAACGTCAACGTGATCACGTACACGATCACCCGCGACAGCGACTCCAAGAAGTACAACTACGACGCAAATGGCAAGAGCGACCCGCTCCCTTCGGGCGCTTACACTGTGCATCCCGAGGCCAAGCCGGGCTCCACGCTCAGCAGCGCCGCTGATATCCACGTGACTGTCGCAGCGTTCGACGGAGTCTGCCAGCAGGAGGTGACCCACCCGCTGGTCGACCCGTCGGCCGTGCAGAAGCAGCTCGGGTGCAGCACCGACGGCAGCTACACGCTGACGAGTGACCAGCTGAACCCGGACGCCGTGTTGTGGACCGTGAACAGCTCCTCTGTCAGCCAGGGCACCTACGCCGTCACCGGAGCGGGCACCTTCCACGTGACCGCGGCACCCGCCCCCGGCTTCGGCTTCGCCGGAGATGCACAGCATCAGTTGCTCACCTGGGACTTCACCTTCGCAGTCCCATCCACCTGCGACCTGAAGACGCTGGCTCTGACGGGAACCGACGACGGCACTCCGCTGCTCGCCGCTTCCGCCATGCTGATGCTGCTCGGTGTTGCCCTGGTGCGGTCGGGTCTGCGCATCCGCCGCCGCGACACCGCAGCGAGCTGAACGACTGACGAGCTCCCGCCTCACGTCATGCTGAGATGACGTGAGGCGGGGCTCGTCTCCTTTTGTTCGCACGCGCAGGCGTCGCCGGTACCATGGATGCGACCCTGGCGCTCCTGCGAGAAGGCTGCCCGTGACCGAAGTCGCGCACACCCGAGAACGACGCGCTCGCGTGCGCGCCGAGAGGGAACCGCGGCACCGGTCTTCGCAGCCGGCCGAGAACTTCTCGAGCAGCTTCACCGCGTTGGGCGAACTGGCCTACGAGGGCGCTCAGGTCTCGGCCTCGGTCACCGACCTCGACTCCGGCCGCTCACTGCTCGGCATCGACGAGCGGATCGTGCTGCCGACGGCCAGCATCGGCAAGATCCTGCTGCTGGTCGAGGTGTCGGCACGTCTCACCGACCGGGACTTCTCGGGATACGGCATTCTCGACAAGACGCCGCGGGATGCGGTGGGTGACTCGGGGATCTGGCAGCACCTGCAGGCGCCGTCCCTCCCCGTCGCCGACCTCGCCACACTGGTCGGAGCCACGAGCGACAACCTCGCCACCAACGTGCTGCTGCGCCAGGTCGGACTCCAGGCAGTGCGCGCCCGCACCGAGTCCCTCGGTCTGCTGCGCACGGCCCTGCTCGACCTGGTGCGCGACAGCCGCGGACCGGACGACGCCCCGCAGCTCTCGGTCGGCTCGACCGCCGAGCTCAGCTGGCTGTTCGGCGCGCTCGCCCGCGGTGAAGTCGTCGACAACCTGACGAGCAGCCGCGTTCTCGGCTGGCTGTCGCTCAACGCCGACCTCTCAATGGTCGCCAGCGCCTTCGGGCTCGACCCCCTGTCTCATCGCGGCGTCGACCACGGGATGCTGCTGGTCAACAAGACCGGAGCCGATTCGGGCGTGCGCTCGGAGGCTGGGGTGATGCGCGGGCCGCGCGCCGCGGTGTCGTACGCCGTCTCGGTGCAGTTCAACGACAGCGGGATCACGGCGCGGCTGCGGGTGCTCGACGCCCTGCGCACGATCGGATTCGACCTGCTCGAGTACGTGCACTAGCCCCGGGACGACCCCAAAACGGGGGGTCTGAGCCCCGAACGGGCGCGTCGGCCCTTGTCCGCCATATGGGGGACCTGATAGGTTGACGAGTAGTCGTCGAGCAACCTTCACCTGACCGGTTGCAACCCCCGTATGACGACGGAACAGGACCCCCCTCTCAGCACACCCGATCCTCTCCCCCAGAGGCGTCTGCTCCATCCCGTCGAGCGCGCCAGCTTGCCCTCCCCCAGGTCGCACATCCCCGTGTGCCGATCCCCCGTCATGCGATCCGTCGTGACGCGCCCGCGCGCGCCCGACCATCTCCCCCTCAGCAAGGAACCCCGAAATGTTGAAGAAACTCCTCGCCGGCGTGAGCGCGCTCGCGCTCTCCCTCGGCATGATCGCGCTCGTGGCCGCCCCGGCCAGCGCGCACACCGGCACGCTCTCCGTGAGCGCTGTCTGTCAAGACGGCGGAACCTATCTCGTCACCTACAGCGGCGCGACGACGAACGTCCCGGCCACCGGCCCCGGCCACACCGCGACACTGACCGTCGGCGAGATCCAGCCTGTCGGCGCGACCGCTGTGGGTGCGCCGGCAACGGTCGTCGGCAACACCACATTCGGCTGGACCGAGACCGTCCCCGGCAGCACGACCTACGTGCAGTCGACCGCCTTCCTGGCTTGGGGCGATGACGCACAGTCCGACCCGCAGGGCACGAAGCACCTCGACGGCACCTGTGCGGACACCTCGGACAGCAAGATGATCACCTACTGCCACTACGACGGGAGTAACGACAACGGGGGCAGCGGAAAATACTCGAGCCACACGACGAGCCTTTGGCCGTTCTACCACGCTGGCCACATCGACCACGTCAACGACATCTTCCCCGCGGGATCGGTCGTCAAGAAGGGCGTGACGTACTCCTGGAACGCGCAGGGCGACCAGAGCCTCCTGCAGTACCCGAACTGCGCGATTCCGATGGATGCCACGGCATCCATCTCGATCACGGCCCCCGGCTGCGACGCCAACAGTGCCGCCTCGGTGGTGGGAGCGAACTTCGTGCCTGTCACCCTGGATCAGACCGTCGGGCCGCACGATGTCACGGTCTTCGCCACCAGCGGACACACCTTCGCAGATGGCACGACCAGCGTGGTCCTGCATTATGAGATCGTCGCCGGTCCCGTGACGCAGCACACGGATCCGAAAGCGCCCTGCTTCGCCGCCATCCCGGTGGTCGCGACGCCGGGCCACAGCGAAGCGAGCTGCGTCGTCGATCAGCCCGGAGTCATCACGTCGGGCTCCTACACGATCCCGACGACCGCGGGCATCACCTGGACGGTCACCGTCGACGGGCTCTCCGCCTCGAGCGCGGCCGGCTCGCACAACGTCGGTCCGTCGGCGCACATCGTGATCGACGCGGCCGCGCAGACCGGGTACAGCCTCAGCGGTCAGACGCACTTCGACTGGACCCTGACCGGCCCGTCGAACGACTGTCTCGTGAACGCGATCCCGGTCGACCCCGGGCACACCGACCAGATTTGCACGGTCGATGAGCACGATCACGGCTCGTTCACCTCGGGAACGATCATCCTGCCCGACACCGTCGGAGTCCGGTACGCGATCGACGGCACCGTGCCCGACCCCGCAACCGGCACGCCGGTGGCCGGCGGAACCGCCTACGACGTCATCCCCGGCAAGCACTTCGTGAGTGCGACTGCGCTGACGGGCTACACGCTGGATGCGAGCTACACCGGTCCGTTCCCGGTGACCATCGCGGCAGCGCTCGCCTGTGGCGACCTGGTCGATCACCCGTTCGTGACTCCGATCGTCACGTCGGTGCAGATGAGCTGCTCGGCCGGCGGCTCGTACACCCTGTCGAACAACCTGGATGCTGCCAACGGCATCATCTGGACAGTCGACGGTTCGCCGGTCGCACCGGGCACCCACACGGTGGCCAACGCGCAGACGGTGACCGTGCACGCCGAGGCGAATGGCCCCGCGTACGGACTCGACGGTACCCAGCAGGACTGGCCGCTGCACTTCAGCGCTCCGGCCACCTGCGATCTGAAGACCCTCGCTCTGACCGGCTCCGCGCCGGTGGGCGGGATCGTGCTCGGGTACTTCCTGTTGGTTGCCGGACTCGGTTTGGTGGCCGTTCGCGCGGCTCGCCGCCGCCCGGTCCGCGAGCCGCAGGAGTAGCCGCTCGGCGGCGCCGCCCGCTTGTGTGCTGAGACACAGGCGGGCGGCGCTTCCGCCGGATCTCGCAGTGCCCCGCCCCAACCCGCCTCGGGGGCGGGGCATTGTGCGTCTCGATGCGGAAGCGCCCTCTGGCCGGTTCGCACCGGCCGATGAACCGGCCTAAGCGCTTGCGTCGTCCCGCTGCACCTGGGCGGCCGGTTGCTCGACCGTCAGCCCGTAGAGCGCCTCGAGTCCGGCGAGGAACTCGTGCGAGCGGCCCTCCGCGGCGAGTCGCCGCGCGCGCACTGATGGCGCGTGCACGAGCACGCCGGCCAGGTGGCGCAGCGCCTGCTCGGTCTCTGCGCCGCCTCCGCGGGCGTGCGAGCGGGCCAGCTCCTGCTCCAGGGCAGCGAGCACATGCTGCCGAAGGGCGACGATCCCGGGAGCTGCCTCCGCTTCCGAGCCGAACTCGGCGGCGGCCGTGGCGACCAGTTGCTGCGCCCCTTCCCCGAGTTCCGCGAGGGGGGCGTGCAGGGCGAGCAGTTCGAGGTCGAGCAGTTCGACGCCCGGCAGTTCCGCGACGGCGGGCTCGACGTTGCGGGGCAGGCCGAGGTCGATGATCAGGCGTCGGGCGGCATCCGGGATATCGCCCGCGGTCACCGTGTAGCGCGCGGTGCAGGTCAGCACCAGTTCGGCGCCGGCGATGGCGGGCCGGAGTTCGTGCTCGGCGCGGACGCCGTAGCGCGCAGCGAACGCCTCGGCACGACCGGTCGCCGAGAACACCCGGATGTCGCGCGCCCCTCGAGCGCGCAGCGCGACGATGGTGGTCGCGGCGTAGCGCCCGGTGCCGACGACCAGCACCGGCACGGCGCCCCAGTCGGATACCCGCGACGCCGCGAGATCCAGCGCGAGCCGGACCATCGACCGCCCGGCACCGCCCAGATCCGTGGCCCGCCGCACCTCGCGCGAGGTGCGCGCCGCTCGCTGGAAGGCGCGCTCCAGGGCGCTGCTCGAGGTGTGCTCCGCCCGGGCGGTGGTCAGAGCCCGTTGCACCTGGCCGCTGATCTCGTCCTCGCCGACGACGACCGACTCGAGCCCCGAGCTGACCGCGAAGAGATGACGGACGGCATCCGCGCCGTGCAGCAGTTCCGCCGAGCCGCGCAGGGCGGCGGCGTCCTCGCCGACCGAGCGGGCCAGGGTCGCGAAGACCAGCTCGGTCGAGGCGTGCCGGTCGGTCGCGAGGGCGTCGGCGACATCCAGATAGGCCTCGAAGCGGTTGCAGGTGGCCAGCACCACGGCGCCGCGGATCGCCGGGTCGGCGGCGACCAGGTCGGCGGCCGTCGTCGACACCTCGCGGGACACGCGATCGAGAAGGGCGAAGTCGGTGGTGCGGTGGCTCGCCGTCACGCACAAGAGCACCCTCCATCGTAGGCACTCTCCGGCTGAGTGCCCACCGAGGGTCGCCTAGCCTGGAAGGGTGCCAGACACCCCCTCCGACTCGGACAGCCTGCTGCCGCGCGACCATCCCCTTCGTGATGGGCGCACGGCAGGGTCGCCGCTGATCCGGGCATACCGCGGGGACCGTCCCGAGACCCTTCCGGTGTGGTTCATGCGGCAGGCCGGGCGTTCGCTGCCCGAGTACCGCGAGCTGCGGATCGGCACCGAGATGCTCGACGCCTGTCTGACCCCCGAGCTGGCGAGCGAGATCACCCTGCAGCCGGTGCGCAGGCACGGGGTCGACGCCGCCATCCTGTTCAGTGACATCGTCGTGCCGGTCAAGCTGGCGGGCGTCGATGTGCGGATCGTGCCCGGGCGCGGGCCGGTGTTCGACGCGCCGATCCGCTCGGCATCGGACGTGCTGCGGCTGCCACCACTGGATCCGGATGCCCTGGCGCCGATCCGCGAGGCTGTCGCGATGACCGTGGCTCAGCTCGGCAGCACGCCGCTGATCGCCTTCGGCGGAGCCCCGTTCACCCTCGCCTCGTACCTGGTCGAGGGCGGCCCGTCCAAGGACCAACTGCGCGCGCGCACCATGATGTACGCCGACCCGCACAGCTGGGCGGCACTGCTGAACTGGTGCGCCGACGTGACCGGAGCGTTCCTGCGCGCTCAGGTCGAGGCCGGCGCGAGCGCCGCGCAGCTGTTCGACTCCTGGGTCGGCTCGCTGTCGCGCCGCGACTACCAGCGCCGGGTGCGTCCGCATTCGGAACGTGCGCTCAGTGCGCTGCGCGGACTCGACGTGCCGAAGGTGCACTTCGGGGTGGGCAGCGGCGAGGTGCTCGACCTGATGGCCGGCATCGCCGACGTGGTGGGAGTCGACTGGAGGCTTCCGCTCGACGAAGCCGATCGGCGCCTGGGCGGCGGCGTGCCGCTGCAGGGGAACATCGATCCCGCCCTGCTGGCCGCGCCGTGGCCGATCCTCGAAGCGCACGTGCGCGACGTGGTGGAGCGCGGCGCTTCGGCACCCGCGCACGTGGTCAACCTGGGCCACGGCGTTCCGCCGGAGACCGACCCGGACGTTCTGACGCGCATCGTCGCACTCGTGCGCGAGCTGAGCTGATGGCGGCGCGGGCATCGCAGCAGCCGGTCATCGTCGTCGGCGCCGGCATCGCCGGTCTGGTTGCGGCGCGCCGGCTGGTGCTCGGTGGCCGCGACGTCACGGTGCTCGAGGCCTCCGACCGCGCGGGCGGGCAGGTCGCGCGCCACACGGTGGGCGGGCTCGAGCTGGATGCCGGCGCCGAGTCGTTCGCGACGCGCGGCGGCACGGTGGCCGCCCTCGTCGGCCGGCTCGGCCTCGACGGCGACGTCGTGCTGCCCGCGGAACTTCCGGCCTGGCTGTACCGGGCCGACGGCACGGCCATGGCGCTGCCCGCGACCAGCCTGCTCGGCATCCCGTCGGTGCCACTCGCCCGCGACGTGATCGATGCGATCGGGATGCGCGCCGCTCTGCGCGCCTCGCTCGACCTTCTGCTGCCCTCGCCGGTGGGGGCGAAGTCGGCGACACTCGGCGAGCTGGTCAGGCGCCGGATGGGACCGGCCGTGGTCGAGCAGCTGGTCGCGCCGGTGGTGCGCGGCGTGCACTCGGCGAACCCCGATGAGCTCGCGTTGGACCGCGCAGCTCCTGAGCTGCGTTCCGCCCTCTCGCGGCAGGGCTCCCTGTCGCACGCCGTCGCGAGCCTGCGCGAGCGGTCGCCCGCGGGTTCGCAGGTGGCGGGGCTCCGCGGCGGGGTCGTCGTGCTGGTCGATCGCCTGCTGGCCGACCTGCAGCGATTCGGCGTGCCCATCCGGTTCGGGGCCGCGGTCGACGAAGCCACCCCCGAGCGCGTTCGCATCGGCGACGAGCTGCTGCACGGCGAGGTCCTCATCGCCGCGCCCGGCATCGCCGACGACCGCGCGCCGGGTCGCAGGATCAGCCTGGTCACGCTCGTCGTCGACCAGCCCGAGCTCGCCGCGGCACCGCGCGGCACGGGCGTGCTGGTCGAGCTCGGGGCGCCGGGGGTCGGGGCGCGCGCGCTCACGCACCTCACCGCGAAATGGCCGTGGTTGGCCGAACGGGCGGGCGGGCTGCAGGCGCTCCGGCTCTCGTACGACGGCGGCACGGCTGATGTCGCGCGAGCCGTCGCCGACGCCGGGACGCTGCTCGGCATCCCGCTCAACGACCCCGTCGACGCCGACGTGGTGACCTGGGAACGGGCCGTGCCTCGAACACATGCCGTTGACGGAATGCACTATGTCGGCGAGGCTGGTTCCGGCACCGGGCTCGCCGCCGTCATCGCGCAGGCGGAGTCCGAGGCCGAACGTCTGCTGGGAGATCCCCCAGAGGACGAGGGCTAGGCTGGACCGATCAGCCATCAAGGAATGGAGCGTTCCATGAAAGGCAAGATCCTCTTCGTGGCCGGCCTCGGCCTCGGCTACGTGCTCGGCACCCGCGCGGGCCGCGAGAAGTACGAGCAGCTGAAATCCGCGGCCATGAAGTTCTGGAACGACCCGCGCGTGCAGCGCCAGGTCGACGCCGCCGAGAGCTTCGTCAAAGACAAGGCACCCGACGTCGCCGAGTTCGTGAGCGACAACGCCAAGAAGGTGGTGTCGCAGGTGACCGGCAAGAAGACGACTGCACGTTCGGGCGCGACCTCGACGGGCGCGTCGTCGGCCAAGTCGGGCACCGCGAAGTCCAGTTGATCGGCGGCTGAGTCGTGTCTCAGACCACCGGATCGTCGCGGCAGTCGCCGCCGGAGCCGCGGGCGCAGTCGCAGCCGTCGCGCCCGAAGCGCTCGCTGCTATCGCTCGTCGCCGACATCCCGGCCCTGATCCAGGAGCTGTTTCATCGCGAGGTGGAACTGCTCAAGGCAGAGCTCATCGCCAAGCTCAAGGCTTTGGGAATCGGTGCCGGGCTGCTCGTCGGCGCCGGGGTGGTGCTGCTGTTCATGGTGGGGGTCCTGCTCACCTCGGCGGTTTTCGCCCTGTCGCTGGTGATGCCGGGGTGGCTGGCGGCGCTGATCGTCGCGGCGTTCCTCTTGATCGTCGCCGGCATCCTGGCGCTGATCGGGTACCGCGTGCTCAAGCGCGGCATCCCGCCGGTCCCGGCCGAGTCGATCGACAGCCTGCAGAAGGACTACCGAGCAATCAGAGGATTCGGAAAGCGAGGAGCATCATGACCACCCCCCTCAGCCCCAAGGCCGAAGCCGCGAAGGCCCAGGCGCAGAAGGCGCGCGACGAGCTCGCCGCCACGCTCGACGCGATCGAGGACAAGTTCAACGTGCCCAAGCGGGTGTCCGACTTGGGCGAGAAGGCGGCGGCCGCCTACCGCAGCAACCCGGTCCCGTGGATCATCGGCGGTGCGGCCGTCGCCGTCATCGCGGTGGGCCTCGTCGCCTGGGCGATCTTCAGCGGCGACGACGACTGACCGTCGGCGGTCCACCTCCGATTCGCTCCCGGGCGGTGAGCGGGGGAGGATGGGAGAGTGAGCCCGAGCTCGAAATCCCCGTCCGACCCGAATGCCGCCGACCCCGGATACACCCTGTGGGCCGTGCTGCGCCGCAGCCCGGGCACGGGCAGCGGACCAGAGCAGGCGGATGAGCGCGCCGGGGAGCCGCTGGCCGACGCCATCCGCTCGATCGAGGATGCCGGCATCATCCTGCGCGGCCTCTACGACGTCTCGGGCCTGCGCGCCGATGCCGATCTGCTGATCTGGCTGACCGGTGCGACGGCCGATGGGTTGCAGCACGCGCTGCGAACGCTGCGCCGCAGTGCCGAGCTGGCCCCGCTGCTGCCCACCTGGAACGCGCTCGGCGTGCACCGCGACGCCGAGTTCAGCCGCAACCATGCTCCCGCGTTCCTGCGCGGGCTTCCCCCGAAGGCATGGCTGACCGTGTACCCGTTCGTGCGCAGCTACGACTGGTACCTGCTTCCCGAGGAGGAGCGGCGCACGATGCTGGCCGACCACGGCCGGATGGGCGCGGCGTACCCGCAGGTGCAGACCAATACGGTGGCCTCGTTCGCACTCGGCGACTACGAGTGGATCCTCGCGCTCGAGGCCGACGATCCGATCGACCTGGTCGACCTGATGCGCCACCTCCGCGGCGCGGAGGCCCGCAGGCACGTCCGCGAAGAGGTCCCGTTCTTCACCGGCCGGCGCCTCGGCCTCGACGAATTGTCCGAGGTGCTCACGTGACGGCCGCTCCCGTGCTGTTCGCGACGGACGCCGCGGTATCCGGTGCCGAGCACGTCGAGGTGCCGGTGCGCTACGACGCGATCGTGCTGGCGGGCTTCGGCGGACCCGAGGGGCAGGACGACGTGCTCCCCTTCCTGCGCAACGTGACGCGCGGGCGCGGCATCCCCGATGAGCGCCTCGAAGAGGTCGCCCACCACTACCGGCACTTCGACGGCGTGAGTCCGATCAACGCGCAGAACCGCGCGCTGAAGGCCGCGCTCGAGGCCGAGTTGGCATCCCGGGGCATCGACCTGCCCGTACTGTGGGGCAATCGCAACTGGGAGCCGTACCTGCCGGATGCGCTGCTCGAGGCGGCGGAGCGCGGCTTCACCCAGCTGATCGGCCTCGCCACCAGCGCGTACAGCTCGTACTCGAGCTGCCGGCAGTACCGCGAGGACTTCGCACTGGCGTTGGAGCAGACCGGACTCGGCGACCGCATGCGCATCGACAAGGTGCGCCAATTCTTCGACCACCCCGGATTCGTCGAGCCGTTCGTCGACGGCCTGCGCACCGCGGTGGCCGACCTCGTCGAGCGCGGGATCGATCGCGGAGCGATCCGCATCCTGTTCTCGACTCACAGCATCCCGAGTGCGGATGCCGAACGGAGCGGGCCGCGCAACCGCACCTTCGAAGCGGGCGGCGCCTACGCGGCGCAGCACCGCGCCGTCGCCGAGGTGGTGGTGCGCGAAGCCGGCACCGACATCCCGTGGCAGCTGGTCTACCAGAGCCGCTCGGGGCCGCCGACGCAGCCGTGGCTCGAGCCCGACGTCAACGACGTGGTCGCCGGATTCGCGGCGGAGGACGTCGAGGCGGTCGTCATCGTGCCGCTGGGGTTCGTCAGCGACCACATGGAGGTGCTCTGGGATCTCGACACCGAGGCTATGGAGACCGCCGAGAGCCACGGAATCGTGGCGATCCGCACGCCGACGCCCGGGACGCATCCCGCCTATGTGCGCGGGCTCGTCGATCTGGTGCTCGAGCGAGTGAACGGCACTGCGGTGGCCGAGCGGCCCGCGCTGACGGCGCTCGGACCCTGGTACGACGTGTGCCGCCCGGGCTGCTGCGAGAACGCCCGACTCGGCTTCAAGCCGGCGATCGCGGGGGTGGCGCCGTGAGCGGCGCACAGAATGGCGGGGTGGCGCCGTGAGCGCCGCACAGACAAGCCCGGTGGCGCCGTGAGGATCGGCACGCGCGGCAGCGCCCTCGCCCTCGCCCAGGCGGGCACCGTGGCGTCGGCGCTCGGCGCCGAGCTCGTGGTCATCCAGTCGGAGGGCGACCGTTCGTCCGCGTCGCTCACATCGCTGGGTGGGGCGGGCGTGTTCGCGGCGGCCCTGCGTGAGGCCTTGCTGAACGGCGAAGTGGATGCCGTGGTCCACTCCTACAAAGATCTGCCGACCGCGCCCATCCCCGGCCTCTCGATCGCGGCCGTGCCCAAGCGCGCCGACCCGCGCGACGCGCTCTGCGCGCGCGACGGGCTGACCCTCGCCGAGCTGCCGCCCGGGTCGCGCATCGGCACAGGCTCGCCGCGCCGCCGCGCACAACTGCTGTCGCACCGCTCGGATCTCGACATCGTGGATCTGCGCGGCAACGTCGACACCCGACTCTCCCGGGTGCAGAGCGGCCCCGGCGGCGATCATCCGGAGCG
>Ga0068855_100008638_pt1 | contig 12309 bp, 14 predicted proteins | sample KBSCornC52_FD_66592 | JGI IMG/M metagenome (GOLD analysis project Ga0068855, IMG submission 66592) | Corn rhizosphere microbial communities from Kellogg Biological Station, Michigan, USA - KBS Corn C5-2 | ecosystem: Host-associated > Plants > Roots > Rhizosphere > Soil ...
GGAGCGATGCGCTGCTCAGCCGCGGCACCGCGCGCGCAACCCTCGGGCGGTTTGCCGAGGCGCTGGCCGATTTCGACGCCGTACTGATCCTCGCCCCCAACCATGCGGCGGCGCTCTATAATCGCGGCAATGCTCTGCTCGAACTCGGCCGTCTCGAGGAGGCGCTCGCCGCCTTCGAGCGCGCGCTCGCCGCCGCCCCCGGTCACGCTGCGGCCTGGAACAACCGTGGCCGCGCTTTGCAGGGGCTCAACCGGCATGCCGAAGCCGTCGCCAGCTTCGACAAGGCGCTCGCCATCGACAAAAGTTACGCCGATGCCCATTCGAACCGCGCGCTGTCGCTGCTCACCCTCGGTGAGCTTGCGCGCGGCTTTGCCGAATACGAATGGCGCTGGAAGCGCGCCGGCATGATCGACCTGCGCCGCAATTATCGCGGCGCGCTCTGGCTTGGCGAATATCCGCTGGCGCGCAAGCGCATACTGTTGCACGCCGAGCAGGGCCTCGGCGACACCATTCAGTTCGCACGCTACCTGCCGCTGGTCGCGCGCATGGGCGCGACCGTCGTGCTGGAGGTGCAGCCGGAGCTCAAGCCCCTGTTCGAGGGCATGGCTGGCGCCGCCTTTGTGCTTGCACGCGGCGAGCCGCTGCCGGCCTACGACCTGCACTGCCCGCTCGGCAGCCTGCCGCTCGCGCTCAAGACCGCACCCGCCACCATTCCCGCCGACGTGCCCTATTTGCACGTCGATGCGGCGCGCATTGCGGCTTGGCGGCCGCGCATCGAAGCCCTGCCCGGCAAACGCGTCGCGCTTGTCTGGGCCGGTCATTTTCGCCACGTCAATGACCGCAACCGCTCGCTCGCGCTGTCGCTATTGGAGCCGCTGCTCGCGGTCCCCGGCGTGTCGTTCGTGAGCCTGCAGCGCGATTTGCGCGAGGGCGACGCGGCGCGGCTCGCGGCGCATCGCAATGTGACGCACGTGGGCGAGGCGCTCAGCGACATGGCGGAGACCGCCGCGGCGCTGACGCTGTGCGACCTTACGATCGCGGTCGACACCTCGGTGGCGCATCTGGCCGGCGCGCTCGCGCGCCCGGCCTGGGTCATGCTGCCGTTTTCGCCCGACTGGCGCTGGACGCTCGCCGGCGAACGCAGTCCCTGGTATCCGCAAATGCGGCTGTTGCGCCAGAGCGCGCCCGGCGATTGGCCGGGCGTGGTCGCGCAGGCCGCGCGGGCGCTGGCGGAATTCGCGCGCTAGGCGGCGGCGCGGATCGCGATCGGCGCCGGCTCGAGCGGATGCGCCTTCAGCCAGTCGCGCGCCGCGCGCTGGGCACGGCCGATCTCGCTGTCGCTCATCAGCTCGGCGATTTCGCGCCGCAGCCGCGCGCCGTCGCCGTGGCCGCGCATGGCCGCGATGTTGAACCACTTGTGCGCTTCGATGAGATCGACCGGGACCCCGGCCCCCGCCGAATAGATCATGCCACGACCGAAGTAGCCTTCCGCGTCGGCCGGCTCCGCGGCGGACGTTGCCGCCAATTCGATGTCAGCCATTGCAGGCCTCCCCATGTTGCGCGCGGCCAAAAAGCCCCAATGCCGGCCGGCGCGTCCCTGTTGCCGGGCCGAAAGTTGCGGCCGAGCGAGGCGACCATGAAGCAGAAAATTTGAATGGCAGTTTAAGCGTCGCGATGAATCGAAGGTGAATCAAGGCCGCGCGCAAATTCCGAAAAGTGCGGAAATACCAGCCTAAAACGCGTTTTGTCGCGTCGCGGTGACGGATCGCTAACCGCGTGCCTTCAGCGCGCACTAACCACCGCGCCATCGCGCCGGCCGCTTTGCCCGCGCGGCGCGTCAGCTCGCGCGCGCGCGCTGCCCGAACAGCACCTGCTGCACCTTCGGATCCTTCATGTCGATGCCTTGCCGCAACTCGAGGCCGAGCGTCATGCCCCTCTGCACCGCCGGGCGCGCCTTGACGCGTTCGAGCCATGCTTTGAGATTGGGAAACTCGTCGATGTTCTGGCCCTGGCGCGGCCAGCCATTGACCCAGCCGACAAGCGCCATGTCGGCGATCGAATATTTGCCGGCGATGAAGTCGCGATCCTTGAGGCGGATGTTCATCACGCCGTACAGCCGGTTGACCTCGTCGACGTAGCGGCTGATGGCGTAGGTCAATTGCTCGCGCGCGTAGTTCTTGAAGTGATGCACCTGCCCCGCCATCGGGCCGACGCCGCCCATCTGCCAGAACAGCCACTGCTCGACCTCGACGCGGGCGCGCTCCTCGCTCGGATAGAACTTGCCGGTCTTGCGCCCGAGATATTGCAGGATCGCGCCCGACTCGAAGATCGAGATCGGCCGTCCGCCCGGCCCGTCGGGATCGATGATCGCCGGCATGCGGTTGTTGGGAGAGATCTTGAGAAAGTCGGGATTGAATTGCTCGCCCTTGGAGATGTTCACCGGGATCATGGTGTAAGGCAGCTTGCATTCTTCCAACATGATGGAAATCTTGAAGCCGTTCGGCGTCGGCCAGTAGTAAAGCTCGATCGGCTTGGCCGGCGTAGCGCGCGCCCCCTTGGCCGCCATCGCCGCGCTCTTCTTCGCCGGCTTGGCACCGCCCGCCCGCTTCGCCGCCTGCTTCGCCCGCGCCATGTTCGCCGCTCCCATTGTCCCCGAGATGCCAAGTCCGGTTCAGACCTAGGCGCGCGCCCGGCCCCGCGCAACCGGGTTTGCTCAGCACGCTTGGCCGGCCGGCCGGCGCGGCCGCCGGCGCCGCAGGTCTGGACGCTTACAACCCATTGGTTGTATTCTTCCGTGAGCGGTTGCGGAATGGCAGAAACCAGTTGCAGCCGCGCCCAAGGGGAGGACCGTCATGGGAAGGATCATCTCGAGAAACCTGGGAGCGACTACGTTGGCCGCGCTGCTGGCCGCCGGCCTGATCGCCATGCTGCCGGCGTCGGGCGCGCTGGCGCAATACGACAAGCCCGAAGCCAAGACTGACGCGAAAACCGACGCCAAGACCGACACCAAAATCGAGAAAACCAAGAAGCCGCCGTCACCCGGTCAGATCGCCGCGCGCGAACGACAAAAGAAATGCGCCGCGCAATGGAAAGAAGAAAAAGCCGCCGGCAAGATCGAGAAAGGTCAGAGCTGGCCAAAATATTGGAGCGCGTGCAACAAGCGCCTCAAGGCGGGCGGCTGAACGTCAAGCGGACGCGTCACATTGGCCGTAAAACATGAGGGCGTCGGCGAGACGCTTGAGTCTCGCCGACGCCCTCTGTCATCATCCGGAACCGGGGCGCCGCGGAGCGACCGCGTTGCGCTGAAATCGCTCCGTGACGCGCACCGGCCCCTATGACGCGATCTTCGACAAGCTCAACGTCGAAGATAGGAAAGTGGCGTCAAAGACTAGAGCCTCTTCTTCCGGCCCTTTTTCTTCGCCGCGCCCTTCGCTGCCTTCTTTCTACGTTTCGCCATTGCTGCCCTCCTAGCCATATCGATATGGCGGGTGTCGCTCAGTGCGTTCGCGAATCGAGCCGCACTGCATTCCATTTACTACAGCGCAACGAAAAAAGCAGCGTTCCACTTAACGAACTGTGTATGCGTGCGCGCAAACGCGCGACGGCGCGCACGCCGCGCGACGTTGACGGCAACACGCGTGACACGATCGCGCATGCGCGTGCGAACTCGCGCGCGTGCGCGCGCGATTCAAAAAACATCGATGAAATAAGTGTTTGTTGAATTATTCTGCGCACGCATCGCGCCGCGTTTTGTTGGTCGACGGCGCCTGCGCGCGCGCATTCCTTCGTCGTCGGCGCGCGCGATACGCGCGACGACGCGGTGCAAAACTTTTTTCACAACACGGCGCGGAAACGTCTCGCCGGATGCCTGAATCGATCAAAAACGAGCGAATCGGGTGCAAGTGATTCGCTCAAGCGGCGCTCCATGCGCGCGGAAATTTCCGGCGGCCGCCGTCAAATCTCGGTCTTGTGTCGGATCGGATATGCGAGGCGCGCGACACGCCGCGCCTCAGAGCCCGAGCTTCTGCTTGAGCAGCGCGTTGACGGTTTGCGGGCTCGCTTTGCCGCCGGACGCCTTCATCACCTGACCGACGAACCAGCCGATCGCCTTCGGATTGGTCTTGGCGTCGGCGACCTTGTCGGGATTCTTGGCGATGATCTCGTCCACCGTCTTTTCGATGGCGCCCAGATCGGTGACCTGCTTCATGCCGCGCGCCTCGACGATGGCGCGCGGGTCGCCGCCTTCGCTCCACAGCACCTCGAACAAGTCCTTGGCGATCCTGCCGGAAATGGTTCCCTCGGCGATCAGGTCGAGCATGCCGCCGAGTTGCGCGGCGGCAACCGGCGACGCGGCGATGTCGCGGCCTTCTTTGTTGAGCCGCCCGAACAGTTCGTTGATCACCCAGTTCGCCGCCGCTTTGGCGTCACGGCCCTTGGCGACCGCCTCGAAATAATCCGCGGTGGCGCGCTCGGCCACCAGCACGCCGGCGTCATAAGCGGACAGCGCATACCCGCGCATAAAGCGCGCCTTCTTCTCATCGGGCAGTTCCGGCAGTTGCGCCTTCAAGTCCGCGACAAAGGCTCGGTCGAGTTCGAGCGGCAGCAGGTCCGGATCGGGAAAATAGCGGTAGTCGTGCGCCTCTTCCTTGCTGCGCATGGAACGCGTCTCGCCGCGCCCCGGATCGAACAGCCGCGTTTCCTGCTCGATCGCGCCGCCTTCTTCGATGATGCCGATCTGGCGGCGCGCCTCGTACTCGATCGCCTGACCGATGAAGCGGATCGAGTTGACGTTCTTGATCTCGCAGCGCGTGCCGAGCGCACCGCCCGGCTTGCGCACCGAAACGTTGACGTCGGCGCGCAGATTTCCCTTTTCCATGTCGCCGTCGCAGGTCCCGAGGTAGCGCAGGATGGAGCGCAGTTTGGCGACGTAGGCCTTGGCCTGCTCGGCCGAGCGCAAATCCGGCTTGGACACGATCTCCATCAGCGCCACGCCGGAACGGTTGAGGTCGACATAGGAGACGGTCGGGTGGCGCTCGTGCAGGCTTTTTCCCGCGTCCTGCTCGAGATGCAGCCGCTCGATGCCGATGGTGACGCTCTCGCCGCCGTCGAGATCGACCGTCACCTCGCCCTCGCCCACGATCGGCTGCTGGTATTGGCTGATCTGATAGCCCTGCGGCAGATCGGGATAGAAATAATTCTTGCGGTCGAACACCGAGCTGAGGTTGATCTTGGCGTTGAGCCCGAGCCCGGTGCGCACCGCCTGGCGCACGCACTCTTCGTTGATCACCGGCAGCATGCCGGGCATGGCGGCGTCGACCAGCGAGACATGGCTGTTGGCCGCGCCGCCGAATTCGGTCGAGGCGCCGGAAAACAGCTTGGCCTTGGAGGTGACTTGCGCATGCACCTCCAGCCCGATGACGACCTCCCAGTCGCCGCTCGCGCCTTTGAGGAGATTTTTAGCGTTGGCATGAACCGTCATGTCACCCTCTGCGCAAGTCGTAGCGTTTTGAGCCCGCCCGCCGCAAGCATCCATGCCATGCTGGCGCCCGACGTCGCGCTTCCTCCCGCCCGGAGTGACGACCATGGACGACCACCGTGGCGCAGCGCCTCTCGGCTATCTGCTCGAAGCCATCGTCGCCGCCGGCCTGATCTGCACCTTCTTGATCTACAGCAGTCCCGGCACGGCGCGCGGGCCGACGCCGGAGCCGGCCGAAATCGCCAAACTCAACCCGCGCTGAAGCGCGCATTGCAGCCGGCGCAAGGCTGCCCGGCGCGCGCATGACGCGGAATGGCCCCGATTCTGCACGGAATTCGCCCGCTTCGCGGCGTTCCTTGGAACGGGCGCGGCCGTCCGCACGTTGCCAGGCAGGAGATTTGGTCGATGAAAAACGAAACCGGAAACTGGGGCTTGATCCTCGGCGGCCTGGTGGCGCTCGCCGCGGTGTTGTTCATCTTCAGCGACGGCCGGCTGGGCGGCAAGACCACCGTGTCCGGCGACCAGGATCTGCCGCCGATCGCGACCGCCGAGCCGAAATAGTCACCACCAGCGCGCGGGGGCAAAGCGCCCGGCCGCCTGCTCGATCACCTCGCCAAGTGAGAACACCGTTTCCTCATCGAACGGCCGGCCGATGAGCTGAAGGCCGAGCGGCAGGCCGTGCGCGTCAAGGCCGGCCGGCACCGAAATGGCCGGCAACCCGGCCATGTTCACCGTTACGGTGAACACGTCGTTCAAATACATCTCGACCGGATCCGCCCCACCCTTTTCGCCGAGCCCAAAGGCGGCCGAGGGCGTCGCCGGCGTCAGCATAGCGTCGATGCCTGCGGCGAAGGCCTGCTCGAAATCGCGCTTGATCAGCGTACGCACCTTCTGCGCGCGCAGATAATAGGCGTCGTAATACCCGGCGGACAGCACATAGGTGCCGATCATCACGCGCCGGCGCACTTCCTTGCCGAACCCGGCCGCGCGCGTGCCCTCATACATGGCGGTGATGTCGCGCCCTTCGACCCGCAGCCCGTAGCGTACGCCGTCATAGCGCGCGAGATTGGACGAGGCTTCCGCCGGGCAGACGATGTAATAGGCCGGCAGCGCGTATTTGGTGTGCGGCAGCGAGATGTCGACCAGTTCGGCTCCGGCGGCTTTGAGCCAGTCGCGTCCTTGCGCCCAGAGCTTTTCGATTTCCGCCGCCATGCCGTCGACGCGGTATTCCTTCGGGATGCCGATGCGCAGCCCCTTCACCGACTTGCCGATCGCCTTTTCGTAATCCGGCACCGGCAAGTCGGCGCAGGTGGTGTCCTTTGCATCGGGCCCCGCCATCGAGCGCAGCAGGATCGCGGCGTCGCGCACGCTGCGCGCGAACGGGCCGGCCTGATCGAGCGAGGAGGCAAAGGCCACGATGCCCCAGCGCGAGCAGCGCCCGTAAGTCGGCTTCATGCCGACCGTGCCGGTGAAGGCCGCCGGCTGGCGGATCGAGCCGCCGGTGTCGGTGCCGGTCGCGCCCAGACACAGATGGGCGGCGACCGCGGTGGCGGCGCCGCCGGAGGAGCCGCCCGGCGTCAGCGGCGTATTGGCGCCCTTCCTGCGCCAGGGCGAGATCACGTTGCCGAAATACGACGTCTCGTTCGACGAGCCCATGGCGAACTCGTCGCAATTGGTCTTGCCGAGCAGCACGGCGCCGTCGCGCCACAAATTTGCGCTCACCGTCGACTCGTAGGTCGGCACGAAATTCTCAAGGATGTGCGAGCAGGCGGTCGAGCGCACGCCTTGCGTACAAAACATGTCCTTGATGGCGAGCGGAATGCCGTCGAGCGGCCTGGCTTCGCCTTTGGCGATGCGCGCGTCGGAAGCTTTCGCCATCTCGGCGGCCCGCTCCGGCGTCTCCAGCACATAGGCGTTGAGCGCGCGCGCCTTTTCCATGGCGGCGAGATGCGCCTTCGTCAGCTCGACGGCCGAGAAGCTTTTCTGGCCGAGCCCATCGCGCGCCTCGGTCAGCGTGAGCGAAGTCAAGTCGCTCACGGCTTGCGCTCATCCTCGGCCGGCTGCGGCGCCTCGGCGGGCGGCGCGTCGCAGGCAAAGCGCGCGGCCTCCTCCTGTTCGCGCAGGAATTTCTCGCGGGCTTCGGGCGTCATCGCCTCGACCATGTCGAAGAAGGCCATTTCGCAGGCGATGCACATTATTCCACCACCTTCGGCACCAAAAAAAAGTTGTCGTCGCTGGCCGGCGCGTTCTTGACGATCTCCGCGGCGATGCCGCCGTCGGTCACCTGGTCGGCGCGCATTTTCATCTTCATCGGCGTGACCGAGGTCATCGGCGAAACGCCGCTCACGTCCACCTCGGACAATTGCTCGACGAAGGCGAGGATGGCGTTGAGCTCGCCCTGCAAATGCGCGACCTCATCTTCGGCCACGGCAATGCGGGCGAGATGCGCGATACGGCGAACGGTGTCGGCGTCGACGGACATAGTGGTCCAGCCTATAGCAGAGCGGCTTTCGGCGCGACAACCGGTTAGCCGGCCATGCGCTGCATCAGCGCCTGCGCCTCGTCGGCGAGCTTGCGCGTCAACTCGCGCGCCGGCAGCGCGCGGCCGAGCCCGGCCGCCTGCCCCGCCCACATCGAGGAGAAATCGCCGGAGCCTTGCGCCTGCGCCTTGGCGTTGAGCGGCGCCAGCGCCCCGCCGGCGAGCGGAAACTCGGGCGCAAGCGGACTGAGCGGTCCGAGTTCGCGCATCACCCGGTTGACGATGCCGCGCGCCGGCCGGCCGGTCATCAGGTTGGTGACCACGGTGCCGTCGTCGGCCGCATTCTTCAGCGCGGCGCGGTGCGGCGGCATGATCTTCGACTCCGGGCAATGCAAATAGGCGCTGCCGATCTGCACCGCGGCGGCCCCGAGCGCGAGCGCCGCCACGATACCGCGCGCGTCGGAAATGCCGCCGGCCGCGATCACCGGCACCTTCACCGCGTCGACGACCTGCGGCACCAGCGCGAAGGTGCCGGGTTGCGCGGCCAGATTGTCGCTCAGGAAATGGCCGCGATGGCCGCCCGCTTCGAAGCCTTGCGCGATCACCACGTCGCAGCCGTGATCCGCCAGCCAGCGCGCTTCGGCGACCGTGGTGGCGGACCCGAGGATCAGGCAGCCGGCGGCCTGCACGCGCTTAGCCAGCGCCGGCGTCGGCAGGCCGAAATGAAAGCTGACCACACGCGGCCTGATTTCCTCCACGACTTCGCAGAGCGCGTCGTTGAACGGCGCGCGATTGCTCGCCGGCACCGGCGCCGCCGGATCGATGTCGAGTTCGGCGTAATAAGGCTTGAGCGCCTCGCGCCAGGCATGCTCGCGCGCATTGTTGGGCACCGCCGGCCGATGCACGAAGAAGTTCAAATTGAGCGGCTTGCCCGGCGCGGCGGCCTGGAACTGCGCGACTTGCGCACGCAGCTTCTCGGCATCGAGCAGAGCCGAAGGCAGCGAGCCGAACCCGCCGGCTTGCGCGACTGCGATGGCCAACTCGACGTCCATGGCGCCGGCCATCGGCGCCAGCACGATCGGATGCTCGATCCCGAACAGATCGATGAGACGGCGGTCCGGCCACATCGGAAAACATTAGCGCCAATCAGACGGCACGGCCATTCGCAAGCGGTGAACGGAACCGTCGTGCGGCGTGAAGGCTGTAGCCAAATCCCGGCAAACTGCGGGAAGATGGCTCCCGCGATGACGCCCGCACCCGGTCACGGCCGCTATGCCTATTCGCCGATCCCGGCGCGGCCGGTCTATGACTGGCCGCAGGGCAAACGGCTCGCCTTCTATATTGCGATCAACCTCGAATGGTTCGCCTTCGGCGAGGGGCTCGGCGCCGAGCTCGCGCCCGGCGGGCCGCAGCCGGACGTGCTTAATTACGCTTGGCGCGACTACGGCAACCGCGTCGGCGTTTTCCGGCTCGCGGAGTTGATGGCCGAACTGCAATGGCCGGTCGCGCTGCTGGTCAATGCGCGCATGGTGAGCGAGGCGCCGCAGGCGATCAAAGCCTTTGCCGGCGCCGAGATCGTCGGCCATGGCCGCAGCAATTCCGAGCGCCAGGGCACGCTGAGCGAGGCCGAAGAACGCGCCCTCATCGCCGAGACCGGTGCGGCGCTGGAGAATTTCGCGGGCGCGCGCCCGCGCGGCTGGCTCGGCCCCTGGATCTCGCAGTCGCCTTTGACGCCCGACCTGCTGCAGGAAGCCGGCTACGGCTACATGCTGGATTGGTGTCACGACGACCAGCCGGTGTGGATGACGACGCGCGCCGGCCGCATCCTGTCGGTGCCCTACCCGCAGGAGCTCAACGACATCCCGCAGATCGTGGCGCGCAAGCGCGAGGGCGGCGAGTTCGCCGACATGATCCTCGACGCATTCGAGGTAATGGCGGCGGAATGCGAAAAGCGGCCGCTGGTGATGGGCGTCGCGCTGCACCCTTACGTCGTCGGCTGGCCGCACCGCTTCAAGCATCTGGCGCGCGCGCTCAAGTCGGTCGCGCGCCAGGCCGGCGACAAAGTCTGGTTCACCACGCCGGGCGCGATCGCCGCGCACGCGGCGGCGCTGCCGGCCGGCATGGTGCCGTAATCGCGCGCATGCTACCGCTCCGCCATGGCCGTCATTTTGCCGCTCGCTGAAGCCGCCGCGCATCTCGGTGCGCGCGGGGCCTTGCTCGGGCTCGATCTCGGCAGCAAGACCATCGGCGTCGCGGTGAGCGATCCCGACCGCAGGCTGGCGGCCGGCGTCGAAACCATCGCGCGCAAAAATTTCACCGCCGACGCGCAGCGCCTGCTCGCGCTCGCCGCCGAGCGCAACGCCGTCGGCCTGGTGCTCGGCCTGCCGGTCAACATGGACGGCTCGGAAGGCCCGCGCGCGCAATCGACGCGCGCCTTCGCCCGCAACCTTGCCAAATTGACCGGCTTGCCGATCGCGCTGTGGGACGAGCGGCTGTCGACCGCTGCGGTCGAACGCGCCATGATCGCCATCGACATCAGCCGCACCAAGCGCGCCGCCGTGATCGACCAGCACGCCGCCGCCTATATCCTGCAAGGCGCGCTCGACCGTCTCGCCAATATGAAAGGCTGAGGGCGGGCATGTGCCCGCCCTCGCCAATCCTCAAGTCGGCTATCAGCCGTTAGCAGCCGGTATAGTCGCGCCGGCCGTAGCCCATGTCGACCGCGCAGCTTTCGCCGCGATAGCGATAGGTACGATAGCCATAGGTCGGCGCCGGCTCGTAGGCGGGCGCCGGCTCATACGCGTAGGCGCCGTCATCCACGTAACCCGGCTCATAGGCGTAGCCGGGGCCCGGGCCGTAGTAGTAGCCGTCATTGGCGGCGCTTGCCGCCGCCGCACCGACCACCGCGCCGGCCGCGAAGCCGCCGATGATCGCCGCATTACGGCCGTTACGCGCCTGGCCCGGCGTCACCGCTGCCAGCGCGAGGGCGCCCGTGAGAGCGGCTGCCGCCGCATACTTAACGATCGTCTTCATTGTGCCTCCTCTGCCCGCTCAGGGCATGAATTTCGCATCCGCAGGGTGCGCGGACACTCGCGGGCCAACCGCGGAACAAGCACGCCAGTTCCTGATTCCCGGCATGCGCGCCCTTCACGATGGTTTGCGCGTTTACCGAGGAACCAAGCCTTGTGGAGGGCCCGGCGCGCGGCCCTTGCCGGGACAGCCGGTTCCGCCTATAGCAATGGCTTTAATGAACATCGCGCCGAAATCGTCTTTCGTCCTCAGCAGGCGGCATTTGCTGGGGATCGAAGGGCTTTCGCGCGAGGATATTTCCGGCCTGCTCGACCTCGCCGAGGAATTCGTCGAGCTCAACCGCCAGGTCGAGAAGAAGCGCGCCTCGCTGCGCGGCCGCACCCAGATCAATTTGTTCTTCGAAGTCTCCACCCGCACGCAGGCCTCGTTCGAATTGGCCGGCAAGCGGCTGGGCGCCGACGTGATGAACATGTCGGCCTCCTCCTCCTCGATGCGCAAAGGCGAGACGCTGATCGACACCGCGATCACGCTCAACGCCATGCACCCCGACATCCTGGTGGTACGTCATCACGCCTCCGGCGCCGTCGAGTTGCTGGCGAGCAAGCTCGACTGCTCGGTGATCAATGCCGGCGACGGCTCGCACGAGCATCCGACGCAGGCGCTGCTCGACGGCCTCACCATCCGCCGCAACAAAGGCGGTCTCGACGGCTTGCTGGTCGCGATCTGCGGCGACATCCTGCATTCGCGCGTCGCGCGCTCCAACATCATGCTGCTCAACACCATGGGCGCGCGCGTGCGCGTGGTGGCGCCCTCGACCCTGCTGCCGCCCGGCATCGAGCGCTTCGGCGTCGAAGTCGCGCGCGACATGCGCGAGGGCCTCGCCGGCGCCGACATCGTGATGATGCTGCGGCTGCAGCGCGAGCGCATGAACGGCTCCTACGTGCCGTCGGTGTCGGAATATTTCCACTACTGGGGCCTGGACGAGAAGAAGCTCGCTTACGCCAAGCCGAACGCGCTGGTCATGCACCCCGGGCCGATGAACCGCGGCGTCGAGATCGACTCGATCGTCGCCGACGGCGCGCAGTCGCTGATCCGCGAGCAGGTCGAGATGGGCGTGGCGGTGCGCATGGCTGTGCTGGAAGCGCTCTCGCGGAACTTGCCGAATGCGTAGCTCCTGGTCATGCCGACGGCGCGCAATTCGCAATTTGCGCTCGCGCCCGGGAATGACAAAGGTGGCTGCATGATGATGCTCTCGGAGCGCCGCCCGATCCTGCTCGCCAATGCGCGCATCGTCGATCCCTCGCGCGAGCTCGATTTTCCCGGC
>Ga0068855_100008639_pt1 | contig 12308 bp, 10 predicted proteins | sample KBSCornC52_FD_66592 | JGI IMG/M metagenome (GOLD analysis project Ga0068855, IMG submission 66592) | Corn rhizosphere microbial communities from Kellogg Biological Station, Michigan, USA - KBS Corn C5-2 | ecosystem: Host-associated > Plants > Roots > Rhizosphere > Soil ...
GTGACGATGTAACTTTGGGAATCTCCACCAACGACGTTGCCGGTATTCGGACAAGTGCCGCAATAGGGAGGAACCATATTGGCGGGACCGGGAAAGCTCCAGAACGCACTCCCATCGAGCGAGCCTGACCGCAACGAAGAAGTAAATGAAGTTCCGATCCCTTGAACAAGAGTCGAGCCACTTACGACCTGGACATATCCGGTTCCGTTTCCGATTTCCGCAACCGACGAGGTCCCTGCGTAGTAGGTGTTCCAACCGCTGAGGGTGCCGTTGCGCAGGTTGGGAGTGAAGATCGAGGTGAGGGCATTTTTGACGGATGCCTGGAATGACGCCTGCGCGGGACCGGTGTCGATCAGGGCCAGCAACGCCAACCCGGACAGGCAGTAGGCGCCATCCCGCATGTCGCCGACCCCGAAGCCCTTTGCCGACAATGTGGGCACTAAGATATCCATGTAGTTCTGATAGTAAGCACCGGCATTTTCAAGAGCCGTCACTAAATTGCGGTTCGCTCCTCCAGCCATCTGCTGCCAGAGAATCATGCCTGTAAGCGCGAGGGAACGGGACTCACCGGGACAAAGGACCGTATTGCCGGGCGCATAGTTATTCGTCTGGTACTTGCAGTTATAGTAATAATCCAGTTGTGGCCATTCGATCCACGCCTGCGCTAACTGGTTTGCTCCCGAATAATAGAGATCGATTCCACTGCGCCAATATCCAATCAGAAAGAACTCGACGTTATCGTAGTAATTTGCCGGACTGGAATTGTAATTCCACATAAAATACGGCACTGAGGTGGTATCGACACGGCTGTAAGCCATGCCGGCACAAGAGGTACGGCAGTTTGGCCAAGGCGCGAAAGGAGCCACGGGATAGGCAAACGGAACCGGCGTATTCGAAAAGCTGGAGGATATCGTCAAGTGCGCATCGTCGATACAGTTCATGACCTGAAACTGCGCATAATGCGTCAGGCCATCGGGCACGCCGGTGTAGCGCAAGATGAAATAACTGCCATCCGAGGTCTGGCCTCCGGAACAGAATAAGGCACGGAAGGAGGTGCCGGAGCCAACCACGGTAGAGCTTCCGCCGGTGAGGGTGACGGTCCCGGGCTGCAGGTTCCGCCAATAAGGCTGGTAGATCTGCGGATTCTGAAGGTTCGCGTACTGTAAGTTAAGTTCGTTATTGACGGCCGTGTCGGCGTACGGCCAATGACTGCGCCCATAGGCGACCTGCGGACCGACGATGAACTGCTGAACGGGGGAGAGTCCCTCGGCTGTAAGGTCAATAGCGCCGCGGGCGTTGGCAATCACCACGCCATTGTGCACGTTACAGGAGGATTGGTGTCCATTGCTGTCGGTGACGACCAACTGCGTATTGAAGCTGCCAAAGCGGGTCAAGCCGCTAACAACGGGAGTTACCGCTGTCGTGTCGGAGAACGCGGGAGACTGCGTGACACCGTCGCTGCCGGGTCCCATGTAAGACCAGGAGTAGCTCAACGAGGCACTGCCACTGAGGGAGTACGAGCCGGTGCCGTCGAGCACCAGCGAATCCCCGGCGACCACGGTCTGCGGAGCACCGGTACTACAGACCGGGGCATACGACGGCAGGGGCGCAAAACCGAGTCCGCCCACCAACTGGCCCGCGCCGCTGGTGTCGATTCCGGGCGAGGCCACGGGGAACTCGTAATCGAGCCACGGCGCCGGAGAATTTACAAACGGTTGAACCGGAGTGTTGGCGGGGAAGGGTCCGGGGTACCAGCGAATGAAGTCAATGTTCCCCGACGCGCCGATTCCGCCGAGAATGATGCCATTCGCCTTGATGACAGCACCGGAAGCGAGGGAAGTAATCGAGTAAGTGCAAGTTCCGAGGCTTACTCCGGTAATGGTGTTGAATGCTTCCCCTCGGATATACCCCGATGGGTACAGTGTATTCGGGGTTAGGTCGCGAGTGATGTCGATGGTGATGTCCGTCGCGCCGACGAGTTGGGGGCTACAACTTCCGGTGCCGGGTGTAACCGCGTCCGGGACATTGAAGCCATAGCCTCCGTTGCCGAGCACCAGAGCATAGCCGCCGACCGAAAAGAGGTGCGAAGGCGTGGAAGCAAAACCGTGAATTCGTGCCTGGAGATGGAAACTGCCCGCGGTATCTATTGTTCCTGCGCTGAGCGAGATAGCGGTGCTCACCGGCGCAATTGGAATCGGCGACGAACCCCACATGCTTGCGCAGGCAAGGAACACCAATCCGTATTTCAGCAAATCTATACTCCCGTAAGTCGAATCTCATCAAATGCGGCGGCTGCACCTGCGACCCTCAAGCGGAACCTTTTGTGTATTATAGTCCACCGAAAGGTGGAGGAGTGTCTCCGCGATGACAACTCAGAGGCGTGGAGTTCTCAAAAATGGCGTTCCGCACACTCGAGGTTTCAACGGTCCTGATCAGGACATTGTGCGGGCCGGGCAAGTTGGCTAAGATTGTACAACTGCAATCCTTTCCTATGTCAACCGTCGCAGAACGCGCCCCCTTGAGCGCAGTCCGGCCCAAGCGCGTTCCCGAGTTGGACGGCCTTCGGGCTTTTGCGATCCTGCCGGTGCTTCTTCATCACTGCTATCCGTTCACGGGCACGTGGGCGTGGATGGGGTTCTTTGGCGAAGCGGGTTGGATGGGCGTCGATCTGTTTTTTGTTTTAAGCGGGTACCTGATTACCGGCATCCTGGCAGACGCGGTCGGGCAATCGCACTACTACCAAAACTTTATCGTCCGGCGTTCTCTACGCATTTTCCCTTTGTATTACGTCTGTCTCATTCTGTTTACGCTGGCGGCGTGGAAGGATGGAAGCCACTGGATTGACACGAAGCAATGGGGGATTGGTTGGTTCGTCTTCTATTTGGGAAATATCCGGGCCTCTTGGCTGAATCAGTTTCCTCCTGTGTTTTCCTTTGTCCCGCTGTGGTCGCTACAGGTCGAAGAGCAATTCTATCTTCTTTATCCTTTTATTGTCCTATGCCTTCCGCGTAACAGCCTGCGGCGGTTTCTGATCGGCTGCGCGGTGACGGCTCCCGTGATCCGCATCTGCCTGTTTCTTTTTGCTCCAGGCAGCAGCCTGGCGCGGAATACCCTGATGTTCTGCCGGATGGACGGACTGGCGCTCGGCGGCCTGGTGGCATTGCTGGTGCGGTCTCCTGGCCGGCGCTGGCTGCCGGCTCGTCTATTGAGGAATGGGGCCCTGGCAATGGGCGCCTTCGCGCTGACGATCTATACGTGGGTATGGCTATCTAATCCTGATACAGCCACACATCCCTTGATGTCCACCATCGGGTTTTCAATTAACGCGGTAACATTCGCGGTCCTGCTAGCGCTGATTGTGACCGCGCCGCCCCCCCGTTTCGCCGCTTTATTGCGCAATCCGTTCCTGGTATACACCGGGCAGATCGCATACGGACTCTACCTCTTACACAGTCCCGCATCGTGGATTGCGCGGAAGCTGATCATGTTACTATTTGGGGTCGAAGTGCCGGGACACTCGGTGATCTCGGTACCGGTGACTTTCGTCGCGAGCTACGTTGTTGCGGGGCTTTCCTGGCGTTATTTCGAGTCGCCGATTCTGACATTGAAAGATCGATTGACTTACTCATCGCATGCGTAACTTATCCGAGGGTTCGGAAGGGCTGTTATGAACAGAGTCGTATGTGCTCTCTGTTCATCGCCGGCGCGTTTTCTCGGCAAGAAGAACTCTTTCGACGTGTACCGGTGCAGCGACTGCGAAACGTACTTCCCGTGGCCTATTCCGAACCAGGAGGAGACTTTAGAAATTTACGGGCAGGATTACTTCTGCGGGGCGACCGGCGGGTCGGGGTATATCGATTATGACCGCGACAAGCAGCCGATGGTGCCAGCGTTTCAACAGTACCTGAACCGCATCGAACACTATCGGCCGACGCGCGGAACGTTGCTGGATATCGGCGCGGCGACGGGTTTTTTTCTCAAACTGGCGAAGGCCAGGAAGTGGGATGTCAGAGGCGTGGAGCCGTCGGCGCATGCGTCCGAACAAGGCCGTCGGGCGGGAATCGACATCCGAACAGGGATCTTCGTCAAGGGCCTGTATCCGGCGGAGAGCCTGGACGTGATCACGCTTTGGGACGTCATCGAGCACGTTCCGGAGCCGAAGACGTTGGTAGAGGCGAGCTATGAAGCTCTGAAGCCGGGAGGAATCCTGGCGCTGAACACACCGGATTCCCGGAGTGTCCTGGCGCGTCTACTGAAAACGAACTGGCACCTGGTGATTCCCCCGGAGCACTTGTTTCTCATGAACCGGGTGTCATTAACGAAGATCCTGGAGCCGCAGTTCGACATCCTGGAGACGAGCCGGATCGGCAAGCGCTTTACGCTGCAGTATGTAATGGAGACGCTCTATCACTGGCAGAAACTGAGCGTGTGGGAGAGACTGCACAAGATGGTCCAGGGCAAGGCGGCCGGGCGGCTGCAGCTACCGATCAACCTGCGGGACAACATCTTTATGCTGGCCCGCAAGCGCGTACTTTGAGGCTGCTAGCACCTTCTTCTTGCGTGCGGATTGGCGCCAGGTGAAGAACGACGTAACCGTGTAGTTCCAGACGGAACCTACCACCAGACCGAGCGCGCTGGCGATTAGCCAGGAGAATCCGGCGCGGTAGACGAAAGAAGCTACTGCCACACTCGCCGCGCCGCCCACCGAGCACGCCATCAGGAACCAGATCAGACCGGTCACCAGGCGCCACCCTTTCAAACGCTTATCGCGGAAGGTGGTCAGGTTATTGACGAAGAAGTTCACCACCATCGCGGAAGCGGTGGCGCATACCTGTGCAACATCGAAGGTCAGGTGCTGAACGGAGAACAGAAACCACAGGACGAACACATGCAGAACAGCGCCGCAGAAGCCGGCGAGGACGAACATGGCATAGCGGACAGGCAAATACTCGCCGACGGTCTTATCGGCGAGGAGGAACAGGTACTCGAGGAGGTTGGTGGAGTCGAGCTTGCTTTCGCCGTGAAGGCGGCTGCGGAAGGTATAAGGAAGCTCTTTCAGCCGGACCGGGCGGGTGGCCGAGGCGAGCAGATCGACCAGAATTTTAAAACTGATGCCGGAAAGACGGTGAACGACCTCTTCGAAGTAGCGGCGGTCCAGCATGAAGAAGCCGCTCATCGGGTCAAGCACGGTGGTTCTGCAGACCATGGCGCTGAGCCGCCGTCCCAGGTTGCTCAGCATCTGGCGCTCGGCGGAGAATTCGCCCATGCTGCCGCCCTGGACGGCACGGCTGCCGATCACGATATCGAGCTGCTCGCGTTTGAGCGCGTCGAGCATGTGGGGCAAGAGAGTTTCATCGTGCTGCAGGTCGGCATCCATAACGGCAAGATAGGGGGCCGAGGTGGCGAGCATGCCTTCGACGCAAGCCGAGGACAAGCCGCGGCGTCCGATTCTTTGCAAGACGCGCACGTTCGGACGCACGCTGGAGATGGAGCGGACCATACCGGCAGTATTGTCAGTAGAATCGTCGTCGACGAAAATGACTTCCCAGCGGATCCCTGAAAGCGCTTTATCGAGCAACTGGAGCAAGGGCTCGACGTTTTGCCGTTCGTTAAAAGTCGGGATGATGAGAGCCAGTTCAACCATGAAAACCTTTTCGGCGCGGCGATTGCTTCCTATCCAGCTTAGCGGTACGGCGCGCAGCCGGTCGCTTCATTTCCTCCCTGAAGGACGCCGAGCAGGATAGCGTTGTTTTCAGGCGAGTTTTCGATGAGAAAGAAGCCGTCGCTGCCCCCGGTCTCCCGATTGTGATTAAACTTCGCAAAGAGTTGACGGATGTCGTTCCAGTGCACAAAACGGCTGTCAACTTCGACGAAACGCCAGTCCCGAAGTGGCTGGTCCGAGAGTACTCTCTTCGTTACCCAGGCCTGACCGCCGACGTGCCAGGTATTGTAGACGGCGCAGGCGAAGATCTCACGCCAGACGGGCAGCTGCGGTCCCAACGTCGGCACTATGGGCAGGATTCCGGCGAGAGGATGGAGATGTAAGGGGTTCAAGGGATCGCCGTAGCTCAACCGCATCAGGTTGTCGTTCATGTTGACGACAAACAGACGGTCCTTGGGAGACAAGGATGTCATCACGGCCAGGCGATCGGGATCGCGGTGGACGAGATAACTTACGTTTCTGAAATTGGCGGTCGCCAGATTAGCGGGAATGTGAAGGCAGGCGAGAATCCCGATCAGTACCCGCACCCGGTTACTGTAAAGGTTACTCCCGAGAATATAGCCAACACCCAGGAATAATTCGGGCAAAAAGCATTCATACCGTTCACTACCGCCACTCTCATAAGTGATCGCCAACAGAAGATTCGGAATCATGGCGACGAGTGTAAGTGCAAAGATTCTCTTGCCGAAAGCCGTGGACCAGAGCGCGATGGCGAGGGCAAGCAGGGTCAGGTAAAAAGCTCCGAGTTCGATGACAGAAAGGCGGATCAGCTCCCAGAGGTGCACCTTTGCGAAGGGATCGTGGAAGGTATACCACTTGAGCCAGACGGAATCGTCGGCCATGTCGTAAAAGACGCGACCCATACCGTTGATCATGCGGAGGGCGGTGCGATCGCGGGAATCGGGGGTGCTGTCGTGGATCCAGGCATTGAGGCTGGCCGCATCGTGGATGTGCATCGCGGCCATGCCGATGGCATAACTGCCGAGGACCACGAGCGCTCCCGAGACACAGGTAATGGCCGCCAGGCGGAAGTCGAACTTACGGTTGCCGCGCAGGCCCAGAATCCATCTGGCAAACAGGATACTGGGGAAGGTAAGTAAGCAAGGCGCCCAGAATACAGCCGCAAGTCCGCCAAGCGCTCCGGCGAGGGCCGACGGCCACCACGAATGACTTTCATAAAAGGCGGCGAGATAGATTCCGAGCGTTATACATGCCAGGCAGACGCAGTATGGCGATCCCATGCGTGAGTAATTGAGCAAGGGATCGAGGCAGACAAAGGCAAATCCGATGAGCAGAGATACCCAGCGGCTGGCGGTCAACTTATAGATTGCGCGCTGCATGACCAAGCCGCACACCAGGGCGGCAATCATGTTCGGGAGCATGAACAGGAAGGCGATCGCCATATCGGTATTGTTGTTAAAGTGCGGTAACAACACCGGGAGGAAGATCAGTGACAGCAGCCTGCCCAGGGGCCTCCAGCCGAGGTGGGCGAAATTCCAGACCTGGGGAGAATCCCCCCAGCCATGCTGCAGCGAATCGCGCACGTGCTCGACGTAAAGCGAAGTGTCGCCGCCGATGGGCACGCCCTTGATGAAGATCATCAGGAGAACGTACAAGCCAACCAGCCAAACCCAATTGGGTTCGAGTTTGCGTGCCGCTACGGCAGGAGCTGAGGAAGTTTCAGTGACACTCATGCAACAGTATTGGGCCCGGTAGACTGCCGAAAAGTAGACTTCATTCTACAACACGGTTCCGAAGTCTTACTTCTCACATAAACCGTTGAGTACTCGGCACGCCTATGTGAAAATTGAAGTTTGTCGCGCGGCTCTTTCTCGCCTGACATTGAATCCATGAAACTTATACACCGTGGGGTGCTGATTACCGGCTCCAACCGCGGCCTGGGTAAGGCAATCGCCCGGGCCTGTGTCGCCGAAGGCGCCGATGTGTTGCTGGGCGCGCGCAACATCGACTCATTGGAACCGGTGGTGGCTGAATTGAGGGAACTGGCCGGTGCATCCCGTCGGATTCTGACGGCGGCGCTGGACACCTGCAATGCCGGGGCCGTCGAGGAAGTCGTAAAACGGGCCGCAGCCGAGCTCCCGAATTTTAACGGCCTGGTAAACAACGCCGGAATCTGGGGAGCGAAGGGAGCAATCGAAGAGGTCGACCTCCAGACCTGGCGGCAGACCATCGAAGTGAATCTTTTCGGTCCTTTGTACACGTGTCACAGCGCTGTACCGCTGTTCCGGAAGCAGGGCTATGGCAAGATCGTGAATCTTTCGGGCGGCGGCGCAACATCGCCGATGCCGCGCTTGAGCGCTTATGCAGCGAGCAAGGCAGCAGTTGTGCGGTTCACTGAGACGCTGGCGGGCGAGGTACGGGATGCCGGAATCGACGTGAACGCGGTGGCTCCCGGTGCGCTGAACACGGCGATGCTCGACGAGATTCTGGCGGCGGGGCCGCAGGTGGTTGGCGAGTACTATGAGCGCGCGCTCAAGCAGAAGGAATCAGGCGGAGCTTCGCTCGAACGGGCGGCCGCGTTGTGCGTGCACCTGCTCTCGGCGGAAAGCGACGGCATCACGGGTCGATTGATCAGCGCGGTATGGGATCCCTGGGAGCGACTGGGGGAACTGCGCCAGCCGCTAGAGGCTTCCGACGTGTACACGCTGCGCCGGATCACGCCTGAGGACCGGGGCTTCGACTGGGGCCAAAAGGCATGAAATTCGCGATTGCAGGCTGTGGCCTGATCGGCCAGAAGCGGCTGAAGACAATTCTTCCGCAACATGAGCTGGTGATCGCGACGGATCCGCAGCTGGCGCGTGCCGAGCGCCTGGCGGCCCAGGCTCCGCAAGCGGCCGCGAGCAGCAACTGGCGCGAGGCGGTCACCCATCCAGCCGTCGATGCCGTGGTCGTGGCGACCACCAATGAGGCGCTGGCTCCGGTGACAATCGCGGCGCTCGAGGCGGGCAAGCACGTAATCGTGGAAAAGCCGGCGGCGCGCAACCTGGAGGAACTGCGAAGCGTTCAGAAAGCCGCCGCGGTCTCGGGCAAGATCGTCCAGGTGGGGTTCAACCACCGGTTCCATCCGGCATTTTCAAAGGCGCGGGAAATCTTCGAAGCGGGTTCGCTTGGTCCGCTGATGTTTATCCGGGGACGGTACGGACACGGCGGGCGGGTCGGCTACGACCGGGAATGGCGGGCGGATCCAAAGATGTCCGGGGGTGGAGAACTGTTGGACCAGGGGGTGCACATTATCGACCTGGCGCGCTGGTTTCTCGGCGACTTCACGCGAGTGGACGGGTTTGCGCCGACGTACTTCTGGGACATGCCGGTCGACGACAACGGCTTCCTGCTGCTGCGCACGGCGTCGGATCAGTGCGCGTTCCTGCATGCCAGCTGCACCGAATGGAAGAACATGTTCTCATTCGAGATCTACGGACGGAACGCCAAGCTGCACATTGAGGGGCTGGGGGGGAGTTATGGCGTGGAGCGGCTGTACTATTACGCCATGAAGCCGCAGATGGGGCCGCCGGACACGACAATCTGGGAATACCCCGGCGAGGACACCTCGTGGCAAAGAGAACTGGATATGTTTGCCGGGGCAGTCAAGGGAACGTCGAAGCCGGGGCCCGGCTTGCGCGATGCCGAAGCGGCGCTGGAGATTGTGACGCAAGTGTATAAGAGCTCAGGAAAACTATGATCATCACGCGCAGCCCGTTGCGCCTGCCGTTGGGCGGCGGAGGAACCGACCTGGCGTCGTACTACGAGGATCACGAGGGTTTTCTGATCGCGGCCGCGATCGACAAATACGTCTACATTACGGTCCACCACACGTTCGCACGAGAGTTGATCGTCAAATACTCGAAGCTGGAACACGTGGATGAGATCGAACAGCTGCAGCATCCGATTGTCCGGGAAGCCCTAAAGCTGGTGGATATCAAAAGCCTGAGTCTGGAGATTACGAGCATGGCGGATATTCCGGCGGGCACCGGGCTGGGTTCGTCTGGCAGTTTCACCACGGCGCTCCTCAAGGCGCTGCACTGTCATTGCAAGAACCTGGTGCATCCGGACGAACTCGCGCAGCAGGCGTGTGAAATCGAGATCAACCGCCTGCACGAGCCGATCGGGAAGCAGGACCAGTACATCGCGGCATTCGGAGGCATTACCTGCTTCAAGTTCCTCAAGGACGGCCGGGTGGAAGCGAGTCCGCTGCAGATTTCTCCGGAGACGCTACACGATCTGGAGGACAACCTGATGATCTTCTTCACCGGGTACTCACGATCGGCGTCGTCGATTCTGAAGGACCAGAACGATCGCAGCAAGAGCAAGGATCCGGTGATGATCTCGAACCTCCATTACGTGAAGGATCTCGGGTTGCGGACGCGGCAGGCTTTCGAGAGCGGCAAGCTGGGCGACTTTGCGGCGTTGATGAACGAACACTGGGAGTACAAGCGCAAGCGGTCGTCGGGGATCAGCAACGAGAAGATCGACGAGTGGTATGAGCTGGCCATGGGGAACGGCGCGCTCGGCGGGAAACTGATCGGTGCCGGCGGCGGCGGGTTCCTGATGTTCTACTCGGAAAACAAGACGAAGCTGCGGCACGCGCTGACGCAGGCAGGCATGCGGGAAGTCCGGTTCCGCTTCGATTTCGAAGGCACGAAGGTTATCGCGTCCTGATGTTTCCGGCGGCAATTCTGACGGGAGGGCTGGCGACGCGCCTGCGTCCGATCACGGAGACGATTCCGAAAGCATTGATCGATATCGCGGGTGAGCCGTTCATCGCGCATCAGCTGCGCTTGCTACATTCGCGAGGGCTGCGTCGCGTGGTGTTGTGCGTCGGCCACATGGGCGAGCGGATCCGGGAGTTTGTCGGCGACGGATCGGCATTTGGCATGGACGTCGCTTATTCTTTCGATGGCCCGGTGCTGAGGGGAACCGGCGGGGCGCTCCAGCAGGCATTACCGCTGCTCGGAGACCAGTTCTTCGTCGTCTACGGCGATTCCTACCTGCCCTGCGATTACGCGGCTGTGCAGGGATTTTTCGAGGCGAGCGGAAAACAGGGGCTGATGACGGTGTTTCGAAATCATGGTCAGTGGGACACGAGCAACGTGGAGTTCGAAGACGGCCGGATCGTGGTCTACGACAAAAAGCTGCGCAGCCCCCGCATGCATTACATCGACTACGGGTTGGGATTATTCCGCAAGGAAGCCTTTGCGGGGATCGGCGACGGAGAGGTGAAAGACCTGGCGGCGGTTTACCAGGAACTGCTCAGCCGCAGCGAGCTCGCGGCCTATGAAATCCAGGAAAGGTTCTACGAGATCGGGTCGTTTGCCGGGATGGAGGAACTGTCGAATCTCCTCCGTTCGGACGGACAGGTTTGATGTAGATTGAAATGGAATCGAGGGTCGAACGGTTATGACACGGAAAGAATTTTTGACATCGATGGACACGATGCTCGAATTGCCGGAGGGGACTTTGACGGGTTCGGAACAGCTCGACGACCTCGAAGGATGGAACTCGATGGCGATGATCAGTTTCATGGCGCTGGCGGACGAGAATAATGGCGTTAAGCTTTCGCCCCGGCAACTCGGGGGGTGCACGACCATCGCCGAACTGCTGGAACTGGCCAAAGTCGAAGCATAATGGAGAGCGATGCCTGGATATCCCGTCGATTTCACCGGCCGGACGGTGCTGGTAACCGGCGCTTCCTCGGGCATCGGCCGTGAAATCGCGATTCTGTTGAGCGAATTGAATGCGAATTTGGTTTTAGCCGGCCGGAACCAGGAACGGTTGAACGAGACGCTCGGCGCGATGTCCGGCAGCGGACATCACGTGGAGACCATCGACCTAGCCGCGGTCGACCGCATTCCGCAGTGGATCAAATCGGTGGCCGCCCTTACCGGACCCTTGCACGGGCTAGTCCACGCCGCGGGAAAGCAAATGACCGGATCGATTCGCATGACATCGCCAGTGAGTCTCGACGATCTGTTCAAAACCAATGTTTACAGTGCCGTGATGCTGGCTCGCGGCTTATGTCAGAAGAATTGTTTTCAGGCAGGCGGTAGCATGGTTTTTATTTCCTCCATCATGGGGCTCGTCAGTAAACCAGCCATCCCTCTGTACAGCGCGACGAAAGCGGCCCTTTCCGGGTTGAGTAAATCGCTCGCGCTCGAGCTGGCGGCGGAGCGAATCCGAGTGAATTGCATCGCTCCTGCATTCGTCGAGACCGAGATGTTGAACCAGCTGCGCGAGATGCTGCTGCCCGAACAGTTCGAGGCTATCGAAAAGGCCCATCCGCTGGGGTTCGGAACGCCGCGGGATGTTGCTCATGCGGCGGCTTTTCTGCTGGGCGAGAGCGGGCGATGGATTACCGGGACGACATTGGTTGTAGACGGCGGTTACTCGGCGCAGTAAGGAGGAGATTCGACTCGATGCAAGCTAGTTTGTCCGCGATTGAATATTATCTGCCCGCGAAGACTGTTTCGACGGCTGAGCTTTCCGCCGAGTTCCCGGAATGGTCGGTCGAGAAGATCGACGAGAAGACGGGGATTCAGGACCGGCATATCGCGGCCCCGGGGGAATGTTC
>Ga0068855_100008641_pt1 | contig 12308 bp, 30 predicted proteins | sample KBSCornC52_FD_66592 | JGI IMG/M metagenome (GOLD analysis project Ga0068855, IMG submission 66592) | Corn rhizosphere microbial communities from Kellogg Biological Station, Michigan, USA - KBS Corn C5-2 | ecosystem: Host-associated > Plants > Roots > Rhizosphere > Soil ...
CGCACCGCGTCTCTGGATCGAAATATCGATGAGATGCAAACCCAGTTGAGGCCATTGGCAACCATCGAACTGCGCATGGACCAGAACGACAAACGCGACGATGCCCAGGATGTGCGCATTGACAAGATTCTGGAACTGGTAAGCGGTAAGCTCGACACGATCAACGACACGGTTTCGGGGCTAAAGGCTGACGTGCGCGTGATCTCGCAGGATGTCAAGAATTTGAGCGGCAAGATCCAGCCGACGAATTTTCGATCCCCTTAGTCCATTCATGTGGACCAGAGGCCGACTGGCGATCTGACGAGCCCGTTTAAGCGGTAGGGCTCACCACCGCACATCAATCCACCCAATCCACCCCAGCACTGCCACACCAGCCCCTACGAGCAAGTAGAGCCAGAGCAGGGAGATGATGGTTTTCGCTCTGCGCTGGATCATGGAGCAGGCATCGCCTTTGCCAAGGTTTCCCTGGATACCTTGGAAGCAGCCGCGACAACCTCCTTCATGCAAGAATCTGGGCCGCCGCGTCCGCAAGCGCAAAGGGACCATTCCTTGCATTGCTTTTCGGGCTCGATATTGAAACCGGATTTGCGTTGTGTCTCGTTCATGCATCTTCTCCTTGGGTATCAGGACTGGCGGATCAGTCGCGCAATTGTGCCGGCGGCCTGTGAAAAGCCAGACTGCGGGTCTCCGTCATTGAAGCCGACCGCGATCTTCGCATCCCGCTCTTTCTGCGCTAGGCGCTCTGCTAGGAGGGCTTGGGCGATGATGCGCGTCGCCTCTTCCCGCTTCAGACTGTCCCAAAGCCAGATGTCGGATAGCTTGGCGGTAATCGCTTCGGCTTCGTCTAGAATATCCTCCGGCACGTCCATGTGTTACTCCTCAATCCATAAACGTATCGCGCATCCGCAGATGCGCAGATCGCTGACTGGCGTCGATCGCGTCGAGAGCCGCCTGCGTTTCAGGCGAGATGCTTGTGTCAAAGGCGGGGTTCTCCTCCACCATTTTCACGTCAATCCATCTGTCGCCGTTCGAGGTATGGTATAATTGTTGCAGGCGCCGACATGCGGGATGCGCCGCATATGCCGCAAAACTTGGGACAAGCCAGCGGAAGCTCATCGTCGGAATCATCGTCTCGCTCATCCTATTCTCCTGTCGCTATTGCCGGCGAGGGGGATCATGCCAGCGCCATCTATCTGCTTGTGTTTATTATACTTTCTGCCATAATTTAGTCCAGCAAGAACCATGCGCAGGAGATGTTTGTGTCGGTCTATAAGCGAGACGGAAGCGAATTTTACAGCTACGACTTTCGAATTGACGGGAAGCGATATTCCGGCTTCACCGGAACGGCCGATCTTGAGGACGCGCTTCAGATAGAACGGGCCGCCCGAGACGATGTGATGTCGCTCTCCACTTTCTGCCGGATGATCTTGCGAAAGGCTACCCGTCGCATGCCCAGCAATGCGCGGTTGGCGAAGGGCTACGTCTATGTCCTTCGAAGCGGCTATTTCATCAAGATAGGTTATTCGACCGATCCTGCCGAGCGCATGAAGACGCTCCTCACGGCGTCGCCGAGCGAGTGCGAACTTCTGGTCTGCCTTCCTGGCAACCTCAAGCTTGAGCGGCAACTTCATGCCGAGTTCGCGCCGTGCCACTACCAGCGGGAATGGTTCTTCCTCTGCGGGAAGCTGAAGCAATTTATTGCTGACTTTGAGGCCTCGGTGCAAAGCCGGCGACAAGAGGTGCCACCAGAAGTGCCACATGTAGCCTAGTGGGTGGTCGTAAGTGGTTGTCATTGCGTCGCGATTAGCGACAAGACCCACCGCTCCCAAATCAGGTGCGCTACCAGGCTGCGCTACACTCCGACACCAAGAAATGCTTGGGTTTGCGGCTTCTAGAGGGGTTCGTTTCGAAAGGCAAGAGCGGAACGAACGGCATACAGTGGCACCAACCGGAACCGAAAGTCTCACGCAATCTCCCACGGATGTGCTACATTTGTTCCGAGTGGTTCGTTCGAGGTTTTCATGAGCCGTAGACCAAAGCCGTCGTGCGTCATCATAGATGGTGACATCGCCTTCATACAACTTAACAACGCGCCGCTCGCAGCGGTTATAGACGCTTCTGACACTGAGATGGTCGCGGGCCATGCGTGGCGCTCGCACGCGAACGGCTCCGGTCACGTCTACGCTTCTACCAAAATCGGGGGCAGAACGACATTCCTCCACCGGCTCCTGATGTCCCCGGCGTCCGGCATGGTGGTAGACCATATTGACGGCGATGGCCTGAACTGCCGCCGAGTGAATATGCGCGTCTGCACTGGTGCCCAAAATCTGCAAAACCGTCGCATCAGGTCGGACAAATTCAAGGGCGTGCACAAACACTCCGGAAGAGAATTGTGGTACGCAGCCATTCGCGGAAAGAAGATCGGCTATTTCAAGACGCCAGTTCAAGCGGCGATCGCTTACGATAGCGCAGCCCGGGAAGTGTTCGGTCAATTCGCCAAAACGAACTTCTGACCTCATTTGCTGTTCCGCTCCTTGTCGGCAGCCGGCGCGATCGGCGCGGCGTTGGCGGCTTCCATGGCGTTGCGGAGGTCGTCCATGGTGACATGCGAATAGCGTGAGGTCGTGGCGAGTTCGGTGTGCCCGAGCATCTTCTGCGCGGCCTTGAGATTGCCCGTCGCTCTGACAAGGCGCGTGGCGGCCGTGTGGCGGTTATCGTGGAAACGGTAGTTCTCGACGCCAGCGCGGCCCTTGGTGCGGCGCCATTCGGTCTTGAAGCCTTCCATGGTGATCGGTTCGCGCCGGCCCTTCACGGCGCCTTCCCGTGGCCGCTTGACGATATAGGTGAACACCGCCGTCTTGTGGTTATCCTTCAGTTCCCAAAGCAGCGCATAGACGGCCTTCGTCATTGGGATGGTGCGGCCCTTGTCGCCCTTGCCGATGATGCGAAATTCCCGGTTGAAGAAGTCCACATCCTTCCATTCCATGCCGACAATCTCGGCCCGCCTGCATCCTGTCAGCAGAGCGAAGCGCAGGGCTGGCGCATAGTCGCCCCGTATCGAGGCCATGAACTTGGCCTCTTCGTCTGGAGACGCCTCACGGACCCGCTCCTGCGGCTCCTTCAGCATGTGATCCTTCCACTCGATATCTTCGACTGCCTGCTTCCATGTGCGCCTGGCGCGCCGTAGGAGGCTACGCAGAACGACGGTGACGCTTCGGTTCACCGTGGCGGGCGAAACCCCATCTCCGCGCCGCCTGGCAACGGCCTTGGCCACTGTGGCGTCGTTTATGGCGGAAAGCATGGTGTTCGCGCCTATCTGATCCTGAAGCCAGTCCAGCGCCCGCAGCGTGTCGCTATCGTTGCGATGGAACGTCCCGACCTCATTCCAATATTGCGCTGCCGCAGCCTTGAACGTCAGCGGCTTCGATGCGTCGAACTGAAGCGCCTTCAGCCGGTCCTTTTCGGCTTGCTCGAATTTCTCAGCTTCGCGCTTCGACGTGCATCCAGTCGGGCCTGAAAATCGCTTGCGTCGATAACGGAAGTCGAACGAGTATTCCTGTTGGCCGGGACGCTTGTAGACTGACATCTGCGGGCCTCTCGGAATGCTTCAAGGTCGGCAGGGTCGTACCGACGGGTTTCCCTCTTGTCGCCCAGGCCGATATTGATGTACCGGATAGAGCCGGCGCAAGTGAGCGCGCGAAGCTGTTTTTCGGATATGCACAACTCGCGCGCGGCTTCCAATGGCGATAGCAGGGTGCTCACGACGGCTTCTCCCCTGTGTTGGCGGGGGCGATCTGCTGGTACGAGAGAAGCTTAAGCCCCTTGGCCCGGAGATATGCCACTCGCTGCGGCACGCCAAACTTCTCGGCGCACATGTCGAGAGAAGCGATGTCTTCCAGCGTCAGCTTGTCATCGCCGTAGCGCTGTCGGCCCTTGGCTTCGATCTCATCGAGCTTTTTCAGATCTCGATCAAGTTCGGGCTCGCTCATCCCCGTCCCCCGTTCGATGTGGAGAGCGCGGCGGCGCGGCGGATTTTTGCGAGCGTCGAAACGACAGTGTTGTGACATGGCCCGGCTACGAATTCGCCGCCTACCGGGTCGCCATCCGCCGCCAGTCGTTCACGCCACGACGCAGACGCCGATGCCATAAGCGCGCCGAAGCCGATGCGCAGGCCGAGCGCTTCAACCTCATCCCCATGGCGAGGATCACGGAAGGCCGGCCGCTCTACCAGCCGCAAAGTGTCCTCTGCGTCCTCCAGCGCCTCTCTCGCCTCCGCCAGCGCCTTCTCCAGCCTGGCAGCCCGCGCTTCGGCCTCCTTGGCGCGAGCATCGGCTTCATCCCAGGCGCGGCCTATTTCATCGCGTTGCCGGCGCGCATCGTCCCGTTCAGCCTCCAGGCTGGCTATGGATGCCTCTAGCCCGGTCACATAGTCGGCCTGTGCGCGGCGTTCGACCGGGGAGAGCGTTTTCGGCGCGCTCGGGTCACGTTCGTGTTCCGCCTTCTCCCGCGCTTCCTCCCGTACCCCCGCATCGGCGGCAACGGAGCGGGGATCAGGAAATACGATACCCGTTTCGCCAATGCGCCAAGCAACCGCCTCCCCCTCGCCAGCGTGTTGGGACGCGAGGGCGGCTTCCGTCCACGATGAAATGAAACCGGCCTTTGCTGCATAGGCGAGGCCGTGGTGTACGGCTTCTGCCGGCGTGTTCTCATGGTCTCCCGTTGCAAAAATCGTGACGGTGATTGCTTCCTCCCGATCCACCGCCGGCGGGGAGGATTGGAGGGCGGCGATTGGCGACTGAATTCGTTCTTCAAATGCCTTGGCGTGCTCCTCGGAGCCGAACGGGTAGAAGCGGACGAACCAAGTGTCGTTTTCGAGGCTGTGGCCGACGTGGCTTTGCAGAGTGACCAACCCGGATGCATCGCATGTTGGACAATCGCAATCGTGGCCATGCATAAGCTTTTGGCCGTCGCAATCGGGGCAAATTGTTAAAGTCATTCTGCGGCTCCTTCTTGTGGTGGCAGGAGCGGAGCAATAACCTTGTCATAAATGCGCGCCGCCCAAACGAGCTGCGAGACGGCCGCGCCGTCGAAGGCGTCGTGGTGCTTCAACTCCTCGGAAATATCGACAATTATTTCCTCTCGCGCCTTCACCACCGGCACGGCTGGCGCTTCGGGAAGGGAGGCGATGTAGGCGCTGACAATAGCTTTTGCGGCTATGTCAGATTCGACATCGAGGCATTCAGGGTAGCAAGAATTCCTGTGGTGACGCTCAAATTCGATGGCGGCTGCTCCTAGCGCCTTCTCGTCCAGCGCCTCCGCCTGGTTCTCTGGCTCGGTCATGGGGCGAGTCCTTCGACTTTGGACAGGATCTGAACGCCGGCTAGGATTTCGTCATCGCTTCCGCCTCGCCACAACTTATCAAGACGTTCAGCCTCAAGTCGGATTGCTGCCTTGGCCCTATCTATGGCTTGGTGGCGCAATACCTCCTCGCGGATTTCATCCGTATAGGGGACGCATGAATCTCGCGACCATCGGTCAGCTTGGCCGGTTTTTGATGCAGATGTACCCCATGGCCGCCACTGTTGAGTGGACCCTTCAAGAATGAAATTACCGTTTTTGTAGACTTTAGTTATCATGCGGACTTCGCCATAAGTTGAGCGGCCGAATCCAGAACGGCGCATTACCATTCTCTGGCCTCCCTTGACCCATTCGGGGGTGTTCATATCTGCTCTCCTGAGGCCAAATGGCGGCGCGGCAAAATCTTCGATGATGGCTTTGAGCGGTGCGTGTCTGCGGGCACGACGACCAGCCCACGCGACACCCAATTGCGCATTGTCCGTTGCAATGCCCGCAGCGAATAATATAGACAATCTTCGCGAGAAAGTCTATGATTATCAATGGCTTCGTGGCAATTTGCACAACCGAAAACAGCGTGGAAATCATCGCTCTTATTGCCGATGCCCTTGATCTCGGAAGGCAGATGGCAAAGGACCGTGGTGCTGGTGTCGTGATTGCAAACGCCGGGGATCTGAAACATACACGGCTGGCCCTTGGCGCTGTTCCTGAGCTTGCTAGAAATGACACCCATCACGACCACCACCACACAAGTGCGCAGACAGCGATTATCCAGAACCAGCCCATTTCGAAGCTGAATTCGTTCCCGCCGTACCGAAAATGAAACGCGAACACCCTGCGCCAGTCCATCAGACCAACCCCTCCAGCTCTTCCTCGATCTTTGCAGCCAACTCCTGCTCGATACGCTTGAGCCGGTCCCCGTCCCGCTGATATGCGATGGCCAGCTCAAGGTGCGGCGGCGTGTCTCTGCTTGGGAGGCGAACCGGATGGGCTTTGCGCCAGATTTGGCGGGACTGGCGGATGTTCATGCCTGCCTCCGCGCGATTTCGGCGCGATAAACCTTGCGCTGTTCATTCATCACAAGACGGTCAACCGCACCGACGTTTCCGTGTTTCAACTCCGACGTGATCATTTCCACGGCGTCGTGCAAATCCTCCATGGTGAGGTCATCGACGCTGGGGGGATTCTCGGCTGCATACTTCTTCGCCTTGGCGATGAGTTGTGCGTAAGTGGTCATGCTGCTCTCCGTTCGCCGCGCTCAAGCGCAGCCGGGTCTGTCAGAATCACGCCCTGCTCTGAGAAGTGCTTGTGGATGGCATCGAGATAGGCGGTCTTCTGCCGCGTAGTCATGATCCTCGTGATGCCAAAGTCGAACGGCACCATCATGAGCCTCAGCTTGTTCTCGTAGGGCAGAGGTCGCACGACGGCATCGTATTCCTGGCAGAACGCCTCGTTCTCGTTGCGAAGGATCGGCACACCGAAGTGCAGCTTGCAGTAGCCGCGCACTTCCTCGGGCGTCCTGTCGCCTAGCTGCTCCGATATCTCCTTCACCCACAGCCGCTGAAGCTTGTTCTGCTCGGTCGTGCGGTGCTTGCCGGCGGTGACAGATGCGGTGAATGGGAGCTTCTGGTTCTCGACGAACCTGAGAAGCATCTTGCGGTCGTATTCAGTTTCGCAGACCCTATCCATGTCAGCCAGCCATCATGTTGCGAGCGCCTTCCGGCAGATTGTCGGAGTCAGCAGCCAAGATGTCTTTCTTCCGGTCGGCGCAGGCATCGGCGGCTTGTTGCAGCCATGTTCCCGTCCACGTCTTGCGGAGTTCCTTGTAAAGCGCCTCGATAGCCAGAACGGTATTGCAACCCCAGAGATCATTCTGGAATGTGGTCCACTCGTCATCCATCTTGAGCTGCGCGCTCGACTTGCCGCCTAGCAGCTTGTGCAGGCGCGTGAACTCGTGCTTGGCTATGCCGTTGACGTAGACCTTGCCGTCGCTGCCGGTCTTGGTGTCGAGTGTGACCCAAGGGCTATCGAGGTCGTACAGATATTGGCCGATGCCCCAGAGAACCGCAGCCCTCTTGAAGGCATCGGAGAGAGCGCCTTTCTCGCTCTCGATGTCGGTGTCTCCGGCGCCGTTGGCCTTCCACACCCATTCGTCTCCGATCTTGATACCGATGCGGCAGACCGTCTTGGCGGCGGCGTGCGGGTAATCGCACTGCCAGTTCTCGGGGCCGCAGACATCATCAAGGCGCTGCATGACATCCCGAGCGTCGATATAGGCTAAGGCCATGCCCTTGGACTTGTCCTTGGTCGTAGATCCGACGCGCCAGCTAATGCGGTCTGGTTCGAATGGTTCTTTGAGCTTGGCGAGATGGATGGTCATTCGTCATCTCCGTAATTGTCGAGAAGGTCTTGCTTGGCTTCAGCCTCCGTGCGACCATATCCGTAGTGTCCGGCTTCCTCGCCCTCATCATCGAACCAAGCGCACCAGTCGTAATCGCGGACCGGGATCGGCGGATAAATGTTGGATGTGACAATCGTCCTCATTGCCTCTTCCTCTCGTGTTCTGAATTGATGATCTGGAACATCAGCCGGCGCGCAGCATCGAAGCCGTGCTGCTGCACCAAATCGCGGAAGGCCATGCGCGCCTGGTAGTCGTAGAAGCCCGGTTGCATGTCCTGCGCTTCGAACAGCGCTTCCGCAGCCCTTAGATCATCGGCTATGTGGTCTGGATGGGTCATGGCTAGACGAGCCTCGAAAGTGCATCGATCGCATTTTCCAGACTGTCGTATGCCTCTTCGCAGTCTTCCTTGAGGGTTTCGAGTTCGTCAAAGAGATCGCGCAATGCATCCCGGTCCTTGGCGAGGGTTGCCTTTGCCCTCTCTAGCTTCTTGATCATCGCGGCTGTGGTTCGCTTGGTCATTGCCATCTAGGCAGCCTCCCTCGTCTCCGTCTCACCCGCTATATCGGCGAGAATGGCGTTGGCTTCGGTGCTGGAGATGTCGGCGAGACGGAGGATGCAGTACCAGCGGTCGATCCTGGAAAGGGCCTCGGTTTGAGCGCGGTAATCGTCCATCAGCCGCAGCTCGGAGAAGTCGAGAATGTTCATGGCTCGCAAGCCTCAAGTTCGCTTGCGAAGCGCTCGGCAGCGTGTTCGCTGGCGTAGAGCGCTTCGGCGACGTGCCGGAAGAGATGAGCCCGAAACGTCTGATCGTCCTTCGCCGGATGGCGTATGAGCAGCACCGCGTCCTTGCGCTTCCTGATCGTCAGGGCGTATCCCTTGAGCGTCTGGCGCTCGCGCTTCTCACCGTTGATGGCGATATGGTTGACATAGAAATCACCATCTCGCGGATCGTTCAGGATGAGCTCTGCCGTTCCCGAAAAGCTGCCGAAGTGGATGCCGTCCACGACAATTTCGATGTCTTCGAATTCGTACTCCATCGAGAAGTCGGTCGGTATGCGGGCGAGAATGGTCATCGTGTCGTTTCCCTGCACCGTGCGGTGCTGTTAGGATGTGGCTTTGGCGATGGCGGCGCGGGCCTTAGCTTCGGCCTTGGTCGCCTGCGCAAATGCGATGGCTACAGTCGTCTGTCCGATACTGTCGGGCGAGATCATCATCGCCAGAGCGGTTTGGCAGTCCTTCAGGGCTTCAACCAATTCATCGATGATCACCCGATCGTCCGATCGCCTTTGCGCATCCAGCACCGGGGTCCAATCCTCGTTTTCCATCTGCGTATTCTCCTATTTCCCAGATCAGGCCGGAGCTGTGTCTCTCCTGCTTGATGCGTGGTCTTTTGAGGGGTTAGACGGCGGTCGCCTTTGCGATGGCGTTACGGATTGCGTCGATATCTCCCTGAGGGACTTCGAACCCGTTATTCCTGGCGACGTAGAGCCGCGTGTCAGCCCTTTGCAGAGCGGCCAGCATGTCGGGGGCAGCGCACACCAACGCGATATTCGGCTCATCCTTGGTGTGGCCAGGGAGCGAGAACACGCAATCCGTGAATGGATTCACGGCGACGATATTCGTATGTGGGGTCGCTCCGCTGTCGTCCGTAAATGCGGACCAAGGACCAGGCGTATGTGTGGTGCTCACCTCTTCGATCTCCTTCTTTCTTCCCATCGGCTTGGCGAGGGGTGGTGGGGGGCGGCTAGGCTGGCTGGCCGACAGATTGGAGTTGGTCCCGGAGGGCGTCGGAGGCTTCAAATTCGTTGCCAATGCCGATTGCCACCACCTCGCCGAACGGGCTGACGATCTGGAATAGGTTCTTCGCCATCTCGCGCGGGTTGCCCTTGAAGCAAACCGTGTAAAATTCTTCCGCTGGCTTGTTCGCTTCGCTCATGTCTTTGCTCTCCTTGCTGACCATCGGCCCGAGGGCGATGCGTGGGGTGATGGGGGTTACTTGGCAATCCTTCGAGCATGTGCCGGACCATCGCCTCGGCCTGAACCGCGTCGAACAGATTGGTTCCAGTTGGGCCGGGCCAAGACGGGGGGGGGTAGTTTGGCCGAGCGTAGGAGATACCGGCGTCAGGGCTGAAGTTCTCGGGCAATTTCCAGCCCAATAACCGGGAGACCATGTGCTTGATCTGCTCTTCGGACAGAGAGCCTGTAGCGCTCGTTACCAGCCAAGTGCTTTCCTGGCGTCCATCCGTCCCCTTGCGGCAGCCAACCATTGTCTGGCAGTCGCAAGTTTTAATCAGACCATCAGCCTCCTTGCCGCATCCGGCGCAGCGCCACGTTTCATTCGATTGCTCGTTGCTCGAAGCGGTGACAACCAAGGCGGCCTGATTTGGAGACAGAGCACACGTCTGCGCGACACGTTGCAACGCATCCACTATGCCTTGTGCGAAGTGGTGATACTCCGGACCGCGCAGCAGGCTCGCATCCTCACTCTCGATAGATGCGACAGGCCCGAATAGTTCGCCGATGGCATCGGCAACCATCCGCAGAGATGCCCATGCATCTTGCCGTTCCTTGCGTGTCATGACCGTGTCCCCATGCCCATTCGATCGTTCCATCTTCGGATATCGATCATCTCATCTGATACTTCCGGCAGATCATCGAAGCAGGGACCATCGTCCGTCCCGGTAAAGCAGCCTTCGCAGGTGAATTCGGGGGCCTCAAAGCCGGCGCCATTGCTCTTGACGCGCAAGCCTTCCGTGGCGCCGCAGTAGGGACATTCCGGCTTGCTCACGACACGCGCTCCAAAGACCAGAGCCGCGACATGTCGCCTTCACGCATCACGAACCGATAAGCTTCCTCGTAGGTTGAGAACGTACGAACTTGGTTCGACGTGTTGATGCATCGGTACGTGGCGGTGTTCATGTGTCCGTCTCCTGTTGTTGAGACGAAGATGAACTAATTCACACCACAGCGCAAGTGGGTAATGTGAAAAATATCACTTCACGGTGCACAAAAAAGCGGTCACGTTAAATTTCGATATGAAAAATTGGGGTTTGTTAACCGAACCGGCGATAACTGCCGATCACCAGGCCGCGGATGGTGATCTCGGTATCTTCCTCAATCTCAGAGAGGTCGAGCGGCGTCTGGAAGCGTGGATCTGTGGAGTCCGGCCAGAGCTGCACATGACCGTCGCTGGCGATCTGAATTTTCTTTATCGTCACTTCCTGAAGGCCGCCGCGGCTGCGTTCGACGTGCACATATTGGCCTGTAGTCGGCTCTGTCCCAAGCTCTGCCCAGGCTACACAGATAGCATATTCGCCATCGGGGATCGCTCTGTTGATAGAGTTGCCTTCTATTAGCAGAGCGTATTGTAGCTTCCCTGCATATTTAGGGTTCTCAACTACCGGGATGTCTTCGAGATCATGGTAGTGATCGGCAATAATTGACACTTCTTTCCACAACCCAGCCGCCGCAGATCCAACTACCTTCACCGTAGACAGTCCGATCGGGCGCGGCAATGGTGATATTGATGGCTGCTCGGGGAGTGGCCGTTTCACTGTGTCGGCTATCTTCTGCAGCGTCGTATCTGACAGGTTCGGCTTATACTGAGGGTTGTTCATAAAGCGCGTCAGGGTTGCCGGGTCCACGCCGGCACGCCTTGCAAGCTCAGTAAACGTCAACCCGAGATCATCGCTGATCTGCTGGATCCACGCTTGGTTCCGGGCCTTGTACGGATTCGGGGCGTTCATGCGCCCGTTATGAAAGTTATCCCGGCGAGGCACCATATGAATTGCACCACATGAAGGGCTTGCGCATGTGAATTATATCATCTATAAGGGGGCATGTTTGATATCCCTTCACATTGCAAGACACGCGAAGCTCAGCTGGAAGCGGCGGGCATCCACATTCAGACCGTTCTCGATAGCGTCAACGTGGACCGATCGACTTGGACCGGTTGGAAAAACCGCAATGTGCTGCCACGGCTGTCGAAGCTGAGACAGGTAGATGAGGCGATCGACCGGGCTCTAGCCGAAGCGGCGAGGGCGGCATGACCGACGCTGTGGCCAACGACATCCTCCGTTCGTTTTTTGAACGCTGGCAACGTCTTGAAGAGGAAAAGAAAACTCTCTCCGACGATCTCAAGGAACTGTTCTCCGAGGCGAAGGGCATGGGCTTCGACACTAAGGCCATGCGCGCAGTGTTTCGCGAACAGGTCGGCGACAAGGCCGCAGCCGAAGAATTCGACGCGATATGCGACCTTTACCGCAGCAGCCTCGCAGGCGCGGGACGCGCGCGTACGAGAGACGCGGCATGAACCACGCTTCAATCAGGTATACCGTCGCGCACGTTCCGGGCTTTGGGTCCCTTGGCCTCGATCGTGAACCCTTCTCCGTTCGGATCTGCGCACGGTTGCGCTGGCGGGCGCACGGGGAAATCACAAAACGCACTAACCCCGCCAGACACCAATCCGTTGCCGGATCCACCCTCTCCGGCAACTGGATCGCCAGCCGCCTCCCGGTTGGTGAACTGCTGCGGACGGCGTTTGAGCGAACCC
>Ga0068855_100008642_pt1 | contig 12307 bp, 7 predicted proteins | sample KBSCornC52_FD_66592 | JGI IMG/M metagenome (GOLD analysis project Ga0068855, IMG submission 66592) | Corn rhizosphere microbial communities from Kellogg Biological Station, Michigan, USA - KBS Corn C5-2 | ecosystem: Host-associated > Plants > Roots > Rhizosphere > Soil ...
TGATCCAGGGCATTGGAAGGAGAAGGGTTGCCGTGCGCGTTATCCAGGAACGCTGCTGCATTGAAGTTGGCGCGCTTCAAGTACTCATATCCGGTCCCGTGAAAGCTGTTTGTGCCGCTCTTGATGGAAATGTTGATCGCTCCGCCGCCGGTGTGCCCCGACTGGGCGTCGTAGACGCTGGTAGTCACCCTGAACTCCTGGACGGCATCCACGGAAGGGACGTGGGCCACGGTGCTCACGCCATTATAGATAGTATTGTTGGGGGCGCCATCGAGCAAAAATTCGAGAGTGCTACCGACGCCGCCATTGACCGACCATGAACCGTCCGCGCTATTGGAGAAGGGCTTCTGGTCCAACGTACTGCCGCCCGTCGGCGTGATCCCATTCGCCATCGCCGCCAGCATGATCGGGTTACGCGTATTGATCGGCATGTCTACCATGAGCTGGCTGTCGATGACCATTCCGCGGTCCGCCTTCTCGGCGTCGATCAACGGCGTCTCGGCTGTGATGGTGATCTTGTCGGTTTGTGCTCCCACCTCCAGCACGACGGGAAGAGTTGCATCCTCGGCAACGTTCAATTCGATATTGTTTCGTTCGAAGGTTTTGAAACCCGGCAGTGCGGCGACGAGCTTATATTTTCCAGGCGCCAGAAAGAGAATACGGTAGAGACCGGCTTCGTTCGTAACAACGGTCTGGGATACGTCCGTTGCCATATTCGTCAGGTGGACAGAGACGGCCGGAACTGCCGAACCCGACGCGTCCGTGATCGTGCCACTTAGACTTGCTCTCGTATCTTGGGCAAGCGTCGATAGAGTAAGCGCGCAAAGGCCTGACAGCAGGCCGAGAAGTCTGAATCCTATCTTCATTAGTCCCCACCCCTTTTGACCTTGGATTCGACCAGCGTGTGGCCAGTAAGAGAACGCAATCTCTAAACTGGATTTACTTACCGCTGTCGGTGAGAGGTTGTATATCACAATTTCGCGCGCGGTTCACCGGGACCCAGTGGGGCTAAAGGAGGCGAAGCAGGAGGTCGCATATACTGATGGGCAGATTTTCGCAAGGAGGGCTTTCATGCTAAAGCTCCTGCTCCTGGCCTTCGCTCTGCCGGCCATCGCACAAACTCCAAGGTTCTGTTGCAAATAGCCGCGGGCGAGCGAAGATGGGCTGCTAGTGAACAGGCGGGCTCTGATTATGCTGCGATCCCGAACACGGCGTGAATGAATTGCCGCTGGCCGATGGCATCGCCCTTGGCCAACCAGCGGATCTGTCCCTTTCGTATGGCATGCATAGCCTCGTATCCCTCAATCGTTCTCAACGCGCCTTCTACCGATCGGAATCCGAGGCTGGCAGTGATGCGCTTTTTGATGAATCGGTGATCCTGTTCGATGATGTTGTTCATGTACTGCGAAGTTCGGCAACGGCAGCGCCGGCCCAGATCGACGGACTGCTTCAGTTCCGTGATGGCCCTGGCGTACGCCGGATGGCCGTCCACGTTGATGACCCGAGGCGAGACGGCATGGCCGGACAATCCGAGCCGGAGGAACAGCTTCGCCGCTACCATGTCGCGCTTGGGCGACAGCATAAATTCGACGGTCTCGCCAGCTGAATCGACAGCGCGATAGAGGTAAGTCCAATTGCCAGCAACTTTCACGTACGTCTCGTCGACGCGCCAGGAGCCTTTCGCAGCCCGCAACTCACTGCGAATCCGCTGATTCAAAACGGAACATTGCCGGCCGCCGTTGGATCACCGGATCACCCTACCAGATTGCCCGCTTCGCATTTGCAACAGAACCGATGAAAGGGATTTCAGGTTGGCGTGAATTCCTTAAGACGATTAAGGACAGCTGGGATGGCCATACGAGGGTGCTTGCCCGCCGGTGCCGTCTCACACTGGTATTGTCCGTTGGAAATGGAGTAAAGCTGAATTTGCCGTACATTAAACGCGGCACAAATCCAAAAAAAGATAAGTTACGGTTCTTTTACATCCTGGTAACCTTTGCCCCGGTGTCCTCACGCTAACGTGAAGTCTCAACCATGCAGAAAGGGAGCCAAGCTGCCTCAATCGCACGTTTTAAACGGCGGGCGAGTCAGTGAGAGATAAAAACGTGAACAACCGTTTATTGCAATTATTTTTGTTGGCTGGGGTCACAGTATTTGCCCAGACTCCAGTTCAAACGTGTACGATTACGAATTCCCGCGCGACGCCGATCGCCGGCACATTTTGCGGTGGAACAACGTTCTCCTCCACGTGTAGCGCAGGCGCTATTTATAACTGCCAGGCCGGTCCCATCTTTTCCCTGAATAATTGCACGCTCGCTAAAACGTGCGCGACCGGCTGCACCTATAATGCCGATGGCAAGGGCTCCTCGGCGTGCTTCTCGGGCAGTGCCCCCCTGGTGGTCTCACCCCTGAATACCGCAGGTGGAAACGACCTGCTACTCACGTCCAACCTGGCCGCGGCGCACAGCGGCGCAATCATCAATCTTAGGGTGGATCGCCAGGATCTCGTCCCCGGGCAGTTCTGCGCCGTACCGGCGCTGCCCAATAATCAGAACTCGGTCAACTTCGCGTTATCGAGCGCCGTTGTTTCGGCGTCGTCGCAGGTAAAGCTTTACACCGATACCGCATATAACGATGCTGCCGGTAACTCAGTCGAACTCGTGTCTAGGCCGCAGGTGGTCACCCTCACGCCCGGAGGGATATCGCCACCCCCTCCGCCGATTTCAACGTTTGTGCTCGATCCGACTTCGATCGCAGCGGGTGGCATCGGCTTTGCCAGGGTTTCGCTCGCGCAAAAGGCGCCTGCGAGCGGTGTCCAAATACAGTTGACCAGCAGTAATCCCTCGGTTGCCTCGATAATCGCGAATGGGCAGCCCTTTGTGAGTGGGAGTTGCACTGACGGCTCGGTTGCCGAGGCCATCCAAGCGGCCGCGTCGGTCCCGCAGACGACGGTTGTGAACATTGGCGCCAGTTCTGGCGCCCCCGGACAGACTGCGCTGGATCAGCCACTGACGGTGACGAACGGCTGCGTGCCGATCTCCTGCTCCGGCGGTCCTTCCTGTGGTCCCACGCCGGACGGATGCGGCGGGACGATCAACTGCGGCTGCTCGAATTCTAATCAAACCTGCGGGGGAGGCGGCGTTGCTAATCAGTGCGGCACTGCCGTTGTTTCGGTCTCATCTCTGACTCTTAATCCCGGCACCGTGACCGGAGGCGGAACCTCCACCGGAACTGTGACCCTGAATCCACCAGCCCCTATGGGCGGTGCAGTCGTGACGCTTTCGAGCAACAACCGCTTGGCGACTGTTCCCGCTTCCATGACGATCCCCTCCGGCGGCAATGTTGGGACGTTTACGGTGAGCACCACGGCCGTTCAAAGCGGAACGGTTGCAGCAACGATTTCCGCCACACTAAACACGACCGCGACCGCTGTATTGAATGTAAACGCAGCATCGCAATGTGTTCCCACCACCTGTGCCGCTCAAGGCAAGACCTGCGGCAGCATCCTGGATGGATGCGGGGGTACGCTCACCTGCGGCGGACCATGCACGGCTAGTGTTACCGTCACTCTCGTCGCAACCGGCAAGGGGGGCAAGGTTACTTCCAGTCCCGCTGGTTTGAACGTATCAAGCGGCAACTCGGGATCTGCAAGCTTTACAAGCGGCACGTCGATCACGCTCACCACCGACGATGGACACGGGGCGATCTGGTCCGGTCTGTGCAGCAGCAACGGGCTGGCTACCCAATCCTGCACGTTCAGTGCGAGCGGTTCAGGCACCGTGACCTCGAATCAGCAGTAGAAAGGCACTTATCCATGAAATACAAATTGTTGCTTCTTGCCATTGCGATCGCGCCGGTATTGACCGCGCAGAACGGCCCTGCGAAACTCGCCCCAATTGGGAGCGCCGCTTCTGCCGGGATCACAAACGAGCTCGGCGAGGCCATTCTTAGCGAGCTTCGACAGATCCGCACTTTGCTCGAAACCCGTCAGCCGACGGCCCGGCCGGCGGTAACAGACAGCGAGAAGGTGAAGATTTCCGCTGGTGAATTTGCGATCGGCCGCGCCGACGCGCCGCTGACTCTGGTTGAGTTCGCGGATTACCAGTGTCCCTTTTGCCGGCAATTCCACGCTACGGCGTACGAACGGTTGAAAGCGAAATTTATTGATACAGGCAAAGTGCGATTCGTGAGCCGTGACCTGCCTTTAGACATTCACTCGAACGCGATGGGCGCTGCAAACGCGAGCCGCTGTGCCGGCGAGCAGGGCAAGTTCTGGGAAATGCGTACGACCCTCGTTTTGCACGCCGACAAGCTCGAGCCTGAAGCGATCGCCGGTTATGCTAGCGAGCTGGGTCTAGATATGGAGCAGTTCCGCTCTTGTGTGGCTACCCAGAAATACGTCCCCAGCATTCGCGCCGACATGGCCGAAGCCAGTACCATCGGAATCGGCGGAACGCCGTCCTTCGTCCTGGGAAAAACAACTTCGGGCGGGATCGAAGGAATCAAGCTCGTCGGCGCCCAGCCGATCGAGGCCTTTGAAAAAGCGATTGCTGAGCAGTTGGCGCAATAGCCAGTCTCATCGGATATCCGCCGTCGTTCAGACAACTCACCTGCGTGGACTCGTACGTGTCGTGTGGAGATGGCGGGCGCTTGCTGGGCGACGCCGGAGGTTCTTGTGTCCTGATCACCCATCTCTCTGGAACGTTTTTGCTCGCACGCACTCTGTAATTGCGGATTAGAACTTCACAAATGGGCAATGCTTGTGCGGCTCCGGCGTTGTAATCGGCTATCTAAATCGGAACAATGCCCCTCGTCGTTCGCGGAGGATCGATGAATCCATCTCCCACAGGTACTGACACCGATCTGGCATCGTGGACAGACGAGCAGGTCGTCGAACTAGTGCTGGCTGGGCGCACGGATGCGTTTGAGGTGATTATGCGGCGCTATAACCAGCGGCTTTACCGGGTCGATCTTAGCATTCCCGGAAATCCCGCGGAGGCGCAGGACGTGATGCAGGATGCGTACGTCCGAGCCTTCGAGCACCTGGCGCAATTCGAACGTCGAGCTCGTTTTTCTACGTGGCTTACGCGCACCGCCGTTTTATGAGGCACTCGCGCGCGTGCGACGTGACAAAGACAGATTCGCTCGAGACAGATTCGCTCGACGAACCCGACAGTGCCGAGACTCAGCTGAAGGTGGTCTCTTCCTTGCCGGACCCCGCGCAGCTTGCAAATCGCCAGCAAACGACAGAACTGGCTCTCTTGTGCGACACGGAACGCGACGTGATGCGGCAATGGGACCTCTTGAATGCAAGAGAGAGAGGCGGAATTGCCAACCGTCTGTGTTTGTCATTGATCCTGGTCTCACAGTAAGACACGCTGCTGTAGGTACGGTGGTGAGCCGTGCTCCCGCTGCGAAACTGTATCGGTGTTGACCACCGGGTGCGCCGCGACTATGCGTCCTCGAATTTCCTGGCCGCGTCTTGACGATTGGATACGCGCGATTCGAAACAACTTTCCAAGGCATTGATGACGAGCATTCCGGGCGTGCCCCCGCCCGCGTCTACGTAACATTGGCGCTCGGACCGGGGAAGAGGCACCGGCTGACCAAAGCATGAGTCTGTGGGCATCACTGCAGTTGCGGCCCCTCACCGCGTTGCTGCTGGCGACTGAACCTGTTCACCGGATCGGCGTCGCGATTCTGATCTCACTACCCGTTCGTGAGTGTCCAGCGGTAAGAATCCGTTTTCCGGCGGGACCCACCATATAGCGGCTTGACCCTCGGTGGATGGCGCCTACCTTGAGCGAACCGGGTCTTTCCAATTTCCACTGCGATCGCACCCGCCACGAAATCGGGAGTGGTTCCGAGTTGTCGTCATAACCCGGGAGGCCGGTGAAACCATTTCGCCGGTTCGTTATGGTATACTTCCGTCAATTTTCGAATGGAGGCTTCACGATGTCGAAAGTGGCCGTCTGGGTATTGGGGCTCGTAGTTTTCTCTTTATCTCTCTATGCACAACTGAGTCGTGGATCGATCACTGGTCTCCTTACGGATTCGACCGGAGCCGTGATCCCCGCCGCAAAAGTTACCATCCGGAATGTGTCGAACGGCGCTGTTTACGACACAACTACCAACAGCAACGGTCAATTCACCGTTCCCAATCTGCCGCCCGGACCTTACGAAGCGGTATTCGAAGCTCCAAGTTTCAAACGTCTAGTGCGCACGGGTATCGAATTGGGCGCGACTGATGTTGCGCGTGTCGATGCTTCTCTGGAAATAGGCGCCGTAACCGAATCCGTGCAGGTGTCCGGCGACGCTGAGAAACTGCAGACGGAGACGCCCGAAGTAAGCACCAGTCTCACAAATCGGGAGTTGATCGACCTTCCTCTCAGCTTCGGCGGCGCACGGCTCGCCGAGAACTTCGCTTATAAGGTTAGCCCCGGTGTCGGCGGAAACAGTTGGACCAGCAATATCAACGGCTCTACCAGCTACTCCAAGGAAACTCTCCTCGACGGCGCGACGGTGACCACATACTTGAGCGGCCACTTCGGCGAATCCTCAGTTTCAGTGGAAGCCATTCAGCAATTCAAGATTCAAACCAGCGGCATGTCGGCCGAGTTCGGACGTACGCAGGCGGGCGTCTTCAATTACGTGATGAAGTCGGGCGCCAACGATATCCATGGAAGTGCGTTCGGCGAACTTCGCAACGAAGCATTGGACGCCAATTCTTTTGTCAATAACGCGCGAGGTGTGCCGCGCGCCCTCGATCGCAAGCAGAACTACGCTTTCAGCTTCGGAGGCCCGGTCACGATCCCGAAGGTTTACCACGGAAAGAATCGAAGCTTCTTCTACACGAGTTACGAGCGCTACCGCGAACGGACGGGCGGCTTCGGCGCGCCAAACAAAACCGCTCCACTTCCCGAGTTCTACGATGGCAACTTCAGCCGGTTATTGGGCCCCTCCACAGGTCAGCAGGATGGCATGGGCCGCGATGTGATTCGAGGTGCAATCTACGATCCGAACACCTTTCACCAGCTGGCTAACGGTCGTTGGATTGGAGACATGTTCCCCGGCAACACAATTCCCGTGTCCCGGTTCAGTAAAGTTTCGCAGAATCTCAATGGCATAGCCAAAAAGAGCTATCTTCCGACCGTGCGCGATGCCAATGGTCTGATCCCGCTAGTGAACAATATGAGCTTCCCCATTGCGAATACGCCTGAGTTCGACCAGTATCAGTTCTCCGTAAAAGGCGATCAGATCATCAACACCAAACAGAAGATCTCAGGCTCAGCAAGTTACAACGCCCGTCCGCGCCTGTTACTCGATCAGGGCGGCCTGTGGGATGCAAGTGATCCCGAAGGAGGGCCACTCTCGAAGGCGCGTCGCCAGCGTGTCGCCTCCGTGCTCGCGCGTCTTGCCCACGACTTTACGATTTCGCCGACGCTTCTGAACAACTTTACTGTGTTCTATAACCGCATGGGGAATCCTAATATCGGAGTTCACCAGGCAATCGACGGCGCGAAGGCTCTGGGCATCGCCAATCTCGACACGTACGGTTATCCGTCGATTAACTGGGGCGGTGGTCCGTTCGTCACGCTCGATAACCCGGGAGACCCACAGAACGATTACCAGGTCTACACCGGTTTCGGCCTGCTCGATACCGTCAGCTTTTCCAAGGGACGGCACTTCATGAAAGCCGGCTATGACTACCGTCAGAACCGCTTCGATGGGCGTCCGACGCAGGGTGGCAGCTTCACGTTCAACGCACGTGGCACGGCGATTCCCAATGAGGCCTTCGCTGGAAACCTGACAGGCTACGCATTCGCCAGTTACCTTCTGGGTATTGTCGACAGCGCGGGCCTGACCGATCCCGTGGGGCTCGGCGGCCGTCGCTATTACCACGCGTTGTTTTTCCAGGACGATTTCAAAGTCAATTCGCGACTGACCCTGAACCTCGGCGTCCGTTGGGAATACCAGCCGCCGTTTCAGGAGATGCATAATCGCATCTCCAGTTGGAATCCCAACAAGATCGATCCTGCGACTGGTCTCAAGGGAGCATATGATTTCGCGGGCAACTGTTCGGTTTGCACGGGCAGCAGCTACTTCGGCGATATCAGCCATCGCGACTTCGGCCCGCGCATCGGATTTGCGTACCGCTTCTTTGATAAGTGGACTGCCCGGGGTGCCTATGGCATCTTCTATGAAGCCGATTCTTTCAACGGCTTCTCCGGTACACCGTTAGGCAAAGCGACCAACGTGCAAGCCGGGGGCACATGGCAGTTGAGCGCCGATCCCGTGAATCCTTGGGCAGGCATCTTCAACTGGGACGGTGGACTTCCGCTCAATCGCTATGTCCCTCCGTCATACGACGTGTCCTGGGGTGACAAAAACCGTCCCGGCATGATCGATCCTCGCTACGGCCGCACACCGTACATTCAGCAATGGAACATCAACATACAACATGAGCTCGTGAAGAACCTCATTCTTGACATCGGATATCTCGGGAACAAATCGACAGGGTTGCGCAACGGGCAACTGCAGCTCTTGAATCAGATACCTGCGTCGGCCCTGGCCCAATATGGCCGGGCGCTGAACAACGCTGTAACCAATCCGGCGCAAGCAGCGGCCAATGGCGTCGCATATCCTTACGCCGGCTTTGCGGGAACCGTAGCTAGCGCGATCAGGCCGTACGCGCAGGTCCAGGGCAACCAGACGGTGAACGTCTACGGATCACCGCTTGGATTCTCGACGTACAACGCGCTCGAGGTCGTGCTCGATAAGCGCTTTTCGCATGGCCTCACAAGTTACGCCAGCTATACCTGGTCGAAAACGTTGGCCAACGAAACCTCATCCATGGTCAGCGATAACGGCGGCCGGCCGCTCGACTACTACAATCTCAAGCTGGAGAAATCGGTGTCCGCGAACGACGTGCCTCACATGTTCAAAGCTTTTGCGGATTATCAACTTCCGTTTGGGAAGGGCAGGTCATATCTGAGCAGCGGAAAATTGAATAATGCACTGTTCGGTGGCTGGTCTATTTCCACAGTGCTGAACTACTTCAGTGGCACGCCGATCGGCGTCGGCGGGTCGACTCCGCTGAGCGGTGGTTGGAATGGCGCCGGCAATCGCGCCAATGTTATTCCCGGTCAGCCGCTCGAGGTATCCGGATTCGACAAAGCCGCGTTCCAGATCATCAATACGGGGCTGCCGTCGAACACTTACCTGAACAAGGCCGCATTCCAGGATCCAGCCCCGCTGACGCTGGGGAATTCCGCATTCCGTTATACTCAGGCGCGCAATTTCGGAACGATCAGCGAGGACATCGGTCTGCAAACCAACCACACCTTCAAAGAAAAGTACCGGTTCCAGCTTCGGGCCGAGGCGCTGAACGCCTTCAATCGCCATCAATTGGGCGGGATCAATACCAGCATCACCAGCACCGCCTTCGGTCAGGTCACCAGCGTGAGTGGCTTCCGCGTAATCCAGGTAGGAACTAGGTTTGATTTCTGACCTTTCGAAACTTAGCACGTTTTGCTCGGGCACGGGCAGAATTCGAGCTGTCTAGTACTTCGAACCGCGGGTTGTCAGCGCGGTTCCCCTGGCACTCGGTCTGCCTGCGCGCCGCGCTCATCGCCGCTGTCTGTTTTTGCTTCGGCGATGAGCACTCTGCCATCGAGCGGGGGATCGCCGCGCTGCGGCACTCCGATCTGCTCAGCGCCGAACGCGCCTTTTCTGACGCTGTTCGGCGGGAACCATCGAATCCCCGAGCCCTCAAGTATCTTGGCCAGGTATATTCCGCCCAGGGAAGACTGAGCGATGCAGAGCCGGTTTTACGTAAAGCATGCACCCTGGATCCGTTGGAAGAAAATGCGTGCTACTACCTCGGCCGTCTGTTGTTCACCACGGGTCGGTTGGACGAAGCTCGAGTCGTGTTCGACAAAGCGCTTCGCGAGCCGAGCTCGCGTCCGCGTGCCTTGAACGGTATCGCGGAAACGCTGGCCGCTGCCGGCGATTTCGCGCCGGCCGAAAAGCGCTTTCGCGAGGCGACCGCCGCCGGTGCCCCCGCCGTGCCGTATGGCCTTTTTCTCTTCCATCAGGGACGCCTGGAGGAAAGCCTGAAGGTTCTCGCGAACGCCGGCGACGAAGCGGCTATAGACCGGGTTCGCGAAGCTGCGCATTCCTCGCCGAAGAGCAAACGACCGGCGAACCCGCCTGCCGTCCAGTTTGCGAGCACGAAGCTTCCAGCCGTGCTGAACAACGGCGCGCGCGGCGACAAACACCTGCCCGAGACAATGCTCGGCGGTGTCGCTATTCTCGACTATGACAATGACGGATGGCCTGACATCTACGTCACCAACGGCGGCACTATGCCCGGCCTCCAAAAGTCCGATCCGTCCTTCTACAATCACCTGTTCCGGAACAATCACGACGGCACATTCACTGACGTGACCTCGAAGGCAGGGCTCGCTGGAACCGGATACTCGATCGGGGCCGCAGCCGCCGATTTTGACAACGACGGCTGGACCGACTTGGCGGTCTCCAGCGTGCGTGGCGTGACCCTTTATCGCAATCGCGGCAACGGAACGTTCGAAGACATCACGGCGCGCGCCGGAATTACGCAAGGAAACTGGTCGGTGGCGACGGGTTGGTTCGATTACGACAACGACGGCTGGCTTGACCTTTTTGTTGTGAACTATGTCGCGTGGGATCCCGCGAACGAGCCCTTCTGCGGCGTGAAGTCTCCGGGGGGACGCACGTGGTGTCATCCGCGGACCTATGCACCAACAACGAATCTGCTCTTTCACAACGAGCAAAACGGCACATTTCGTGATGTCTCGAAACAGTCCGGCATTTCCGACCACCCCGGCAAGGGAATGGGGCTGGCTTTCGGAGACTACGATGGCGACGGCCGACTGGATGTGATGGTAACCAACGATACTGTGCCTTCGTTTCTGTTTCACAATCTCGGGAATGGCAGATTCCGCGAAGAAGGTTTAGCGGCCGGTGTCGCATATAACGAGGACGGGGCTGCCGTATCAGCCATGGGAGTCGATTTTCGGGATTACGACAATGATGGTCGTGAGGACTTAATCATCACCACCTTGACTAACGAAGGATTCTCATTGCTCCGGAATGTGGGCGGCCGCTTCGTCAACCTCAGTTCGCCGAGTCGCGTCGCAGCAGCCAGCCTGCCGTGGACCGGTTGGAGCGTGGGCATGTACGATTTCAACAATGACGGATTGAAAGACATCTTCGCGGCGTGTGGTCATGTCCAGGACAATGCGGAACTTTCTTCCAGCCGTCAATCGAAGCAGCCCAATCTGCTGCTGCTCAATAACGGTGACGGGACATTTCTTCCGGCCTCTCTCTCGTTTGCCGCCATGCATCGCGGCGCGGCATTTGCCGATTTCGATCGCGACGGCAAGCTCGACGTTGTGGTCACTCGCATCGCTGACCAGCCGCTGCTGCTTCGCAATACCACGCCTGGCGCCGGACACTGGCTTGAAATGAAACTCGTGGGAACCCGCAGCAATCGCGACGCGATTGGCGCGCGGATAGCCATTACGACCGATGCGGGAAAACAATGGAATCGCGTAACCTCAACCGTCGGATATAGCAGTTCCAGCGAACTGCTGGTGCATTTCGGACTGGGTCGCGAAAGCGTGGTTCGGCATCTCGAGATCGAATGGCCTTCGGGCACAAGGCAGAGGTGTGATAGCGTGCCGGCCGACAGGCTCATCGTCGTGCGTGAGGACGCTGCCTGCCCGATCAACGGTTCCGCTGCTGCAATGCGTTGAGCAATTTGCGGATTGTATCCGACCCGGGGCTGAGCCGAAGCGCTCGTTGCAGAGTGTTTTCCGCGGCCCGAACGTCTCCGGAACGAAACTCGGCGAGCGCAAGATTCACACTTGCAGCCTCCGATGCGGGACTGCGACCCAATACGTCCTTCCACAAAGCCGTCGCGCGCTGCACTTGCCCTAGCTTGCTTAGAGCCGCGCCTAGATTGATTGCCGCTGTGATTTGCGACGGATCGGCTGCGAGGGCGCGCTCGTAAAGCGCGATGGCTTCACGGTCCTTCGCACGAAAGTCGTACTGATAACCAAGTTGCATCAGGACGGCCGCATCCCGCGAGTTCATCGGCTCTACTTTACGAAGTAAGTCGAACGCGCGAGCGCCGCACTCCGAATCATTCTGTTCAGTGGCAATCTGCGCGTAAGCAAGTGCGAGATCGCGATCCGTTGCATTCATACCTGGAAAGGCTTCGATCGAGCACCCTTTCCTAGCGACGTTGTGCGCGCCGGCCGGT
>Ga0068855_100008645_pt1 | contig 12304 bp, 11 predicted proteins | sample KBSCornC52_FD_66592 | JGI IMG/M metagenome (GOLD analysis project Ga0068855, IMG submission 66592) | Corn rhizosphere microbial communities from Kellogg Biological Station, Michigan, USA - KBS Corn C5-2 | ecosystem: Host-associated > Plants > Roots > Rhizosphere > Soil ...
CAGCCGCCGAGCACGAGCCAAAACGTGCCGATGAATTCCGCTGCCAACTTCGCAAACATGATCGACCCCCTGTTGTTGTTGGTGTCGAGGCGCTGCACCTGCGGCCTCGACAGCGATGCTACCTCCGTGCGAGCCGGCGTGGAATCCTTTACGTAGTAGAGGCAAGCATGAGGCGTGAAAACACCGCAACGGCACTTCGGCCGTAAGGAACACGCAGCCGTGGGGAATGGTTATTGTGAACGCGCTGCGCTCCAGTCCAGGCACATCCGCAGCGCGCCCTTTCTGACGACTTCCAACCTGTCACCCTGTCGCGGTTCGCGACCGTAGGAGTACCTCATGATGCGCTTTGAGAACACGCAATCGAATGTGACTCGACGTCATTGGCTCGCCAGCGCTGCGGCATTTGCAACGATACAAACGGCAGCGTCGCCGACTAGGGCGGCAGCAGCGGGCGAAGCGGGCGCCTCGAGGGCCGGGCAGTCGTCGTCGACTATCACGACCAAGGACGGCACGCAGATCTTTTACAAAGACTGGGGCAGCGGCCAACCCATCGTTTTCCATCACGGCTGGCCGCTCTCGGCCGATGATTGGGATGCGCAGATGATGTTTTTCGCGGCGCAAGGATATCGTGTCATCGCGCACGACCGTCGCGGTCATGGTCGGTCGTCGCAAACGGCAGCCGGCAACGACATGGACACTTATGCAGCTGATGTCGCCGCATTGGTGGCGCATCTCGATCTCAAGAACGCCATCCACGTGGGACATTCGACTGGCGGGGGCGAAGTGACGCGATATGTGGCGAAGTATGGCGCCGGTCACGTGGCCAAGGCGGTGCTGATTAGTGCCGTGCCGCCCATCATGCTCAAAAGCGAAGCCAACCCAGGCGGTTTGCCTAAAGACGTATTCGACGGCTTCCGGGCGCAACTCGCGGCAAACCGCGCCCAGTTCTACAAAGAAGTGCCGATACCGTTTTACGGCTACAACCGTCCGGGTGCGAAAGCTTCCGAAGGGCTCAAGGACAATTGGTGGCGTCAAGGCATGATCGGCGGCGCCAAAGCACAGTACGATTGCATCAAAGCATTCTCGGAAACAGACTTCACCGAGGATCTCAAGCACATCGAAGTGCCGGTGCTCATCCTGCACGGCGACGACGATCAGATCGTGCCGATCGCGGATTCCGCCTTGCTATCGAGCAAACTCGTGAAGCACGGCACGCTCAAGGTGTACAAAGGATTTCCGCACGGCATGTGCTCGACGCATCCCGAAGTCATCAACAAAGATCTGCTGGCGTTCATAAAGTTGTAATGACGGCGCCGGCGGAAAAGGGGTTCATGTGCTCAAACGCATCGGTCTCATCCTCGGCGCAATCGCCGCGCTGCTCGTGCTCGCATTGCTCGTTTGGGTTTGGAGCCGGCCCGAGCGCGGCACGACGGGACAAATGAGCACGCGCTTCCGCTGGCTCGGCCCGAACGATCGCATCGTCGTCGATGGCTTCGATGATCCCGATGTGAAGGGTGTCGCCTGTCACATCAGTCGCGCCGTGACAGGCGGCATCAAGGGCGGGTTGAGACTGGCGGAAGATTCGAGCGATGCCGCCATTGCCTGCAGACAAATCGGTCCGATCGAACTGCCGAGCGATCTCAAAGACGGCGCCGAGGTGTTCGACGAGCGCCGCAGTGTGCTCTTCAAGCAACTGCACGTGATGCGTTTCTACGATCGCCAGCGCAATGTGCTCGTGTACGTCTCCTACAGCGATCGTCTCATCGAAGGCAGCCCGAAGAACTCGATCAGTTCCGTGCCCATCATGCGTTGGCCGGCGCCTTAGCCCCCCGCCCTAACCCTCCCCGCTAAAGCTACTGACCAGGAATCGGTAAGCACTCCATGATCTCGACCGAATCGCCCGGAAAAATCGTGAAGTGCGGATGATCGAGAAACATCTGTGCGGCCGCCTGATGCGATTCGGCTTGAACGACCACGTATCCGGCCATATTGTTCTTGATGTCGGTGATGCCGTCCGGGGCGATGCGCTTGGTCTTTCCTAGCGGGCCGCCTGCGACGACCACAGATTTTTCGTGTTTCTTCATCCAAGCGCCCCAAGCGGCGATTCCAGCCCGTTCCGTTTCTTTGCGCTTTGCTTCGTCCATCGAGTTCCACTTCGATCTCTCGAGCGATGATGGCGTGCCGGTGTAGATGGCAAGGAACTGTTTCATGTGTCTGCTCCGCGTGTGATGTGACGATCAGCGACCCACGCCGGCTCGGGCGTCGGTACTTGAAGACGAACGACACTACGTAGAACCGACAGACGCGAAGATGTTCCGGAAGAAGACGGGTCGGGCGTCGGTGGGGGGCGAAATCAACTCACCATGAAGCCGCCGTCCGCGGCGAGCAACTGACCGGTGATGTAGCTCGAAGCAGGGCTCGCCAGGAACAACACGGCTTGCGCGACTTCCAACGGATTCGCCGTACGCTTCATCGGAATTCTGCCGGCAAGCGTGATGGGACCGCGGATGTTGTAAGACGAGCTGATGTTCTTGCCGCCTTCGCTCGCCATTCCTCCCGGCAGAACGGAATTCACGCGAATGTTGTCCGCGGCAAACTCACCGCTCAATACGCGCGTCAGGCTGTCGATGCCGGCCTTGGCTGCATCGTAGTGCGCATTGATGCCCCACAGCGTGGTGCGAACGGCGCTCACCGATGAAATATTCACGATGGAACCGCCCTTGCCGGCAGCGCGCATGCGAGCGATGGCTTCGCGACAGCAAAGGAAAGTGCCGCGCAGGGTGACGCTGAACATCTTGTCCCATTCCTGCACGGGCATGTCGAAGAATTCGGCTTTGCCGCGGTACGCGGCATTGTTCACCAAGATATCGACGCGGCCGAATTCCGCATCGACAGCCGCAAAGAGTGCCTTCACCGATGATTCGTCGGCGATATCGACTTTGCAGGCAATCGCCGTTGCGCCTTTGGCTTGCAGCTCGCGAGCTGCACGTTGCGCTGCTTCGAGATTCAAGTCGGCAACGGCGACGCTGGCGCCAACTTCGGCAAACAAACTTGCCGTGGCGAATCCAAGGCCTTGAGCTGCACCGGTGATGACTGCAACCTTTCCCGCCAGTCCGTAGATGCTCGCGAGGCGTGCGCTGATCTGATTTTCCATGGGCATGGTTCTATTGCATTAGCTACAGAGGAAACCGCCGTCCAAAATGATTGCTTGTCCTGTGATATAGCCGCCGGCGGGACCGACGAGGTAGAGCACGGCACTGGCGATATCTTGGCCCGTTCCCATGCCCAGCGGCTGACGTCTTTCTGTATCTACGCCGGGACCTTTGAGCTTACGTCCCTGTTGCATGGCTGCGAGCGTGCTTTCGTGGAAACGCGTCTTGCCCACGACGGCACCGGGCATCACTAAGTTGACGAGTATGCGATCCTTTGCGTAGTCCGAGGCGACACTTCTCGTGAGCATGGTCACCGCCGAGCGCGTGGCGCAGTAGATGGCATTGTCTTTGAGCACGGGATGCAATGCACCCATAGTCGTGATGTTGACGATTCTGCCGCCGTTCCCTTTCGCCAACATCAACCGTACGCCTTCGCGCATGGCCAAGAATGTCGAGCGAAGGTTTACTGAATTCACTTGATCGAACTGTTCGAGCGTAGTGTCCACGAACGGTTGATTCGCGTTCACGCCCGCGCAGTTCACGAGAATATCGAAGCGTTCGTATTCGCGTTCGACCTGTGCGAACAGCGCCTTCACCGAACTTTCGGATTCGACATCGGTGGGAATCGCCGCGGCCCGTCCGCCGGCGCTCGTGATTTTAGCCACGAGCGCGCGGACCGCTTCGGGATCACGATCGGCAACGATGACGGTGGCGCCCGCTGCTGCGAGCAGCGGGGCCACGTCGATGCTTGCAAGGCCGCCGCTGTCCGTTACCAGCGCGACGCGGCCTTCGATGCCGAAAGTGTTCGTTAGAAGCGGTGTGTTCATGCTTAGAACTCGTATGTCACTGAGCCGCCGTAGGTGCGCGGTTCGCCATAGTCGATGATGCCGGTATTCAGGCCGGCACGATTTCACCGATGCCCGCCCGACTAAATAAATTTTTAGATACCTGACAGCACTCGTAAACTAGCGCGGCGGAAACGGTTTGTTGCACTATTCGGGACAATGAACAAACTCCAAGCGATGCAAGCTTTCGTCGCAGTGGTCGATGCGAGGAGCTTTGTGGAAGCGGCCCGACGTCTGGAAGTCTCCACGACTGCGGTGTCACGGCTCGTAGCACAACTCGAAGACTCGTTCGGGATAAGACTATTGCAACGCACAACCCGGCGCGTGGATCTCACCGACGCCGGGACCATTTACTACCAGCAGTGTTGCAAAATCATCGAAGAGATTCGCCGCACGGAAGACTCGATGCTGGCGGCGACGAGCAAACCGGGCGGGACGCTGCGGCTACACGCGCCATCCATCTTTGGATGCAATCGCATTCACGATTTGCTGCCACGTTTTCAGGCGCTGCATCCCGACGTCAGTATCGAGCTCACCGTATCTTCGCGCTCCAGCGAGACGCTCGGAGACCGGTATGACGTCGCGATCCACATTGGTTTCCCTCCGAGTGAAACCAAAGTCGCCCGCAAGCTTGCAGCGTTACGGTTGATCGTGTGTGCCGCACCGAAATACATCGAGAGGCACGGCATGCCGCACACACCGGCAGATCTGGTTCGTCACAATTGCATGACTTCGACTTATGCCGACCAGGTGGATCGGTGGACATTCGCTAATGCGGCGGGCGATATCACAGAAGTCGACTTGCATGGTGATCTGCGCACCAACGATGCTGCGGTACTGCGCCATACGGCGATTGCGGGTCAAGGAATCACCCGGCTTCCCGCATATATGTTGGCCGATGAATTGCGCAGCGGCGCGCTGGTCGCGCTCCTCACAGAATGGGAGACACCCGGGATGGGGATCTATGCCATTTATCCGAGCCACCGTTATCTGTCGCCGACTGTGCGCTCATTCGTCGATTTCATGGCCGCGGAGTGGGTCAAGAGTTCGGCAGACGAGAGAGCCATCCGCAAATCGCCAGCGGTAACGAACACAGGAAAGGTTCGCGCGACTGGCGCCAGAGCTCGGAACTCGCGCGACACGCGACTTTGAACGGAAACTGAATTTCGTCGGCCGGTTCGCCGATTCCACGCCCATTCCAACGCTTACTCCCATGCCGGCTCCCACGCCTGCGGCCTACCTTCTTCGCGTCAGTCGAGCGAGTCGGTATTTCTCAAGCAGTGGAGGTCGTTATGGGAGGCATCATCGCAGTCTTGTATGGCGCAGCCGCGTACGTCGTGTTCTTGGGCACGTTCTTGTATGCAGTTGCTTTCGTGGGCAACTTCGCCGTTCCTAAAACCATTGATTCCGGTGCGGGCGGTTCGGTCGTCGCAGCACTCGCCGTCGATTTGTGTTTGCTGGGCGTGTTCGCAGTTCAGCACAGCGTGATGGCGCGGCCAGCGTTCAAGCGTTGGTGGACGCGCTTCGTGCCGCACTCGGTGGAGCGTAGTACTTACGTGCTATTTGCGAGCGCAGCGTTACTGCTTCTCTATTGGCAGTGGCGGCCGCTCACAATGTCGATGTGGCATGTGACCGATCCAGTCTTCGTACAGCTGTTGCACGGGGTGTTTTGGACGGGTTGGGCGATCGTGCTCTCGAGTACGTTTCTCATCAATCATTTCGAGCTCTTCGGTTTGCGCCAAGTATTTGCCAAGCTGATGGGCCGCACACTGCCGCATCCCACGTTTAGAACGCCGTTGTTCTATCGGTGGGTACGCCACCCGTTGTATCTCGGCTTTCTGCTCGCGTTCTGGGCGACACCCGCGATGAGTGCCGGACATCTACTGTTCGCAATCGGCACCACCGGCTATATCCTCATCGGCATCTGGTTCGAAGAGCGCGATCTGATCAGCCACTTCGGCGATCGATATCTGCGGTACAGGCAGCAAGTGGGCATGCTGTTACCTTCGCCATTCAAGCGGCATTCGACGACTCTGGATCGTAAAACTCTGGGTCATAAAACTTCCGAAAGAGGTGTGTCATGAGCGACAAGATGTATTCTGGAAGCTGCTTCTGCGGCGCAGTGCAATTCACGGTTCAAGGCGAACCTGCGGCGATGGGTTATTGCCATTGCGATTCGTGCCGTCACTGGTCGGCAGGACCGGTCAATGCGTTCACGCTGTGGAATCCTCAGTCCGTGAAGATCACGCGCGGCGCTGACAACATCGGCACCTATAACAAGACGCCGGCCAGCGCCCGCAAGTGGTGCAAGAGCTGCGGCGGACATCTCTTCACCGATCATCCGCACTTGAATTTGATCGATGTGTATGCCGCCGTCATCGACGATTTCCAATACAAGCCAGGCGTACACGTGCACTACCAGGAAACCGTCCTGCCTATCAAAGACGGTCTGCCGAAAATGAAAGACGTTCCGGCGGAGATGGGAGGGAGTGGCGTGGTGCTGGGCGAGTGAGCTCAATGCCCATGCCTATGATGCACATCCGGGAAATGCGGATGTGCATGCGTTAGGGGCGAGTGGCGGTGCCAGTGCGTGTGTTTGTGAGCGCCGCCTTCGCCATGAGCATGTTCGTGCCGATGATGTTCGTCGTGTTCGTGCTCGTGCGAATGTTCCAATGCTTCGTGAGCGTGCGCATGAGTGTGTTTTTCGGTGAGATGCAGCCACACGCCGATGCCCATTAGCACGCCCGCGATTACAAGCGGCGTCGTGGGCGGCTCGCGCAGTAATATTAGAGATAGCACGGCACCGAAGAAGGGTGCGACGGAAAAATAGGCGCCGGTGCGCGACGTTCCGATCAAACGCAATGCAACCACGAACAGTGAGAGACTGACGCCATAGCACACCCACCCTGTGATAAGCGCTAGCGTGATATGTGACCACGCAGGCCAGTGCGCGCCCAGCGCGAGTGCAATCGTGATATTCACGGCACCGGACGCCACGCCCTTGATCGCAGCAATGACGCGCCCGCCGGCGAGAGACACTTTACGAGTGAGATTGTTGTCGACGGCCCAGCCGAGACACGCACCCAAAATAGCGAGCATGGCAATCGGGTCGAAAGAGAGTTGATCGCGTGTCCAACTCATTGTCACGGCGCCCGCGACGATCATGGCGAGGCCGCATGCGATTCGCGAGTGAAAGTGTTCGCGAAACACGAACCATGCCAGTATCGCCGTGAACACCGATTCGGTATTGAGCAGCAGCGATGCGCTCGATGCGTTGATGCGAGCCAATCCGTACATCAAAAGAACCGGCGCAATCATGCCGCCGGAAATCACGGCAGCGACGAGCCACGCAAGTTCGCTGCGCGCGATTCGGCTCTGCACGCCTTCTCGCAATACGAGGGCACCCATGCCGATACCCGCGCCGGCATATAACAGTCCGGCGAGCAGCCACGGATCGATGTTGCCCAACAAGAGTTTGGCGACCGGCGTACTTGCTCCGAAAAGTCCGGCAGCCGTCAATGCTGTAAATGCGCCGTTCCGGATTCTCACGTGGCACTCTGTTACATCAACGACTAACCCGTTCTCGCTTTGCCTGGCACGGACTTGCCGAGCAGCGGCCGCAAATACCTACCGGTGTGAGAGCGCGGATGTCGAGCGATGTCTTCAGGTGTGCCTACCGCAACGATGTGCCCGCCGCCGCTACCGCCTTCCGGGCCCAAATCGATGATCCAATCCGCGGTCTTGATCACATCGAGGTTGTGTTCGATGACCACGATGGTGTTGCCTTCATCGCGCAAGCGGTGCAGCACGCTTAAAAGCTGTTCGATGTCGAAGAAGTGCAGGCCGGTCGTGGGCTCATCGAGAATGTAGAGCGTGCGTCCTGTAGAACGCTTCGACAATTCCTTGGCGAGTTTCACGCGTTGCGCTTCGCCGCCCGAAAGCGTGGTCGCGTTCTGCCCTAAGCGAATATACGCAAGCCCGACGTCCATGAGCGTTTGCAGTTTGGAAGCGACTGCAGGCACGTTGCGGAAGAAAGCGAACGCATCTTCCACCGTCATATCGAGGATCTCGGCAATGCTCTTGCCTTTATAACGCACCTCCAGCGTTTCGCGGTTGTAGCGCTTGCCTTTGCACACGTCGCAAGCCACGTACACGTCGGGCAGAAAATGCATTTCGACTTTGATGACGCCGTCGCCTTGACACGCTTCGCAGCGACCGCCTTTGACATTGAAGCTGAAACGTCCGGCTTCATAACCGCGTGCGCGCGCTTCCGGAACAGCCGCGAAGATGTCGCGAATAGGAGAGAAGAGACCCGTGTAAGTCGCGGGATTCGAGCGCGGCGTTCTACCGATGGGACTTTGATCGATGTCGATGACGCGATCGATGTGATCCAGTCCTTCGATGCCATCGCACGGTGCCGGCGCGTAATTCGTGTCGTTCAACTTGCCGGCGACTTGTAGATACAGCGTGTCGTTCACGAGCGTCGATTTACCTGAGCCCGAGACGCCGGTAACGCAAGTCATGACGCCCAGAGGAATATCCACGCTGATGTTTTGCAGATTGTTGCCGCGTGCATTCACGATGCGGAGCTTGCGGTCATCCTGCACCGGTGTGCGCAGCGCCGGAACCGCGATCGAACGCGTTCCTGCAAGATACTGACCCGTGAGCGATTGCGCGGCGTTCTCGATTTCACGCGGCGCTCCTTGCGCCACGATCTGTCCGCCGTGCACGCCCGCACCCGGACCCAAATCCACCACGTAGTCGGCCTGACGAATCGCGTCCTCGTCGTGTTCGACGACGATCACCGTGTTGCCGAGATCGCGCAGATGTTTGAGCGTGTCGAGCAGACGTTCGTTGTCGCGCTGATGCAGACCGATCGAGGGCTCGTCCAAGATGTACATCACGCCCACCAATCCCGAGCCGATTTGGCTCGCAAGGCGGATACGTTGCGCTTCCCCGCCCGAAAGCGTGTCGGCACTGCGATCGAGGGTTAGATACTCGAGGCCCACGTCGGCCAAAAATTTGAGCCGATCGGCGATTTCCTTGCGTACCTTGTCGGCGATTTCACCGCGCCAGCCCGCGAGATTGAGCTCATCGAAAAAAGCGAGCGCCGCACTCACGCTCAAGGCGCTGATCGCAGGCAGGCTGCGATCGGCGACGAATACATTGCGTGCCGCGCGATTGAGCCGCATGCCGTGGCATTCGGGGCAGGGCTGCGTACTCAGATATTTCGACAGCTCTTCGCGAACGGCGATCGATTCCGTTTCTTTGTAGCGGCGTTCGAGATTGGGAACGATCCCTTCCCAACTGTGTGCGCGGTTAGTGACGCCGCCTTTGGCATCGACGTAGCGGAATTCGATCTTGGTATCGCTGCCGAACAAAATGACGTTGCGAGTTTTCTGCGGCAGTTCTGCAAACGGTGTTTCGACATCGAACTTGTAATGGTGCGCGAGCGATTGGATGAGCTGGAAGAAATAAGCATTGCGCCGATCCCAACTGCGAATGGCGCCATCGGCGAGCGACAGATGCGGGTGATGCACCACACGCACCGGATCGAAAAACTGTCGCACGCCGAGACCGTCGCACTCCGGACAGGCGCCGGCGGGATTGTTGAAAGAGAACAATCGCGGTTCGAGCTCTTGCAAGCTATAGCCGCAGAGGGGACACGCGAACTTGTCCGAAAAGATCAGCTCGGATTTTTTCGGCTCCTCCATGAATGCGACGCGTGCCGTACCTTCCGCGAGCTTGAGTGCGGTTTCGAACGATTCAGCGAGCCGCGGCGCGAGATCGGCGCGCACCTTGAAACGATCGACTACTGCTTCGATGCTGTGCTTGCGTTTGGCATCGAGCTTCGGCGGCGCATCGAGTTCGATCACTTTTCCATCGATGCGGGCGCGTACGAAGCCCTGCGCTTTCAATTGCTCAATGGCTTGAGCGTGCTCACCCTTGCGCTCTTGAATTACCGGTGCGAGCAGCAGCAGCGGTGTGCCTTCGGCGAGTGCGAGCACTTGGTCGACCATTTGACTGATGGTCTGGGCGGCCAATGGCGTACCGTGATCGGGACATCGCGGCGTACCGGCGCGTGCAAATAACAAACGTAGGTAGTCGTAAATCTCAGTGACTGTGCCTACGGTGGAGCGCGGATTGTGCGAAGTGGACTTTTGTTCGATCGCAATGGCCGGCGACAATCCTTCGATCGCATCCACATCGGGCTTATCCATCATCGACAGAAATTGCCGTGCATACGCCGAGAGCGATTCCACATAGCGCCGCTGGCCTTCGGCATAGATGGTGTCGAAGGCGAGCGAAGACTTACCGGAACCTGAAAGGCCGGTGAACACGATCAAGCGATCGCGCGGCAACACCAGATCGAAGTTGCGCAAATTGTGGGTGCGCGCCCCGCGAATCCGAATCGCGGAGGCGGCACTCAGCTTGGCTATCGCGGAGCGGGTCGGATCGGACATACGACGTTTATGGAGTGCGAACGGGCAAAGGGCAAGTGTAGCGGAGCGCTGCGCGCGTAAACCGTCAACGACTGAAGTCGCTCTGCGACTTCGGTCCTGTACCATACCGCCCCCATCCTCCTCGAGACCCTTGACTGCCCATGGTTGCCACCGCTCGGCCGGGATTGTCCGGCACGGAGATTCGCGTCGTTGTCGCGCTTGCGGCGATTTACATGACCCGCATGCTGGGGTTGTTCTTGTTGCTGCCGGTACTTGCAATCTATGCCTCCGAGTTGCCGGGAGGCACGCCGGCGCGGATCGGGTTGGCGATGGGTGCGTACGGTCTCACCAACGCCTTGTTGCAGATTCCGTTCGGTCGCTGGTCGGATCGTTACGGGCGGCGGCCCATCATTTTTGCTGGGCTCGGCATTTTTTGTTTGGGTTCGGTGGTAGGCGCGTTCGCACACACCTTGCCCATGCTGATTCTCGCGCGCGCCATTCAAGGCGCAGGTGCGATGTCTGCTGCGGTCAGCGCGCTGGTTGCAGATCACACGCGCGACGAAGTACGCACGCGCGCAATGGCGGTCATTGGTATCAGCATCGGTTCTTCTTTCATTATCTCTTTAGTACTGGGCCCGGTACTGGAAGCTGCTATCGGTGTTACAGGAATTTTCTGGCTGATGGCTGCGCTCGCGCTGGGCGGAATTGCGCTGCTCAGCATTGCGGTCCCGAATACGGAAGCGGTCGTGCATCCCGCCAGTCGGCGCGCGTCACTCTGGTCCATTAGCACGTTGCCTGCATTGCGACCGTACTTTGCCGGAGTATTTGCTTTGCATTTCGTGCTGACGGCGACGTTTCTGTCGGTGCCTCTCGTGCTGCTGCACGATCTCGGCATGGGCGAGGCCACGCACTGGAAGGTGTACTTGGGTGTGTTCTTGTTCTCGCTCACCGGCACGGTGCCGCTGATTCTCGGCGTCGAACGCAGCAGCCGTCCCAATGCGGTATTCGTCGGCGCGATTTTGATCGCTGCATTGGCGCAAGCCACGCTTGCGCTCGATCATGGCGTGCTGATGCCGGTGTTGGCGGCGTTTACGGTCTTTTTTGCCGCGTTCAATTTTTTGGAAGCGCGCTTGCCTGCGCAGTTGTCCAAAGCCGCGCCGCAAGTCGAGCGCGGCGGTGCGTTGGGCGTCTTTGCGACTTGTCAGTTTCTCGGTTCCGCATTCGGCGGTGCGATCGGCGGCCAATTGCAGCAGCACTGGGGCGTGTCGGGTGTATTTTGGGGGAGCGCGATCGTGGCGACAGCTTGGGCCGTCATCGCATCGCGCAGTGGCGTACACCCGAGCGCGATTCGCACATAGAAGGAAGGTTTCAGCCGTCTTCGGTGCTGATTTCGCTCACAAAGGGATTGAACACTCGGACGCGCCCATACAATCGCCGATGCTGAAAATCTTCGGACCACAAGACGTTCAATCCGAAGTGTTCGGCATACGCCCACATGTGAGCATCGAACCACGAGAGCGAGTAAGCGCTGACGCCGCGAAGCGCGAGCCTGACGATTTCTTCGTTGGGATACAGCACGGGAAATTGCAGTAGCAGTTCTTCGGCTTCCTGCCGTGCTTCGTCCATGCTGAGTAGCGCCGGTTCGCCTCGTGGGCTGCGCGTGACGGCAGCGATGAATTCGATGATGGTCTGATGAGAGATGCAGATCGAATCTTCCGCCAGTCCCTTGCGCAGTAGGGACGTCGCTATTTGCTGCTTGTCAGGGAATCGCGTGTCGTAGCGATAGACGAGAATATTGGTGTCAACGAGTGCGGCCACGGGTGTACAACTCGTCTCGGGTCCATCCTCGGCTGTCTCCCGCCTT
>Ga0068855_100008646_pt1 | contig 12304 bp, 12 predicted proteins | sample KBSCornC52_FD_66592 | JGI IMG/M metagenome (GOLD analysis project Ga0068855, IMG submission 66592) | Corn rhizosphere microbial communities from Kellogg Biological Station, Michigan, USA - KBS Corn C5-2 | ecosystem: Host-associated > Plants > Roots > Rhizosphere > Soil ...
ACGGCGGTGTCTTTATGGGCACGGAGAAGCGGCGTGAGAATGTTGACACCCGGCGACCCATTACGCCCGCGCAGCGTGTAGATGATCTCCTGCGCGTTGTCGTAAATCCCGCGCAGGTGCACTCTACGAAAGTGGGCGGCGGCGGTATCGCGTGGCAGTGAATCGAGGTCTACTTCGGGCGCAAACCGTCGCGCGGCGACGATGTCGTTCGCCTTCTGTCGCGCCCAGAGTCTTCGAATTTGCCAGCAACCGAGGAGGATGCAGGCGATCGCAATCGAGATTGCTAAGACGCTAAGGATCCATTTGCGCGGGGTCACCAGCGAAATATGGCTTATGGAGTACATTCTCACCGACACTGAGGCAATCGTCGACACTGTCAGATCGCGCTAGCGGCGGGTCGAATGAGCATATACGTCGAAATCCGAATACGTGCTCCGATGCAGGATCTCTGGGATCAGAGCCAGCGTCCGGAGCTCCACGAGAGGTGGGACCTCCGCTTTTCGGAGATTACGTATCTCCCGCGCCCGGATGCAGCACAGCCCCAACGGTTTCGCTACGCCACACGAATAGGGGCCGGACTCACGATCGAAGGAGAGGGCGAAAGTGTTGGCGCAAAGGATCTGGCCGATGGCCAGCGCGTCTCAGCTCTCGCCTTCAGCTCGTCCGATCCGCGCTCGCTCATCCTTCGTGGCAGCGGATACTGGAAGTACATCCCAACCGAAGACGGGATTCGATTTCTCACCCGATACGATTACGAAACGCGTTTTGGACGGTTGGGGAGGATTGTCGATCGCCTGGCGTTTCGGCCATTGATCGGCTGGGCGACAGCATGGAGTTTCGACCGGCTGCGACTCCTGCTCGAGCACGGCGTCGATCCCCGTTCAGCCCGCCGCCAGTGGATCATTCACGCCGTTGCACGTATGGGCCTGGCAATCATCTTCGCATATCATGGCCTGGTGCCGAAGCTGCTCCTTCACAACGCGGATGAATCGGCAATGCTTCGCGATGTCGGCGTTTCTCCGGACAAGTTGCGCGCGATTGTCTTTGCATTCGGATTTGGTGAAATACTCTTCGCGTTCTGCGTGCTTGTCTTCTGGCGGTTTCGATGGCCCGCTGTGTTGACGGCCGCGTTCGCCCTCCTCGCTACGGTCGGCGTTGCGTACGGATCACCTCACTATCTTGGCGGCGCGTTCAATCCGGTCTCACTCAATCTCGCAATGCTTTGCCTCGCGATTGTCGACTTGATCAGTCTCGCGGAATCACCGACGGCCTCCAATTGCCTTCGCACGCCTCCACCCGATCAGGCGTGACCTCGATTTATCAGCGTGTCCTCGGCTCGGACTTTGAGCGACTGCATCCGATGATCCAGCGGCGGTTCGGATTCTCGAGCGGCGACGGGATCGCCTCGATCGGCCGCGGAGTGATGGAAGAAGTCTGGAGAGGGCTTCCGTACACGCTTCCCTTTCTTTACGTGGGCACTTGGCGACGAATCATGTTTCCCGAGACGGGCAAAGACATTCCCTTCACGATCGAGAACTACGCTTTCGTCGACGAGTTCGGTCGTGAGACAGTGACGTGGGTTCGTACTTTCGAGTCCAGTCGGCGCCGGCGCTTCGACGCTTACATGATTTTTAGCGAACAGCGCAATCGCATCGTCGACTTCCTCGGGACGCACGAGCATTTGGCGGTTGACATCGACCTTCGTGTGGATGAGAAAGGAGGTCTGCGATTGCGGTCAGGGGAACAGCGATTTTACGAAGGCAAGGTCGCGTTTCGATTCCCAATGTTGTTCAGTGGGGTAGCCGATGTACACGAGTGGTACGACGACGACGCACAGTGCTTTCGAATCGTCGTCGATGTCCGCAATCGGATTTGGGGGCGCCTGTTCGGCTATCGCGGCCGGTTCCAGGTGGTATGGAAGTCGGTGCGGCCGGGCGAAATCCCGTTAGACCTTCTGCCCAAGAGACAGGAGCGGCGCGAGTAGAGAATCATCGCCGTCTCGCCGCGGTTGCGGTGATCCCGCGAATGAACGCGACCTCCGCGGCGTCGTACGGCGTCCCGTCGCGCCTGAAGATGTCGTGGAACCATACCGCGGGCTCGGCTGTGTACTCCCGATCCCACGAGTCCCACGGATAGATCGTCTGCGTCTTGCCGGAGGCGAAGCCCCAGTTGAACGCGCCGACATGCCGCCGAGCGAAAATCGGCAGGATCTTCTGGAAGGTGCTCCCCCGCGGGCGAGCCATGTACTCGGAGCAGATGATCGGCCGACCGTAGCGCTCGAGAGCAGTGACGAGTCGCTCGACATTCGCGCTGTCGTCGTAGCTATGAAAGGTGATGACGTCCGAGCTGTCGAGCATGTACGCGGTAAAGGGCTTGACCTTCGTCGGATCGATCCAGTCGCCCCTCCACGGCGCGGCGGTGAGCGGCTGCGACGGATTCATCTCTCGCGCCCACACGAATGCCTTCCGGATCAGGATGAAGGAGTGCGCCTGCTTATCGAGGGGTTCGTACGCCAGGTACACTGGACGATTGGTGTTGTCCGGCTCATTGAACACGTCCCACGCGATAACGCGACGGTCCTTCGCGAAGCGCCCCACGACGCCCTGCACGTAGCCTCGTAACCGCTCGAAGCTGGCGGTGTCCGCGAGAAACGCAGCACCTGGACTTTGCACCCAGCCGGAGTTGTGAACGTGCGGGATCGGTGCGCGCTGCCGGCCGAGATGCGGCATCGGATCCCATACCGCGTCGAACAGCACGAACATCGGTCGAATGTGGTGTCGGTCGGCGATCGTGAGGAACTGGTCCATGCGGTTCAGAAAGCCAATCGAATCCTGCTGCCAGAGGAGATTGTGCAGGAAGACGCGCATCGTGTTGAATCCGAGCGACTCTGCCCAGCCGAGCTCGCGGTCGATGGTAGTTGGGTCGAACGTCGTCGCCTGCCACATCTCGAGCTGATTGATCGCCGTGCTCGGAATGAAGTTGCTACCGACGAGCCACCCCGTGGAATCTGCCCACGCGCGTGCCCGCTCCTTTGTCCAGACTGCGCGCGCGGATCCGCGCGTCGCGACCTGCTTTCTCACAGGTTGTGCGCTCAGATCGCCGAACGAGGCGCAGTTCATTGCTACGCCGAACAACAAGGCAAACGCAGCGACCCGCGGTTTTGCCACCGCGTACATCATGGCGCGACTCCGAAGGCTAAGGATGGCTGCTTAATCATCGCGCTCATCAGCGCTTCCAATCCAAACGTGCAGGGTTCTCGTTAATCGTCTTGTTCATCAGAGCTCTACTCCGAACGCGAAGACTGTGCGCGACCTGTACTGCTGTCCAGGACGCAAGACCGTGGAGGGAAAGTTTGGATGGTTCGGCGAGTCGGGATAATGCTGTGTCTCGAGAGCCAGTCCGTAACGATACTTGTAGATGTGCCCCGCCTTGCCGGTGATGCTCCCGTCGAGAAAATTGCCGGAATAAAACTGGATCCCTGGCTCGGTCGTGAAGATGTCCAATGTGCGTCCGGTCGACGGCTCAGCGACGTGAGCGGCGTGGACCAAAGAGTCCGCCGCGACGCCGCCGCGGTTGAGGACGAAGTTGTGGTCGTAGCCCCCGCCGTACCGAATCTGCGTATTCTGCCGCTGGTCGATGCGCGCACCGATTGGCATCGGCGTCCGAAAATCGAACGGAGTGCCGGCCACCGCGGAGATCTCGCCGGTCGGGATGAGCGTCGAATCCACCGGCGTCATCGAGTCTGCGTTAATGGTGAGCACGTGCGCCAGAATGTCCCGGCTTCCATCGCTCGCAAGATTCCAGTAGCTGTGCTGCGTGAGATTTACCGGCGTCGGCTTGTCGCTCGTCGCCTGATAGTCGACGATCAACCGATTGTCATCTGTTAGGGTGTAAGTGACGCGGGCACGAAGAGTCCCTGGATAACCCTCCTCCATGTCCGCACTCGTGTATTCAAGAGCGACACCTTCTGCGCCCTCCTTTCGGAACGGCTCGGCGTTCCAGACGACCTTGTCGAACCCACGAATCCCACCATGCAGACTATTCGGTTCATTGTTGATAGCGAGGCGGTAGTTCGCTCCGTCGAGCGTGAATCGCCCTTTCGCAATCCGGTTGCCGTAGCGCCCAACGATTGCGCCGAAGTACGGACTATTGCGCAGATACCCGCTCAGGCTGTCGTAGCCGAGGACGATGTCGTCGAACCGTCCCGAGCGATCCGGCGTCTTCAGCGACGTGATGATGCCGCCGTAGTTCGTTAGCTGCACTTCGATACCGTGAGCATTCGCGAGAGTGAAAAGCTCCACGGGCTTGCCGTCCGCTGTGCTGCCAAACGGTGCCCGCTTCACCTCACGAGTCATTGCAATACGTGGTGTCGAGGCCGGCTTCGAGGTGCAACCGATCTGGTTGAGCACAATCGCTGCGAGACTGATCCAGGCGAGGCCGTGTCTGTCCACGAATCAGAGGGTTGTCAGTGGCTCGATGGGAATCGAGATGCGTCCTACGTATTCGCGATGTTGGTCCACCCACCATGCCCAGGGCGTGAACAGCCAGATACCAAGCGCGCTCCACGCCAGCACTCCTACGCTTGGAGGCGGCGAGCCGTTGCTCATCACGTACAGAATCGCCAGCACAAGAACATAAATCCACAGCCCCCACCGTCCGATGCGATCCCGCGCGCGCGTGGCGCGGGCGTAAGCCGAGATGCCGGCTGCGAACATCGCGAACTCGATCACATAGGTAGCGGCGACGGAAGACCAGAGTCCCCACCCAACTTTTGGACTGGATGCTCCCGGCCAGAGCGGAAGATCGCGGACGTGCATCGGCAGATCGAGAAACCAGTGGCTGACCACAAGTAAGCCAATCACCAATGCTCCTCGCGTATAATGCCTCTGGAGGTAGTACGCACCACCGAGGAGAATCCCCCATACGATGGACATCACCAAGCTGTGGGAATACGGGTAGTAGATGAATTCGAGCGCGAGCGAACCAGGCATTTGCGGATTGATCCTCACCTGCTCGACGCCGAGGAGCAAAAGAATGGGCCACAGCTCGTCGAGAAATTGCGCGGCAAAGGTGAGCGCACCGAGGGATGTACGCGGAGCAACTCTTTTTGCAGCGAATGCTACTCCAAAGTGTCCCAGAAACATTCCCTACTCCAGCAGAGTTTTGGTCAGGATGCTCGAACGGCTAAGCCCACAGCCACCAGCTGCTCCGCCGCCAGCTCCCGGCAGGTAGTCTTATTTGTAGTTGGAGTTAAAAGAGTGACATTTGCTCGCCGAGCAGATCAGGATCCACAGGACTGAGCCCAACCCGGTACTGTATCTCGCGCGCCGTCGCCGGACTGTGCCCCGAAAACGTGTTCGCGACGTACCCGTATATCTGCGACACCTTTTCAGACAGATCCCCGATCGCGTCAGACCACAAATCGACCTCGTGCGAGCGATCGACCTGGACTCGCGTGTAGTCGACGAGATCGCGATTCGGCCCCATCCATCTGATGTACGCGAAGTCGGCAGTCGGCCGCGCGGCGAGACCGAGCATCAATTTGCGCGGAATCCACCGGCCGTCGGACAATACGAGCGCAATGTTGTGTTCCCTGAGCAGCGCGAGGACGCCTTCACTGATCCATCCGCGATGCCTGAACTCGATCGCGATGCGAAGATCTCTCGGAACGCGTCCGATGAAATCGACGAGCGCGGGCAGCTCGCCGGGTTGGAAGTCCGGTCCCATCTGTACCAGCACCGGGCCGAGTTTGTCGCCTAGTTCCCGCACCCGCTCGAAGAAAATCTCGGAGGCGCCGGTGACATCACGCAGCCTCTGCTCGTGCGTTACTTCCTGCGGCAATTTGAGCGAAAAGATGAATCCCCTGGGCGTGCGCTCAGCCCAGCTCCGAATCGTCGCCGCTGCTGGCGATGCGTAAAACGTCGAGTCCACTTCCACCGAATCGAACGCTCGCGCGTAGACCGTGAGGAACTCGGATGGACGCGTTCCACTTGGGTAGAACGGGCCTACCCACGCGTCGTAGTTCCAGCCCTGGGTGCCGATGTGGATTTCCGCGGCCATGACCACCAATCGGAAGTCGCGGGCGATGAATGTCAAGCGACGCCCAGCCCGCAGCCCCAAGCCGCTCCGCTTGCAGCCACCGGCAGGTAGTCTTCAGTTGCAGTTTATCAGCCGGTCGTGTTCCCGATGCTCTTTCAGCGGTACGTCTCAAAAAACCCGGTCCCCGTCCCCGAAAGAGGAACGCCGTCAAGCCGCCCGGATACTCGCGCCACCCCTTTCATCTGGATGAAGTACGGCCGCGCCTTCTCGCTCCCGAGCGGATCGCCGCGCTCACCCTCAGCGTCGGCCTTGCCACTGGTTTTGGGCCGCGGCCTCGTGTCCGTGGCAATCGCGTCTTCCATGGTTATATCGACGCGAAGGGTGTCCTCGCCTCGGACATCCTCGAACCGCGCCCGCGACGGAACTCGCAGCTCCCCCGACGCCGTTTTCACCGTGCGTCCGTCCTCATACGAGATCATCTTCGGACGGAAAACCGCGCGGAAGCCGAGCGAGTCCACGAGATAGACCAGCACCGGAGGAATCGACGTAGAGCTGTCACCGGGATAGACGCGACCGTACAGGAACGTGTACTCTCCCGCCCGCGCCGCTCCCCAATCCCATGTCACTCCGCCCCAGACCCCCCAGTTGTGGTCGTGGTACGACTGCGCGTCGGTGAGCGTTTCACACTGATTGTCGACGCACATGGTTCCGGTTGCGGTCGCGCGCAGCGCCGGCACAGTGTAGCCGGAAACAAAACCGCCCGACCCCATCGCCACACCGGGGAAATAGGCGTTGGGCGCGGGATGCACCCGCAGCGCAACGGACATCTTGCCTCCCGACCCACCCTCTTCGCGCGCCGTCGCGCGCACCTGGTAGTCGCCATCGGGAAGAACGACGACCACATCCGAATCGCCGAACACGAGATTCAAGTCCGTCGTCGCGAACCTGACGCGCGAGCGATCTAATCTCGCGGCAAATCGCCGAGTCGCGCCGCCCTGTTGTCTCAGGGTGATTCCGATCTGGCCGCCCCACTTGGTGCTCGTCACATCGCCACCGACGATGAACGAGATGAACGCCCAGCGCTTACGGTCCGCCGATAAAACATTGAAATAGTGCCACTCCGCCCACGTGTCCCTGTCGGCAACACTGTCGGACGGCATATGAAAATGGTCGATCTCGTTTCTCAGCTCGACCAACGTCGGCGCAACCCAGCGCCGATCGCCATCGTCGTTCTGCCATTTGCCCTGCACGACTTCCGGGGCCGCACCAACAGCCCTCGTCGCTGCGGGAATCTCGCCGCTCGCGTGGACCGGATATTCTTTGCCGTCCGCGGTTCGTATGTAGAGCAGCCTCCCCTCGATTTGCGGCGCCACCGCCGCGATCTCCCCTCGGTACCTCGGCGACGCCATCACCTGCCGGTAGAGAAAAAACGCGTGGTCGATCGAGAAGAAGAGACCGCCGACGCCGCCGGTCTTCATGACCTCGATATCGAGTCCTTCCGGCAGTACGGTGACCGTGCCGCCGCCAACCAGCTTCTCATTCCTCGCTTGCGACAGCATCGCCTCGCCTATCGAAAGCAGCACGATCATGACCGCGACGCCCACTCCAAAGCCGAAGAACAGCAGAACTGATCTCCACGGCCTGTAAGTAATGTTGCGCAGCGCGAGCTGACCGATCATGACTCGACCACCCTGCCATCACGCATGTGAACCTTTCGACGCGCGGCACTCGCCAGGTCCTCATCATGGGTGACGACGACGATGGTCGTCCCATCCGTATTGAGTTGCTGGAATAGCGAAATGATCTCTGTCCCCGTCTTCGCATCCAGCTCGCCGGTTGGCTCGTCCGCCAGAAGAAGCATCGGCCCGTTGGCGAGAGCACGGGCAATCGCGACGCGCTGCTGCTCGCCACCCGAAAGCTCCGACGGGCGATGCCGCTCGCGATTGCCGAGCCCGACGTATTTGAGCAGCTCCGCTGCCCGCTGGAGCCGCGCCCCCTTCGCCACCTTCGCTTCCGCCATAGGCAGCGCGACGTTTTCGAGCGCCGATAAAATCGGAAGGAGATAAAAGCGCTGAAACACGAAGCCGATATTTCGCAGTCGGAATTGCGTCGCCTCGCGATCGCTCATCGCATCGACGCGCTTCCCCGCGATCGCGACCGTGCCGGATGTCGGTTGATCGATCACGCCAATCAGGTTCAGCAGCGTCGACTTCCCGCAGCCCGACGGCCCAACGATCGCCACATAATCCCCACGCTCGACATCGAGTGTTACGCCCTGGAGCGCGTGAACTCGCTCCGCGCCCAGAGCATAGTCGCGACGGACATCGCGCAGCGAGACGATCGCCGTTTCCCGATCGGCACTCACCAGATTCCCTCGCGTCGCTACATCCGCACTCATGCGATCGCCTCGCGTCGCAGCGACTCCGCGATCGGCAACGACGCCGCTCGCCAGGCTGGATAGACGCCAGCTCCGATTCCACTCGCGATCAGAAGCCCCAGCGCCGACCATGCCGCCCTCGGCTGGAACAGAAAGAAGTCGATTGCCATGGGCAACCCCGGAAACGCGGAAAGAATCGTGTTGAGATACCGCGCCGTCACGAGACCCAGTGCGAGGCCAAGCACTGCTCCAGCCAGACTGATCGCGACGCCCTCGATCACTATTTGCTCGACGACGTGCGATCGCGACACGCCGATCGCGCGCATCACCGCGATCTCTCCCGCCCGCTCGTTCACCGAGACCGTGACGAGTGTGGTCACGAGCAGGAATCCCACGAACAGGCTCACAGCGCCGAGTATGAGTGCGAGCTGGCGGAAATAGCTGAGACGCTCATCCACCTGCTTGATAGCCGTGGCGATCGAGATCGCGGTGACATTGGGGAGCTGTTTCTCGATCCAGTCGCGCACGCGCTCCGCATCCGCGCCTTTGCGCACGCGAATCATGAATAGCGATGCGCGGTCGTGGTTCTGACCGCCCATCGCCTCGAGTGTCTCGCGCCGTACCGCCGCCGAGGACTGGTCGTTCGCGCCGTAAATGAATTTCACTCTGCCCGTCAGGATGAGTTTGCGCTGGCCGGAGTAGGTGCGCGTCTGTGGGTCGTAGCCGATAGCGACGCTCAGAGTGTCGCCAATGTGCGCGCCAAGCTGGTTCAACAAATGGTCGTTGCCGACTATGAAGTTTGACGCCGCCACGTCTTGACCGGAGAGGAGCTCGTAATCGCCCTGGACGCTCGGGTCGATTCCGAGCACCGACCCGCTCACATCCCGGTTTCCCGCCAAAACGTGGATCGACGCGCCAAGAACTGGACTGATCTCCCGAACGTCCGGATTTGTCCTGAGAGTCGCGATGATCGCACTCACGCCGGGAATCGTCGCGTCTGTATCGAACGGGAGCGTCCCTTTTGGCGCCAGCCGAATCTCGAATCCGCGCGAGAGCAGAAGCTCACGAAACGATTCCCGCATTCCGGTAGCCAGCATCACCATGTCGAGAAGCATCGCCGCTGCGACCGCGACGCCGAGCACGGCGAGAATGGTCCGGCCGCGATGCCTGGTCAGTGAAGCCTGCGCGAGAGCTGCTCTCACTCAGCGACCGAAAAGCGCGAGAGGTGGAGTCCGGACAAGTCGGAGCGATGCGACCACGCCGGCGGCGATTCCGAGCACGAGCGACAGCGCCACAGCGAAAATTACCGTGGGCGGAGTGACGATCGAGAACGCCAGTGGCGTCTGATAGAGCGCCTGGTAGTGCCAGTTCACGATCTGCGAAATAATCCAACCGAGCACTACACCGAGCGCGCTGCCCAGCACCGCGACCACCGCCGCCTCGATAATGATGGAGCGCACCACCGTCGCCCGCGAAATCCCCATCAACCGGAGCGCTGCGATGTCTCGACGACGCTCATCCACTTTCAGCACCATGATGCAAAGGAGGAACACCGAGCTGGCAACGATGGTGATGATGCCGATCGCCCGGTGGAAGCGGCTCACCACCTGAAACGTCCGCGACGTCTCGACAGCGATCTCGCGCGATTCGTACGCCTTGAAGCCAAACGCAACGCGATTGATGCGGTCGATCAGGCGAGGAATGTCCGCTCCCGGCGTGGTCGCAATCGCGAATCGGTCGACCCTGTCTCCATACCCGGAGATCGCCTGTAACTGGTCGAGATGCATCCGAACGAGGAGATCTCCACGCGCAACCTCGGACGGGTCCGCTCCTCTCCGCACGATCGCGCCGACGATCACGGTGTCGCCCACGACTCCGGGCCGCGCCGACACCGAGACGCGGTCCCCGACCTTGAGATTCGCCCGCGCAGCGAGCGCTTCGTCGATGGCGATCGTGCGCGGTTGCGGCGAGTCCGGAGTTACGCTCGCGCGACCGATCGGCGTGGGGGTTTGGAACAGGAAGGAGGCGAGCAGAAATGCAAGCACGCCGAAAGCTAGCCGCGCTTCGCTGCCCTGTCTGCAAGTGGCGCCACGAGAACGTGCGCCGCCAGTGCCGGCCCGATGGTCACCTCATTTCGGCCGCAAGCAAGCGTGATCGGTCCATCGTACGGCGCCCGCGACTTGATCGTGATCCGCTTTCCGGGAAGGATCGATAGCTCGTCCAGATATCTCAGCATCTCCGGATCTTCGTCCGCCACTCGTACGACCGTTCCCGACGCACCCACGGCAAGATCGGCGAGAGATGTGTACTCGGTCTCGTCCACCGCTCCATCTTTCGTGGGAATCGGCGCACCGTGCGGATCGACTTCAGGCTCTCCGATCGTCGCCGCCATTCGATCCACCAGTTCGTCCGACGCGGCGTGCTCGAGTCTCTCCGCCTCCTCATGCACGCGATCCCACTGATAGCCGAGCGCTTCGGCGAGATAGGCTTCGATCACCCGATGACGACGCAGCGTACGGAGCGCCGCTCGGCGACCGCTTTCGGTGAGCTTCACACCATGATAACGCTCGTAGGCCAGCAACCCCTGATCGGCGAGCCGACGCACCATGCCACTCACCGACGCGGGCGCGAGCGCCAGACGCTGGGCGATTTCATTGGTCGCGGCAGCCCCAGTACCCTTCCCGATCGTGTAGATCGCCTTGAGGTAATCTTCCACTGGAGCGGTGAGCGGCTCGCGCCCGCGAACCCTCGACGCTTCCCGAGCGGCGCTCATACGACCGGTCGGGGGCTAGCGGGACTGACGCCGGGCTTCGCGCGCACCATCAGCACGGGCACCATCGTGATGTGACGCAGCTCGCTCGCCACGCTGCCGTGAATGACGTCGGCGATTCCGTGGTGCCCGTGCGTCGCCATTGCGATGAGATCGCACTTTTCCCGCTCGGCGCAGGCTGCGATTTCCTTCGCGGGATCGCCGCCGGCCAGAATCGCTTCCGCTTCGTAGCCTTCCTTCTCGAGGTCATCGGCAATCGCCTCGATGTACTCACGGTCGCTCTTCATCTCCTCCGACTCCCGAAGGTCGAGCTGATTGATGTTCCGCGCGGCCCAACCATCGGCGACGTGGATCAATACGATCGACGCGTCGTTGCAGGCGCGAGCGAGCTTCCTCACGTGGCGCAGAATCACATCGTCGTACTCTGTGTGCTCGACGGGCACGAGTATGCGCTCGTACATCAGCTCACCGCTCCCTTGAAGAATTGGAAGAGCAGCCAAATGTTGAGCCCACCAATGATTACCGCAACGGTGTAGGCAAGCAGCTTCAGCCAGACCGGGTTCACGAACTCCCCCATCTTGAGCTTGTCCGAGGTGAACATCACCAGGGGAAAGACCGCAAACGAGAGCTGCATGCTCAAAACGACCTGGCTCAGCACGAGCAGCTTCGCTGTCCCGCTTTCTCCATAAAAGTAGGCGACGATCACCGCCGGAATGATCGCGATCATTCGCGTGATGAGCCGGCGAAGCCACGGGCGCAGGCGGATGTTCAGGAATCCTTCCATCACGATCTGGCCGGCGAGCGTGCCGGTGATTGTCGAGTTCTGGCCCGACGCCAGCAGCGCCAGTGCGAACACCGCACTGGCTCCAGCGCCGAGCAACGGCGTGAGGAGCTTGTACGCATCCTGAATCTCGCCGACTTCCGCATGCCCGCTGGTGTGGAACGTCGCGGCGGCGATGATCAGGATGGCAGCGTTGATAAAGAGCGCGAATGAGAGTGCGATGGTCGAGTCGATGAACGCGAACTTGACCGCTTCGTGCTTCCCTTCCGACGTCTCCTCGTATTGGCGGGTCTGCACGATCGACGAGTGCAGATAGAGATTATGCGGCATGACCGTC
>Ga0068855_100008647_pt1 | contig 12303 bp, 11 predicted proteins | sample KBSCornC52_FD_66592 | JGI IMG/M metagenome (GOLD analysis project Ga0068855, IMG submission 66592) | Corn rhizosphere microbial communities from Kellogg Biological Station, Michigan, USA - KBS Corn C5-2 | ecosystem: Host-associated > Plants > Roots > Rhizosphere > Soil ...
AACAATCTTTTTGGAACGAGAAAAAAAGAAAGAATAAAAATAAACGCCGCTACTGCAATAACCTGTACATAAGAATTCATCATCATAATTTTTTATTTAAGCTGGTACTTCTCTTTTAAACGATTGCAGGTAAACTCAATTGTGTCTTTAATATTAGTAAAACTAAATTGAGGAAGGGCGCTTAAAATTTTCCGGTTATCAAAATAGACCTTTGCCTGCGCAGTGCGTGCCGTTTCTTTTGTAAGCAAACTTTTGCTATTAGTAAGCCAGCTTTTTATCACTTCCATCCGCCAAACCATTTCAGCCAAAAACGGAGTTACTTTTTTTGATGGAGGTTTTTTATCAAAGCAATTTGCTATTGTCGTAAATATTTCTTTGTACGATAAATTTTCACCGTTCAATATAAACCGTTCAGATGTAATATCGCTGTTCATCAAAGCTATCATCGCACGCACTACATCTCTTACATCTACCACGCCTGTTATGCCATTGGTATACCACGGAAATTCTTCATAGGCTTTTTTAAAGATGGCCGAAGATCCGCCTTCCCAATCAGCGCCCCCAAATATTAAGCTTGGATTTACAATAACCACCTGCAGCCCTTCAGCAGCGCCACGCCACACTTCCAACTCACCATAATATTTTGATTTTCCATAAATGCTATTGCTCGTTTCCTCAGTCCAGTTCATCTTTTCGGTTACCTTTTCGTCATTTCTTATCCTTCCCAACGCGGCAACCGAACTTACATGCACTAATTTTTGAACGTGATTATTAATACACGCATTCACGACATTTGCCGTTCCTTCAACATTAATTTTTAAAAGTTGTTTTTTGTCTTTTGGAGAATAGGAAACGAGAGCTGCGGCATGATATACATGCGTAATATCCTGCATGATTTCTTCAAGCAACAAAACGTCCAGGATATCACATTGAAGTATTGAAAGATTAGGATGTGAAATATGAATGGAAGAAGCATGTTGAATGACTGTTACTCTTTCACCTGCATCAAGTAATTGAGTTATCAATTCATTGCCGACCAGACCAGATCCTCCCGTGACAAGAATTTGTTTTTCGGCTGTATTTTTTTCAGAGCGTTTTTCAACCACCATTTTATAATTCTAAAATTATTCAGGCAATGTAAATTATTTATTCCTGTTTATAACTATAAAATCCCCTGCCCGTTTTTACGCCTAACAGATTTTGTTTTACTTTTTCCTTTTGTATCGCCGATGGAACAAAACGCGGTGCTTCATTGAATGCATGGTATACTGATTCTGTTGTGGCAAGATTTACATCCAGCCCGATTAAATCCATTAATCTGAACGGCCCCATCCTGAAACCGGTAGCTTCTAAAATTTTATCAATATCTTCAAATGAAGCAATTTCTTCTTCTGCCATTTTTAAGGATTCAAGATAATAAGGCCTTGCAACACGGTTCACAATAAAGCCAGGTGAATCTTTGCACAAAACAGGCACCTTGCCCATTTGCATACAGATGTCCATAATGGCTTTGACAACTTCTTCATTTGTTTCAGCACCCTTCACTACTTCAACAAGTTTCATGATATAAGGCGGATTAAAAAAATGCATCCCGATTACTCTTTCAGGAAAAGGAACCTGCTGCTGCATCCTTGAAATAGAAAGTGAAGAAGTGTTTGAAGCAAAAATTACCTCTTCGTTGTTATAATGCGAAAGCTCAGTAAACAAAGAAATTTTGGCATTTTCTTTTTCGATAATGGCTTCTATAATTACAAAGGCGGTGCAATCGCTAATATCAGAAGTAAATGTGATCCGGTTTAAGATTTCATCTTTTTCTTTTAACTCCATCTTGTCTTTATCCACCAGGTATTGCAGGTTTTTTGCAATACGCGATTTAGATTTTTCAAGAACCTTTTCATCCACATCAAATAGCAGGGTTTCGAAATTACTTTGCGCAGCCACCTGGGCAATTCCGCTTCCCATGGCGCCTGCACCGCAAACGGCAATAGGTATTGTCATGATGATTTATTTGCGATTAAATAATCAAGCACGGCCAATCTTCACGCTTTTATATTACGCTTTCAAACTGCGTTAGAAACCGTACATCATTCTCACTAAAAATTCTGAGATCTTTAATCTGGTACTTTAGCATCGTGATTCTTTCAATTCCCATTCCAAAAGCAAAACCTGAATATTTGTTAGAATCGATGTTACAATTTTCCAACACGTTGGGATGTACCATTCCACAGCCTAATATTTCAACCCATCCGGTGTGCTTACAAACATTACAACCCGTGCCACCACAAATGAGGCATGAGATGTCCATCTCGGCGCTTGGCTCCGTAAACGGAAAATAAGATGGCCGGAATCGAACTTTAATTTCTTTGCCAAACATTTCCTGAACAAAAAAATAGAGCGTTTGTTTCAGATCGGCAAAGGAAACATTTTCTGCAATGTATAAGCCTTCTACCTGGTGAAAAAAACAATGGGCTCTCGCGCTGATGGTTTCGTTTCTGTAAACCCGTCCCGGGCAAATAATTCTGATAGGTAATATTCCCTTTTCCATTGCACGAACCTGCACGCTGCTGGTATGGGTGCGTAGCATCCATGCGGGATGTTGAGACACATAAAAAGTATCCTGCATGTCGCGTGCAGGATGGTTTTCAGGCAAGTTGAGCGCCGTAAAATTGTGCCAGTCATCTTCAATTTCCGGCCCTTCGGCAACCGTAAAGGCAAGCCGTTGAAAAATGGAAATGATTTTATTCCTGACAATGCTTATCGGGTGACGGCTTCCAAGCGGAAGTGAATCTCCCGGCAAGGATAAATCGATGAATTCTTCAATCGCTTCTTTTTGATCAACCGAAATCTTTTTTAGTTCCTCATACCTCTCTTCGGCGAAAACTTTTAACTCATTCAGCGCTTTTCCCATTTCCTTTTTTTGCTCCGGCGGCACGTTTCTCATTTCGCCCATTAAAGATTTTACCGAGCCGTTTGAGCCAATAAATTTGATCCGGAATATTTCGGCGGGATCCTTTTCTGCTGATGAGAAATTAGCGATTTCTTCCTGTAACGTTTTGATTTTCGTGAACAAATTTTCCATCTTGCAAAAATAAGTGAAACATTACTCTGATACATTTTTTGCATTTCATAAAAGAAATTTCGCATCCGGGTTTTCTTTATTTATTATTAGGTTTGCCGGAAAAAATTCAGATTGACTTACGATTTAACAGAATACCTGACTCCGATACAAACTGCGGCCATCAATGGTGATATCCATTACAACGAACACCAGTTGGGAAATACAATAAAAATATTTGAGGAAGAAATGCCGGACATTTCAGATGTGGAAATTATCATTGTAGGGGTGAATGAATTCAGGGGTGAAGGAAAAAATGTTAGCCGAAATTCGGCAGATGACATCCGAAAAAAACTTTATGAATTACACTATTGGCACAAAGAAATTGCGATTGCAGATATCGGCAATATACAAAACGGCGCTACCTTAAACGATAGTTATGCCGCTACCACCATTGTACTGAAAGAATTGCTTCAACTTAACAAAACTGTTCTTCTTATCGGGGGTTCGCATGATAATACCATTGCCCAGTATAATGCTTACAAAGAATTAAACAGGATAATCGAAACCACAATTATAGATGCAAAGATTGATTTGAAAAGCGAATCACCTTTGCGCAGTGAAAATTTCCTGATGGAAATGCTTACGGGCGAACCTAATATGATCAGCCATTATAATCATATTGCCTTTCAGAGTTATTTTGTTCATCCGGGCATGCTTGAGACGATGGACAAACTCAGGTTTGATTGTTTCAGGGTAGGAAAGGTAAAGGAAGAATTGGTGGAAATGGAACCGGTACTGCGCAATTCGTCTTTATTCAGTTTTGATATTACCGCCATCAAAAACAGCGATGCTCCCGCAAGCAATTGCAGCCCGAATGGCTTATCAGGCGAAGAATCGTGTACCCTTACCCGTTATGCGGGCATGAGCCCTTCCATTTCGTCAATAGGATTTTATGGTTTTGACGCTACCACAGATCGTGAAGAACTCACTGCTCTGCAGATTGCACAAATGATTTGGTATTTTATAGATGGAAGACATAAAAGGCGCCATGAATCGGGATTGCACGAGCGCCAGAATTTTAATGAATACCATACTGTCTTTGCAGAAGTAGATACGGTGTTTCTTCAAAGCAAAAAAACAGGGCGCTGGTGGATGCAGATGCCCGATAAAAAAATGATAGCCTGTAGTTATAAAGATTATCTTGTCGCCAGCAACAACCAGATTCCTGAAAGATGGTTAAGGGCCCAGGAAAGAGATATCTGATATTCTTACTTACTAACACAGTAAAGCAATAAATAAAAAAGATTTTTGTTGTACATTTTTTTAGAAAACTTTTTCTATCTCCTGCTGGCGATAAGCAAATTAAGGTCGGTAAATTTCAGGTCGAACCTTTGGCTGAGGTGAAAATTAGTGAGCGAGCCCTTGAATAAATAAATACCACTCCTGATATTTAATTTATGCCATACAAGATTTTCAAACCCGCCATCATCGGCCATTTCAAGCATTAATGGCATCAGTACATTGCTGATGGCCTGCGAAGCGGTTCTTGCAAAACCACTCGGGATGTTCGGTACACAATAATGAATTACATCAAACTTTTTAAAAACGGGAGCGGTATGAGAAGTGATTTCTGAAGTTTCAAAGCATCCGCCATGATCAATACTTACATCCACTATCACGCTTCCGGGCCGCATCCGGCTTACCATTTCTTCGGTAACTACCATGGGCGTTCTTCCGCCGGAAGCGGCCAGGGCGCCCACTGCCACATCACAGGTTTTTAACTGCTTCGACAATATTTTTGGTTCAATAACTGACGTGAACAATCGCATGCCAATATTGTTTTGCAAACGCTTTAACCGGTAAATACTGTTATCAAAAATTTTGATACTGGCACCCATGGCCAGGGCAGCTCGCGCAGCCTGCTCCCCTACTATGCCTGCGCCTATAATAATTACTTTCGTGGGTGGTATCCCCGAAATTCCGCCGACGAGCACTCCTTTTCCGTTATTGGCATTACTCAGATATTGGCCTGCAATTAACATCACGGCACTGCCGGCAATCTCACTCATGCTTCTAACGATAGGATTGTGGCCGCTGTCATCTTTAAGATTTTCAAAACTTAATGCCGTAATTTTTTTCTCCATCATTTTCTCCAGTATATCACGCTTCATCGCTGTAACATGAATGGGCGAAATGATAAATTGATTCGGCTTCACAAAATCAATTTCGGCTTCGCATATCGGCGCGCTTTTTACAAGAATATCACAATCGAATATTTCTTTTTTGTCGTTGGTGATTTTAGCGCCGGCTTCGCTGTAGTCAGTATCAGAATAACTGGCCCCTTCTCCGGCCTTGCTTTCCATAACTACCCTGTGTCCGTTTGCCACCAGCACCGCCACGGCTTCCGGTGTAAGCGCAATACGGTTTTCCTGGAAAGAGGACTCTTTTGGAATACCAATGAATAAATCTGCGCCTTTAGGTTTTATATCCAGCGTTTCTTCCAGGGTGGCATAAGTAATAGAAGATGAAACAAAAGGTTTTGAAGTTGCCATTAAACATTTACTTTTTTGGGGATATAAATTTAAATTTTTATGATGGTAATTTAATAATCAATTTTCGTTTCGTGTCTGACAGAATATTCATTTGTGAAAAGACAGTGGCCTCTGGAAAAATTTCCGGCGCTCTTTCAGGCCATTCCACCATGCATAATTCATTACTTAATAAGCATTCTTCCACTCCTGCATCTATGGCTTCCTGCCTGCTTTTAATACGATATAAATCAATATGGAAAATGGTTTGATTTTTTTCCGTTTTATATTCCTGGATGATGGAATACGTAGGGCTGGTAACAGTTTCACGAACGTGTAGTTCCTTGCAAAGGGCTGTAATAAATGAGGTTTTGCCAGCTCCAAGATCTCCTGAAAATGCGAAAATTTTTTCTGAAGCTGCTGCCTCTAAAAATTTTTTTGCGGCTTTATTTATTTCACTATAATTAAAATAAATCTCCAATTCTATCATGGTGTAAATTTAAGACATAACAATCCTTAAAATAAAATTGTAATGGCAGAATGGAAAATTTGTTTTTTTATCATGGCATTTTATTTTGGCCGAAGGTTAACTTAATACTATTTTAGATTTTCATGCAAATGTGATGCTGACGCCTTCGCAAGTTTTACAAAAATATTGGGGATATGATTCTTTCAGGCCGTTGCAGGCAGAAATTATACATTCCGTTTTGGAAGGTCATGATACGCTTGCCATGCTGCCTACAGGCGGCGGAAAATCTATTTGCTTCCAGGTGCCTTCTATGCTGCGTGAGGGTGTGTGCATTGTAGTAAGTCCGCTAATAGCCTTGATGAAAGACCAGGTATTCCATCTGAAGCAAAAGAGAATTCCCGCGCTTTCGATCTACTCAGGAATGAAGTTTAATGAAGTAGAAAAAACGCTGAAAAATGCAGCCTACGGAAATTTCAAATTTTTATATGTCTCGCCCGAAAGGTTAGAAACGGAATTATTCCAGGAATACCTTCCTTTGATTAATCTAAATCTTATAGCGGTTGATGAAGCTCATTGCATTTCTCAATGGGGCTACGATTTCAGGCCTCCTTATTTACGAATTGCAGCCATTCGTGAAAATTTTAAAGATGTTCCATTTTTAGCGCTGACTGCATCCGCTACCCGGGAGGTTCAAAGCGACATTTGTGAAAAACTTGAATTTAGGAAATCGTTTAAGATTTTTCAGCAATCTTTTGAAAGGCCCAATCTTTCTTACAGCGCTTTTGAACTTTATTCGAAAGAAAATAAATTACTAAGCATTTTAAAAAAGGTTGCAGGCAGCGGAATTGTATATTGCCGGACAAGAAAGCACTCAAAACAAATTGCTGAGCTTTTAAATTTAAATGGAATAAACTGCGATTTTTACCATGCCGGCCTCACGGCTGAAGAAAGGAACAGGAAGCAGGAAGATTGGATAAGTGGCAAAACCAGGATTATTTCATGCACCAATGCTTTCGGGATGGGAATAGATAAACCAGATGTAAGAGTGGTGGTTCACTTTGATGTTCCGGATGCGCTGGAAAATTATTACCAGGAAGCAGGAAGAGCTGGCCGCGATGGCAAAAAAGCCTATGCAGTTTTGCTTTATAATGAAAGTGAATTAGAGGCATTCAAACAACAGGTTGAAATCCGGTTTCCTGCCAACGATGTAATCAAGAAAATATACCGCGATTTATGTAGTTTTTTACAAATCCCCGCTAACAGCGGCGAAGGAAAGTATTATGATTTTGATATAAATACGTTTTCAAAAAATTTCAAGCTAAATGCTGTTACCGTAAACAATGTTTTGAAAATCCTGGAACAGGAAGACTTAATTACTTACAGTGAACAATTTTTTATGCCCCCGAGTGTTGAATTTTCTGTAACAAAAGATCAGTTGAATGATTTTGAATCGGCCCAACCGGAATATGCGGAAACTGTAAAAGGCCTGCTGCGTTCTTACGATGGTATTTTTGATTTTCCGGCTTTCATCAATGAAAAGGATTTGTCAACATTGATAGGCATAAATAAAGAATCAGTACTAAAAAATCTTAATGATTTGGCTGCGTTTGGCATCATTCAGTTCACTCCACAAAAAGAAAAGCCCCAGATTTATTTTTTGAAAAATCGTGTAAGAACCGATGAATTATTTATAAATCAAAAAAATATCCGCAAGCGCAGAGAAGCTTATGAAAAAAGATTACTGGCAATGATTCGTTTCTGTAAATTAAAAGATGAATGCCGAAGTGCAAGTATCGGTTACTATTTTAATAACCAGTATTTGCCGCCATGTGGCATTTGTGATAATTGTCTCAGTCATAATAACAACGTGATTTCCCCGGAAGAATTTAATGCTATATCTTTTGAAATTAAAAATATCCTGAAGCATAAACCGGTTAGTCTGCAGGAAATCTTCGAAATCCTCAGCGCAATCAAAAGAACCAAAATCAGAACAGTATTAAAGTTTTTACAGGAAGAAGAAATCGTGACCGCAGATCAGGAGGGGTTAGTAAAAATGACTGGGAAATAGCTACAAAAGCGGCTTCTAAAAAAAAGGGGACCCAGATAGAAATCTAGTCCCGCTTTAAAATCCAATATCCTATGAAAAACCGAGACAAATATAGTAGGAAATTCTTTATCTGTAAACAATAATTTGGGTCTAAATAGCATAAAATAAACCGCTTATACTTACAAACTGCCGGTTTATTTACTGAGCGGTGGCTTCTATTGAGCGTACGGCTCCCAAAAATTTAGTGATTTGAATTAAAACCAGCCGGAAGACGACTTTCTGCTCCTTCCACCAAGGCCGAGCGAGCCTAACAAACTTCTCACTATCGTGGTACCGGCAGTGCGCATCATACTTTTTACTACCGTATTATTCACTACTTTTTCGAGGGTACTTTCTTCCGGCTTCGCATTTTTGGCGGCAGACGTCACCGGAGGATTTGCAGCGGCCTCCTGCAATTTCGCTGTCAGCATTTCATAAGCGCTATCGGAATCAATAACCTGGTTATATTTTGCTGCCAGCTTGGACTTATTTACAATCCACTCAATTTCAGAGTCGGTAAGCACGTCCATGCGGCTCCTGGGCGTACACATCATTGTATGCACCAGCGGTGTAGGAATTCCTTTTTCATTTAATAAGGTCACCAGCGCTTCGCCGATACCCAATTGGGTAATGAGATCGGCCGTTTGATAAAACGCTGTTTCAGGATAATTTTCTGCCGTCTGCTTTATAACCTGTCGATCGTTGGCAGTAAACGCCCTTAATGAATGCTGAATTTTCAAACCTAATTGCCCCAAAACACTTGCAGGCACATCCATTGGATTTTGAGTGCAGAAATAAATTCCAATGCCTTTGGATCTTATGAGTTTTATTACAGTGTTAATTTGATCAAGAAGTGCCTTACTGGCTTCCTCAAAAATCAGGTGGGCCTCATCAATAAAAATAATAAGTTTAGGTTTATCCAAATCTCCTTCTTCAGGGCAAACGGAATATAGCTCTGCCAGCATCTGCAACATAAAAGTTGAAAATAATTTCGGCTTGTCCTGGATATCCGTTACTCTTAAAACGCTTATCATTCCGCGGCCTTCATCGTCCATTCTCATCAAATCTTCCACTTCAAAACTCTTTTCACCAAAAAATAAATCTGCCCCTTGTTGCTGCAATTCTATAACTTTCCTTAGGATAGTTCCGGTAGAGGTTGTTGAAATATTGCCATAGGATTTTTGCAATTCCTGTTTGCCTTCATTGCCTACATATTGCAATACTTTTATAAAATCTTTCAAATCCAATAAGGGCAATTTTTGATCATCGCAATATTTGAAAATCATCGCCACCACTCCTCCCTGCGTATCATTCAGGCCCAAAATCTTGCTCATTAAGATGGGCCCAAACTCTGAAACGGTCGCTCTGAGTCTTACTCCTTTTTGAGAACTAAGTGTTAGCAGGTCTACCGGGAACGTACATGGCTTATATTCCATGTGCAGCTTTTGATAGCGTGAATTTATTTTGTCATTAGCAGTTCCGGCAGCAGCAATCCCACTCAGGTCGCCCTTAATATCCATAAGCAGGCAGGGAACAGACGCATCGCTTAATCCTTCGGCTATCATTTGAAATGTTTTCGTCTTTCCACCGCCGGTGGCGCCTGCTATCAGTCCGTGGCGGTTCATAGTAGATAATGGAATAACCACTTCGGCCTCCGCTATCACTTCATCATCAAGCATACCCGCTCCGATTTTAATCGTCTCTCCTTTAAAAGTGTATCCGTTTTTTATTGCCTGTAAAAAATCCGCCTTTTTATCCATGTTATTTTTTTGTTGAAAGTTACAAAGTCAATTTTGAAATTGTAAGATTGTTTTAACTTTTAAGTAGATACATTTAGCCTGAATATTTATGGCATTAAATATGTAAAAGATATTTCATAAAAACTAAATACCTTTAAATTAAATAAACCCGAAAAGTTATGGAAAATAATAAACCTAAAATTCTTATCTGTGAAGACGATCCAAATCTTGGAATGGTACTGAAAAATTTTCTGGAACTTAATGATTATGATGTGGTGCTTGAAAGGGACGGAAGGCTTGGCCTGGCTGCCTTTCAGCGAGAAAAATTCGATCTGTGCCTGTTGGATGTAATGATGCCTAATATGGATGGATTTACGGTGGCAGAAGAAATCAGGAATGTGGATCCGGATATGCCGCTGTTTTTTCTTTCAGCAAAAACCATGAAAGATGATATCATAAAAGGTTACAAACTGGGTGCGGATGATTATATCACCAAACCTTTCGATAGCGATGTTTTACTCCATAAAATAAAAGCTATCCTGAAGCGTAATGAAGAGTTGCATCGTGAAGAAGCCAATGCAGAATATGACTTAGGTAAATACCATTTCAATCCGCGTCTGCGCCAGCTTGGGATTGGGAAAGATGTACAGACATTATCTCCCAAAGAAAATGAGCTTTTGAAAATGCTGGCAGAATATAAGAATGATTTACTGCCAAGGGAAACTGCTTTAAAAAGAATCTGGGGCAGCGATACTTATTTCAATGGACGCAGCATGGACGTGTACATCGCCAAGCTGCGCAAATATTTAAAAGGCGACCCGAATATTGAAATCGTAAATATTCATGGAAATGGCTTCAGGCTTGTAGTTCAGGAATAACCTTCGATTTTCCGGATATGAGCCGGTAAACAAAAAAATATATAAGATTTTTATTTTATCATAACTGCCGACACAATGCCGGCAGTTTCTGTTCTTAGCCTGGTTTCGCCAAGGCTAACCGGCAAGAAATTATTTTGAAGGGCGATTGCTATTTCTTCCGAAGTAAAATCTCCCTCAGGGCCAATCAGGACTATCTTTGAACGATTCGACAATACCTCATTCCTTAAATCGTTTTTTTGCCCAGGAAGGCAATGAGCGATAAACTTTTGCTCAAAATTTGCATCTGTAATTATTTCATTGAATGTAGTCACCTCACTCAACTCAGGAAGCCACGATTGCTGGCTTTGAAGCATCGCGCTGATTAAAATAGATTGAATCCGCTCCTTTTTAAAATGGGATTTTTCAGTACGATGACACACTAAAGGCACAATACGGGAAATACCCAATTCAGTGGCTTTTTCGGCCAACCATTCAAAACGGTTATTATTTTTTATCAATGAAATAGCAATGCACGTTTCAGGTAGAGCGATTTCCGAAAATTGTTTGGAAATTATTTTTACGCGCGTATGTTTTTTATCCGGATTTGAGATAATCGCATGTAACGTGTAGCCTTTACCGTTAGTAAGAATAATTTCTGCTCCTTCTTTCATTCTCAAAACCTGGCTGATGTGCCTGGAAGAGCTTTCGCTCAATTCAAATTCGCTGGTACCGGGAAAGTTTGTTTCAAAAAAATAAGGAGAAGCCATTAATTTTCTTCACCGTTTTTGTTTGGTTAATAAATTAAAATGGAGCGTCTTCATCAAATTCGGCATCATTCATTTTACTGCCAGCCTGGAAGTAAAGTTTTGCGCCGCCCTGATCATCGATGTCTTTTACGGGTCTGAAGTTTCCGGGAGGAAGCCTGTGGCCGAAATCGTCCTCATCATCTTCTACAAATTTTTGAATGTGCAAAAGCGCCTTCAATGTAATGGTTTCCAACTGGCCGTTTCTATGCTTTGCTATGCGCACCTGCGTTTCGCCTTTGGTAGATTCGCCCATCTCATTTGCATGAATGTCGTGATATTCGGGGCGGTAAAGAAAAATCACCATGTCCGCATCCTGCTCAATGGCGCCGGATTCGCGGAGGTCACTCAATTGCGGGATTTTACTGCCTTCCTTTCGTTTTTCCACTTCGCGGCTCAACTGGCTAAGCGCGATGATGGGCACCTGTAGTTCTTTTGCCAATCCCTTTAAATCCCTCGAGATGCGGCTGATTTCCTGTTCGCGGTTGGCATTGCGGTTTTCGCCCGTTCCGCTCATTAATTGCAAATAATCAATAATAATCAACCCAACATTGTGTTTATTTTTCAGCCTTCTGCATTTGGCGCGAAGCTCAAAAATATTTAAGGCTGCCGTATCGTCAATATGAATCGGCGCAGAAGAAAGGCGGTTGATTCCTTTTTTATAGAGTTCCTCCATTTCGTGCTGCTCCAATCTTCCCCTTGCAATCTTTTCCAGCATGATGCCGCTTTCTGCACTTAGGATTCTTTGTACCAGTTGGCTGGC
>Ga0068855_100008650_pt1 | contig 12301 bp, 8 predicted proteins | sample KBSCornC52_FD_66592 | JGI IMG/M metagenome (GOLD analysis project Ga0068855, IMG submission 66592) | Corn rhizosphere microbial communities from Kellogg Biological Station, Michigan, USA - KBS Corn C5-2 | ecosystem: Host-associated > Plants > Roots > Rhizosphere > Soil ...
GGACACTCAGATCGACGATGCTCTCGTCATCTGGCACAAAGATAAAACTGAGATCATGAATTCCGCACGGCCACCTCAGGACGGCAACTTCTGTATGGGAGTCTGGGAAAAGACCGGGAAGTCCAGTTATAAGCTCAATCACTTTGCCTGGCTGGCCAATGACACCGCGAACGCACCTTATGGCATTGGGAATCCCTCTGGCCCGACGCACATCGTAGAAGAGGTTGCTCTCGACCCGGACGGCGTGCACTACTCAGGATCTTTTACGCTGACCGCGTACGACGCGTCTGGGCACGTCGCAGTTGTCTTCACTGGCGCGGTCGCCGCAACCAGAATCACTCTGCAGACCACGGTGGAGGATCTGCTCTAAAGGAGCAGCGGTACTTCGGCAGGACTGGAGGAAGCTCCCGTCCTGCCGTCATTCCAATCTTCTACACACTGCTGAAATATACGATTCCGCGGCAGGGACGTTCAAAAGCGCTGGGACGATGAATACGGGCAAATTCTGGCATACCGCGACATTGCTTTCGAATGGAACAGTCGCTCTAGCAGGCGGAATTTCTCAGGACTATCCACTGGTGGTGGTGGAAACCTTCCAATGATCAAGCCGGTTTGATGCATTCCTTCGGCTCGGGCTTACCCGGCTCGGATTCTGCGAATGATGCACCGCTAAGGAAGAGAGTTCGCTAATATCAATCTCATCTCACTGCGATCCAGTGCGGACGTGGATACCACTTGCTGGCCCAGGCCCGCGCTTGAGACATGAGCCGCAGGTGTCCAGATGAGCTTCGGGACTTTTCGGGCTGCGATCCTAATCGGTTCATTTGCCGTGACGCTGGTGACACACGGGCAGAGTGTTGCCGGTACAATCCGCGGTCGCGTCACAGAATCGACGGGTGCGGCATTACCCGCGGTCCAAGTCACAATCACCAACGAGTCAACCGGATTGCAGCATACAACGCGGACGAGCCACGATGGCTGGTACGAAGCGGGAAACCTTTCGGCGGGTCAATACCGGGTCGAAGCCGTCCTCAACGGATTCCGTGATCTGGTGAGTGAGGCCGTGGTGCAGACCGGAATCACGACAGAAGCCAATCTAGTGTTGCAGGTGGGTAGTTCCCGCGAAAGCGTAACCGTATCCGCGGCAACTCCGAGCATGCAGTACGAAACGTTTGCTGTAACGGGTACGATTACCCGCTCCGAGATTGATGGAACACCCCTGAACGGGAGAAATTTTCTCGAATTGGCCAAGCTGGAGCCCGGCGCCCTTCAGCCTTCGCGAGGCAGTAACAACCGGACATTCTCGCCGATACTTGCTTCACCAGCGGGAGGAAACAACGGCCGCGGCACGATTGTATCCGTAGATGGCGGCAGCGTTGTGCAGATTGGAAACGGCGGAACTGCTATGGGGTTTTCGCAGGAAGTGATCGAGGAGTTCCAGACCTCGACTCTCAATTTCGATCTGGCAACGAACATGACAGCAAGCGGAGCAGTGAATGTCGTCACTCGAAGCGGAAGTAATCAGTGGCACGGATCAGGCTTCTACTTTTTCCGCGATCATCACCTTGCCGCGTCACCCGCACTTGTCCGCGATCCGACGAATCCAAGTCCGTTTTTTCGACGCCAGCAGTTTGGAGCCTCTCTTGGCGGTTACATCAGGAAAAAACGCGCGTTTGCGTTTGGGGCATTCGAGGAGAATCTTCAGCGAGGGGTTGTGAGCACGAACCTGCTTGAGCCGGCATTCTCGCATTGGAGCCGCATCTCACCCTCGCCGCTTCACTCGACCGATCTCAGTCTTCGTTCCGATCTGATTCTCAACCAGAGAAATTCCATATTCCTTCGTTACTCGCATGAGCAGGCATTTGCGTTTGCACCCAGTGCAGTAAATGGCATCGGCCAGTTGTCATACCCTTCTGCATGGACTCGACAACCCTCATGGGCGGATCAAGCAGTATTGGGCTGGACCTCTCAACCTGGGACGAAATGGGAAAGCGATTTGCATCTTTCCTATTTCTTCGTGAGTTCTGCCGAGCAGGCTCCCACTGAGGCTGACTGCCCGGGCTGCTTAGGGATAGGACAGCCGGCCATCAATGTTCCCGACCTGTATATAGGTACCTCGACGACCACGTCGGTCCTGGGCCGCCGATTTGAAGCGAATGAGGGTCTGTCCTGGACACAAGGCGCCCACGGCCTCCGGCTCGGCGGTGACTGGCAGATGACCCGAGGGGGGCGGACGGATCTTCCGAACGAACCTGTCTCGATGACCCTTTTTTCGCCGCGAGAGGTCGCCGCTTATAACGCGCTACAGCCTCCGGGCAGCTCCATACCGATGCCATCACAATTCTCGACGGTTTCCGATCTTCTTCTTCTTCCACTTAAGAGCTTTGTTGTCGGCATTGGAGATCCCCACGTTATTCAAAAGAATGACGGACGGGCACGGCTTGAAACTCTGCTGCATTTCTATGTGCAGGATCGGTGGCACATTCTCTCCCGGCTTACATTGAACTACGGTCTGGCTTGGAGCTTCGATAATCCGTTGAACTATGACCTTTCCAAGCCGCTTTATCTTGCTTCTCTGGTGAACCCGGATGATCTCCGGCCGACCTCTCTTGACCTGAAGAACTTCTCTCCATCTCTGGGAGCGGCCTGGAGCCCTGGCTCTAACCAGAAGCTGGTAATCCGAGGCGGATTTGGCATCTATTATGACTTTTTGACGTCATTCGGAACGGCAGACGAAGAAAGAACGTCGCTTGGGCCGCATGGGGAGGGGCGCGTTTCCTATAGCGGCGGAGGAATCGCCAATCCACTGGACAATGTCCCTGGTGTGCCACGAGGTGCGCTCCTGAACTTCTTTCGCCCCTCGCAATTCAGCGGATCGTCCCTGCTACAGGCGTTGCCGGCCATACGCGACACTCTCACGCAACAGCGCCTCAGGCAAAGCGCCACTGGGTCTCCGCTGACGAATATCGAAGTGAACAAGCAAGGTCTGTTTGTAAGCCATAAGCTGCCGAACGGATCGTCTGTCCAATTGACGGCCGGGATTCAGCGGGAGATTCGCCGTGATTTCGTAGTAACGGCTGATTTTGTCTATCAACACTTCGAGCATTTCAGCAGTTCTTATTCTGGCGTACAGGACGTAAATCACTTTTACGCAGCCCGGGGACCTGCACTACCGATATGCACTTCCCAACAACAGCGAGATCCAGCCGCACAGTGCTCCCTCGGTCCAGTTACCGAAATCCAAGCGATTGGGCACGGAGAATTCAAGGGCCTTCTGTTCCGCGGTGAGAAACGATATACCGGCCGTTGGCAAGTACTCGCGTCCTATGCCTACAGCAGCGGCACCGGCAATGGGTTCGCTTCTGGATACAACAACGACGATCCGCTGGCTAACTATGGTCCGTTGAACTCCGATTTCCGTCACATCCTCGCCATTTCCGGAGTACTCCGGCTTCCGTGGCAGTTACGTTCAGGACTGTTTGTAAACTACGTTTCTCGGCCACCCGTTTCAGTCGTACTCGGTGGACTCGATTTGAACGCCGATGGAATTACCGGGGATCTGCTGCCAGGAACTCATGTGAACGAGTTCAACCGCGGACTGGACAGGAATGCCCTCCAAAAGCTGGTGGCATCTTACAACTCCAGCTACGCGGGCCAGAGAGACGCGCACGGCCTGTTGCTACCGTTCATCGCGCTGCCAACCCACTATGATCTTGGCGATCCGCTATTCACGCAAGACGTGAGGTTAAGCCGGGATATCCATTTCACGCCTAGAACGCAACTGGCCATGATTGTAGAGGCGTTCAATCTCTGCAACATTGCCAATTTTTCCGGTCGCGGCAATAACCTGCTTGCCGCGGGATTCGGACAGCCAAAAGACCGCGTTACTCAGGTATTCGGGTCCGGAGGGCCTCGAGCTTTTGAGCTGAGCGCACGGCTCAGCTTTTGAGGTCGACGAGCTGCATCCCAGCACGGCCTGCGCTGCTAATCTACATCCCATTACTCGGAAGGGTTGATATGGTTGTCAGTATGCGGACCTGTATCCCTGTTGCGATAGTAGCGGCTTTTGCGTCTCTCCTTCCCTGTCCGGCACAGGCGCCCGCTGCTCCGCGCCGCCACAATGTCATTGTGTTTGTTGCGGATGGACTGCGCCGCGACGCGGTGAACGAGAAGGACACGCCATCGCTGTGGCGAGTCCGGAAGAGCGGCATGGACTTTCCGAACAGCCATTCGCTCTACCCGACCTTTACTACGGCGAACGCATCAGCCATCGCAACCGGCCATGGGCTCGGCGATACAGGCGACTATGGCAATACGCTTTACGCCGGAGTATGGCTGACGAAGCCGAATGCATCTACGGCTCCGGGAACGATTGTGCCTTTCATCGAGGCGGACGACCTGCTGACAGACATGAATCAAACCTTTGGCGGGAATTACCTCGGTGAGCGCCCGCTGCTGAGCGTCGCCCGTGCTCAGGGGGTCCGGGTTGCGTCCATAGGCAAGCTGGGGCCGACTGCAATCCAGATGAGTGACCTGCTCGGGTGGGACACCTCCGGACACCTGAACAGTCACGACGCTATCGTGATCGATGATGCGACGGGGCTGGACACCGGGTTCCCGCTTCCTGCAGACCTGCGTGAGCTGATCGAAAGGGCGGGACTTCCAACTCAGGCTCCGGTTCGCAGCAATGGATTCGGCGACCGCTCGCAGTGGAATAACGGATTTGCGGGGGACGCCATCACTCCGGGGACGCTGGCCGCCAATCGGATACAGGAAAGGTGGTTCGCCGATGTCGCCACGAAGGTGCTGCTGCCTTCGTTCGCGGCGCAGGACCATCCGTTCCTGCTGCTCTTCTGGTCGCGGGATCCGGACGGAACGCAGCACAATCAGGGCGACAGTCTGCAACGACTTTCTCCTGGAATCAACGGCCCGAGCGTGACCCGCAGTCTGCAGAATGCTGACGCAGCTCTGGGAAAGCTGCTGGCGTGGCTGGATGCTAACCCCCAGATCAGGGCGACGACCGACGTGATTGTGACCTCGGACCATGGCTTCGCGACCATCAGTAGACGAGAGATAGCGCCGGATGGAACCCAGACCAGCGAACGCTCGGCTCTTCTCAACTACGAAGTGAGCGGAAAAGAGAAAGCCGAGCCGAAAGGGACTCTCCCATACGGCTTTCTTGCGGTGGATCTCGCGATCCGCACTCACCTGCGTATGTACGATCCAGGTGTGCGGGCCTCCTCGGGACCATCGGTGTACCAGGAGCTTTCGGTAGGGGGCGAGCACTCACAGCATCCCTCGGGCGGCAGCGCGATGTTGGGCGAAACGGTGCGTACAATCGATGGCTCTGACGCGCAGGTAATTATTGCCGCGAATGGCGGCTCCGACCTGCTCTACGTCCCCACGGGTGACCCGCTGATGGTGCATTCGCTTATCGATATCCTCTCGCAACTGGATTACGTGGGCGGCATCTTTGTCGACGACCGGTACTGCTCCAAACCAGCAGAATGTGCAGGGGCGCTCCGGTTAAGCGAGGTCGGATTGGCCGGGAGCAGCAAGCTGCCCAGACCGGCCATTGTGGTGAGCTTCAAGAATTTCTATCGGAATGCGGGCGATCTGCTCAGCGGCGTGCAGGTGGCCGACACTGGGCTTCAGGAAGGCCAGGGAAACCATGGCGGCTTTGGACGCGAGCAGACCCTGAACAACATGGCCGCCATGGGACCCGATTTCAGGCACGGGGTGGACACGCTTCCGATGGGCAATATCGACGTTACTCCGACCGTCGCGCGTATCCTGGGCCTCTCCATGCCGGCAACTGGACAGATTGTAGGACGCGTGCTGGAGGAAGCGTTGACAGGAGGCAAGGAGGTTCCTCCGAAGAGCTCGCAGGTGTTGCGATCCTATCCGGCTACGAACGGACTAACCACCTTGCTCGAGTATCAGGAGTATGGCGGGGTGCGATACCTGGACCGGGCGTGCCTGGTTGCGGCGAACACCATGCATTGCAATCCATAAAGGCAAGATCCCTCAACCTCCCAGACAGAAACCCGTACCAAGTCTCTGGCTTCATTGATAAAATGGATCAACCAATCGCGGCTTGGTTTTCGGCTGGTGTCCTGTGCGCCGCCATCGAACGAGAAGCAGGGTGCACCGGAGCAAGTGAATGGCAGGAATCGGCAATAAGCTTCGCGAAACCAGACTGCGTTGGCAACTCACGTTGCGGGAAGTGGAAGAGCGAAGCTCCCGCCTGGCCCAGCAGTGGGATAATCCCGCCTACCGCATTTCAGCCAGCTGGTTGGATAGAGTGGAGCGAGAAGACCGTGGGCTTTCCGCGACAAAGCTCATCGTGCTCGCCTTTATCTATGGGCTTACGACCGAGCAGATGATCGCGCTTTGCCCTGCCCCTCCCGGCAAGCCCCACGAGATCGACAGCGTCTCCGCGCCCAATGCAACCCTGCTGCTCTCTCAAGGCCCGCTAGCAGACCGCGCGAAGGTGCTTCTGCCGGACAGTTTTCTGACCGATGTTGCTCCCGCAGCCACGACGCTGTTGACCAGTGACCCCGATGCTTTGCCGGCGCAGTACCGGCGTGCCGTGATCGGTGGTCGAGACCGAATGCTTGAACCTATGATTTCGGCTGGCTCGGTGGTCCTGATCGATATACAGAAGCGGGCGATCGCCAGCAGAAAGCAGTGGACGAACGAGTTCAACCGGCCGATCTACTTCCTGATCACGCGCTCGGAGTATGTGGTGGGATTCTGTGAACTGGACAAGAACGCCGAATGGCTGACGCTGGTGCCTCACCCGCTCTCATACGAAGCCAGCAAACGCTGGCGCTTCAAGAAAGAGATCGAGGTTGTCGGGACCGTTGCGGCTGTTTTCGCGCGGCGTATGAGTTGACAAACTAGAGAGCTGCCTGAAGGTCAGTAACACCGGGAAGGGTGGTCCTGGCATATAGCTCCAGAACATTCTGCGTCATGCCGTAATAGATTACCGCGGCTCGCTGAGCGTAGTCGGCAAAGGACGCTTGCAGATTGCCGGTCTGAGCCGCACCCTTCAACCGGGCGACGTGCCACTCCAACTCGCGTGCATTCATGCGCAGTTGCTCCGCGACGACCACAGCCTCTGGATACCACCGCTGCACGTAGGCAGCGAGATCGATGAGCACCTGGCAGTTGCGCTCCAGAATCTCCAGGCCTTCCAAGCCACCCAGCAAAGAGGACATCGCGGGGCCGTCCAACTCCGTGTACGCGGAAGAGTCGTCCTGGAGGGCGTCCTCCGCGATTCTGGCGATGTTCTCGCGATTGACAGGTTCCAGCCTGCTCAGCAGCTGCTCCCAATCGGAGTTCGCGGCCTGGCGAACGCGTTTCCAGTAGCGCAGCAGGATAATGCCGAGCGCTGCGAGGAAGAAGACGACTGCGATAGTGAAGTAGATATTACTCATATCTTCCTCCAGCCGCGGATCCTTCCCAGGTCGTATTCGAGCTGGCGGTTGAGACCGAAAATCTGCGCCCGCATGGGCTCGGAAAGGGTACGCGGCTCGGGCGCTTCATGCCACAGACCTACGATCCAATACGTCAGGGTGATCAGGTAGGCGGCAACCCTTATCTCGTGCAGGGACCGGATTGTGCTGGCCTGATGTGTCCACCCCAGCCAGCTTGTTGAGACATCATTCAGCATACCGATGAAGGAATAAGCTCCCAAGCCAAGAGCAATGCGCCCCACATGGGTCTTCCAGGGAAAGCCGCCCGTTGCGCTCAGAACCACCAAACCGACAAACAGCTCCGTCATGAGCGCCGAAGAGAAAAACGTGCCCCTCTCCACAACCGTTTGCACAAGCGAGCTCTTTACCGGAGAGCAGAGGGCTGTCAGCACAATGTCGACCAGAACGCTGATTCCGACTAGGCGAATGAACGAGCGTTTTGCGTCGGGAGCCCAGCGGCCGAGCGGGGCAAACAAGTGCGAACTGATCTCGAAGACAACAGCAAGTTGCAGGAGCATTTCGACTGTCGCCATGATCCAGTAGGTGTCGTAGGTGAGCCTGCGGGAGCCATAGCGATAGACAAAGTACATGCCGAAGGTTGTAACCAGCGAGTCGGCAACCATCAGTGTGAATATGGGAAAGGATTTCGCGCGGCCGCTCGCGAAGAGCACGGTTATCAGGATCACCTGGCCTACAAAACCAGTCGCCCAAAACAGGCGGTCGAAAGCGGATAGATGCATCTCAGAGCTCCGTTTTGAGCGACCAGTCTATAACTTGACAGCGCGCGTTTTAGAAGTGTACCGCGAAGCCCCCATCAGGAGGAGGAAAAGGTGGAAGCGGATCACCCGGATCTTCTGCCACCGTAGTGCTAGTGGACATAACCGGGTGCTGAGCAAGGGCGCGGCCGCCGAAGGTGCTGAGGGTGAGGACCGTCAGAGAAAAAGCTGCGATGCGGAGCGTTGACTTCACTGGGAGAATCTCCTTCTGAGGCGGGTTGCGCGCTCAGCGAGAGACTAGCCATAACTTCCCCTAAATCACTGAAATAACGGGGCTTGTTGCGGATACGAAAATTGGGCCGAGGATTACAAGTAAGTTACTGGTAATCCTGAGAGGTGCCATGGATGCGGATTACGTGCGATCCTCTGACGCTTCGGGAGCTTGTTGCGCATACGCAACAAATCAGACCTTGAATTTCAATTGCGTGGACAAATTGAATTCACGCACACGATCAGAGAGATCACCATCGGAAGATATATCCTTCTGTGAATTGAACAGTTTACCCGACTCTCCGAGGGAGTAAGGAGCTAGCCGGAAAACGACTTGTTGCGTATGGGAAATCAGCTAGAAGAACTGTTCGCGTTTTGGAAGCGAGCTGAAAGAATCTTTAATCAGGCTACACAGAGCGGTATATGCCTCGGTGCCTGGAGAGTTCAACACTCACCAGGCACTTTCACTTTTTACCCGGCTTCCGCCTACACCGGTTCCCCGTTTGCTGGCCCACTCAGGTCCAAATCACTTCGAAGCGACTGCCAAGTTGTAAGTCGCGGAGTGCACCAGGAACCCATCGGTCGCAGTGACGGTAATAACGTAATTGCCGCCGCTGGTATAGGAGGGGTTCTGGGACGGCAGCTTTCCAGAGCAGCCGCCGACAGCAAGACCGACTGCCAGCAGCACGAGCGAAAACAGCCCCGCTCGGGCCAGAGACCCGGCGCGATATCGGGCGAGGACCACGCCGAGCGTAGTGACGATCCCCGCGAGCCAGAGCCACAGATTTCCAGCGATTCCATATCCAATCACCGTGTACTGTGAGGTAGTGCTGAAGTTGATGGTGAGAGTGGTTGCCGGAGACTTGGGAATGATACCCGTCGCTGCCGAAGTATCGCATGCAGCGGCCACTGCCCCGCCCAGGCTGCAGCTTACCGACAATGGAAACGAGAAACCGGCGATCGGCGTAATGCTGGCGGTGGTCGAGATGGCGTTCCCGGCGATGACCTTGCCGGAGACGGGGTTCAGCGCAAGCGTGAAATCAACTCCGTTGCCGGTGAGGGTCGCCGCCAGGCCGCTATAGAGAACATTTGAGGAGTTCACCGAGAGCATTCCCGGCTGAGCGCCGGTGGCAGGGGCCTTAAAAGTAATCCTGATTGGGCAGGAGACACCCGCGGCTATGGTCGAGCCGCAGGCGGAGGTATCCACCGTATATGGCCCGCTGATCACGAATGGTGGGACAGCCAGGGGACCACTGGCAATGCTGGTCAGGGTCAAGTTCTGCGAGGCGACATATCCCACATCCTGATCCCCAAAGGCAACTGCGCTGCTGCTGCCGGACGAGGAGAGAGAGAAGCCCGGGGTTCCCGTCCCCGATAGAGCGGCGGTGACGGAGATTGCACCCGAAGACTGGACCGTAAGTAGACCGGAGCGGGAGCCTAGAACGGTTGGCGCAAAGATCACGGCAATCTGGCAGCTTGCGCCCGCAGGCACGTTGGTGCAGTTGTTCGATGCGATCTGAAAATCACCATTTACGAAAGCACTAGAAATTTGCGCGGGAAAGCTGGCGTTATTCGTCCAGGTGAAGGTCTGTGCCGAGCTGGTGAATCCCACGGCCGCCGAGCCGAAATCTTTACTGGTCGGTGTGAGGGTCGGCTGACCACCATCGGCGGTCAACTCGAAGAGCATGTATTCCAGCAGCTTTTCCTGTGGAGTCATCGGTCCAGCCGGGCACTCTGCCGGGAAGCTCATGCCTGGGGAGCTGGTACCGCTCTCAACGTGGTACTCGTTGAAAAGAACCCGGCCGCACTGGTTCTGCGCAGCGATGGGAGTATCGAACACGAGCTGCATGACGGGATTCTGCACGCCACCGAGAGGCTGATTCAGCGCGAGCCAGGAGCGGGTAGGGGGCACGACGCCGGTGGTATCAAGCCGGATGGTGTTGAGCACCATCTGGCCTGGGCTGATGGATGCATTGATAACCGGCAACTGGAGCCAGTTGGAGAGGGTCTGTCCGGCGGTGAAGGAGGTGTCGACGGTGGCAGTTCCCGAAGGCACCTGATTACCGCTCGGTAACCAATTGGCAACGCCGTCGAACGGAGGATTCTGGTACATCCAATCGTAGCTATAGTGGCTGGCGTACACGCGGCCGCCGGAATCGGCGAATTGTCTGAAATTCGCAAGCTCCTGAGACTGTTCACTTGGCAGCATGGGGCTTCCCTGGCAGGGGAGCATGAGGACGTCGTATTGGTCGAGCGTGGCCAGGCTACCCATCAGTGAGCTTTCAGAAGGCGTGTTTGCATTGACCCCGGCACCTGCTCCATGGTTCCCCAGAAATAAGTTGATTCGGCCGGGACCGCTGGCATCCGTGAACTCGGAGTCCTGGATGCCTACTTTGCGGAGAACGCACTCCACTTGATCCACCGAACCCGTCGCGATCGCAATTTTGGGGATGTCGCCTTCGGTTTGGTTCTTCGGCATCACCGCGAAATCCGCCGGAAGATTGGTGCTGGTACAGGCGGGGACATTGGAGATCGTCAGTTGGCGACGCCAGCGGCCAGAGACGATGACCAGCGGAATGTTTGCGCCGACCGGCATATTGCCAATGGTGAAGCTTCCGTCGACGCCAGTCATGGTGCCGACCAGCGGCGAACCGGAGGGTGGCGCGCCCACCTGAGGACAGCTCACGCCCGCGGTAAAAGGTGCAACCGGAGCATTGGGTACGTAGACAGTGATGTTCGGCAGCGGGTCAGTACCATTGGGAGCGTAGACCACACCCGATATGGAAGTTGTCTGATTTCCTGAACAGGTTTGCTGCTGGCATGCGAGGCCAGTACAGCTCTGCCCCAGCGCGGAGGAAGCTATAGACGCAGCTACGACCGCGGAGATCAGCAGACCACTGTATTGGCGCATAAATTACCCCAAGCAATACACCAGACCTGATAGCATGCGCAAGATAAAACGCCTGCATATTGGCTCGGATTCCAGGGACGGGAGAGCATGCAAGATCGTACGAATCGGGTTCCTGCAGCTATCGAACCGGCGAGGGAAAAGCGCCTGCTCACGCTATGGGTAATCGTCACAATTCTTCTTGCCGTGCGCAGCATCCCTGCCCAGAGCATTCCAACGGCGACACGCGCCGGCGACCTGCAGATCGGCGGCGGCTTCAGCTTTGCGCGATCGGCGTATAACTTCACCCCGCTTCATCTGATCGGTGGGACCTTTTACACGACCTTCGCGTGGAAGCACCACTGGGGAGGCGAGTTCGACTTCCACCATGTCAAAGGAACGGCGGACTCGACGGTTTACGAGCGGACATACGAGATTGGCCCGCGGTTTTTCCTGGTCCGTGGCCCACTGAATCCCTATGCGAAGGCAATGTATGGACGCGGGGTTTACAACTTCTCTCAAAACCGCGCAAACCTCGCGTACAACATCTACACACTGGGGGGCGGATTGGATTTCGCGGTCCGACGTTCCATCGATATTCGCGCAGACTATGAATACCAGAACTGGGCTGGATTCCCGCTGGGCACGCTGCATCCGAGTCTGATCACGCTGGGGTTGGCCTACCACTTCCACGAGTAGCCGGCCCTATTCAAGCACGCTCATCCGGGCGCTCTCCATGATGTTCAACCGTTGAAGAATCTTGCGCGCAAGCCCGGTAATTGGAATGCCTCCGAGGCGAGACGCCGGAACCCAGAGCAGGTCGCGGGCGGACTGAGGAATTTGACGGCGAAGTGTATTCGCCTCTTTTGTTCTTTGCGGTCCGCGCTCCGAGGCGGTATAGACCTGTACATAGTAGTTCGTGTTGGTAATGGAGTGCCGCACCCGCA
>Ga0068855_100008651_pt1 | contig 12299 bp, 11 predicted proteins | sample KBSCornC52_FD_66592 | JGI IMG/M metagenome (GOLD analysis project Ga0068855, IMG submission 66592) | Corn rhizosphere microbial communities from Kellogg Biological Station, Michigan, USA - KBS Corn C5-2 | ecosystem: Host-associated > Plants > Roots > Rhizosphere > Soil ...
GGACCGACCGCAGCTTCGTCGACGTCACCGTCGGCGATCCGGAAGTCGCCGACGTCAATCCGCTGACCGACCATTCGCTGTCGATCCTCGCCAAGAAAATCGGCACGACCCGCGTTTCCGTCTATGCCGAGAGCAAGAAGCTGATCGGCATCTTCGATGTCGAAGTGACCTACGACCTGACGCGGCTGACCAACGAACTCGCGCGCAACTTCCCAGGCTCCGCGCTGCACGCTTCGAGCGTCAATGGCCGCATCATGCTGTCCGGCCGCGTCTCCGACGCCGCCACGCTCGACAAGGCCGTCACCATTGCGCGCCAGTTCGGGCCGGAGATCATCAATACGGTCATGGTGATGTCGCCGCAGCAGGTGATGCTCGAAGTGCGCTTCATCGAATTGTCGCGCACCGCCGGCCGCGAACTCGGCGTGCAGTGGAACAGGGTCGGCGGCAATTCGATCACCAATATCGGCAATCGGCAGCCGGCCTCGAGCCTGCCGATCACCGCCTCGAACAATTCGCTCGCCTCCGGCACCGAGGTCGCCGCCGGCGTCCTGTCCGGCGGCACGCCGTTCGGCTTCATGATCGGACGCCTGGTCGCGAGCGGCGTTTCGACCGACGTCATGATCAACGCGCTCGAGCAGAAGGGCATCGCGCGCAGCCTCGCCGAGCCGAACCTCGTGGCGCTGTCCGGCGACACTGCGAGCTTCCTCGCCGGCGGCGAGTATCCGATCCCCGTGTCCGGCTCGCTCGGCCAGGTGACCGTCGACTACAAGAAATACGGCGTCGGCCTCGCCTTCACGCCCACCGTGCTCAGCCAGGGCCTGATCAACCTCAAGATCGAGCCGGAGGTGAGCCAGATCGACACTACGCACACAGTGTCGGTGCCCGGCGGCATTTCCGTGCCGGCGCTGATCGTGCGACGTGCCTCGACCACGGTCGAGTTGCGCGACGGCCAGAGCTTCATGATCGGCGGCCTTTTGCAGACGGACAACAAGAACCAGATCGACCAGTTGCCGTGGATCGGCAGCGTCCCGGTGCTCGGCACCCTGTTCTCGTCGAAGAACTACCAGAAGAACGAGACGGACCTGGCGATCATCGTGACGCCGCGTCTGGTGCGTCCGGCGCGGCCGGGCGACGGCATCCGCACGCCGGCCGACGACACCGTGCCGCCGAACGACGCCGACTTCTTCCTGCTCGGCAAGACCGAGGTGCCCGTCGCGGGCCGCGGCTCGCCGGACGCGGCCGAGCAGCGCATCGCCGCCGCCGCCAGCCAGCCGTTCACCGGACACATGCTCGATATGCCGCGGGGAGTTCTCGATGCCGTGCATTAATGCCATGCGCGCCGGCGCGCTGACGCTCGCGCTCGCCACGCTCGCCGGCTGTTCGGAGTACGTCGCGCGGCGCGACGCCATCTCCGCCTATGGCGGCAACGCGCCCGAGACGAACAAGGTCGTGCAGATGGTCGACCCGTGGCCCGCGCACGCCGCCAACCGCAACATCGCCTACAACGGCACGGTGATGCAGAGCGCGGTCGAGCGCTACCGCACCGGACGCGTCATCCAGCCGAAGGGCACCACCACCTCGACGACCTATCAGGCGAACACGCCGCAGAACAACAACACCCCGCTCGGCCCGTCGATCAACCAGCCGGCGGGAACGGTCAAGTAGGCGGCGGCGGGAATGGCAAGCGCGGGCAACACGCAGGTTCTGGTGGTCACGGCGGATCCCGCCTTTGCGGCCGCCATGCGCGCGACCTTTGGCGCCTCGAGCGCGATCGAACTGACGCTCGTTGCCGGCACGCTGTCCGAGCACGCCGACACGCTCGATCTTTCAGGCATGACGGTCGTCGTCGTGGATTTCGACGCCGGCGTGCCGGCCGAGATGGCGGCTCTCGCACGGCTGATGGCGCGCTCCGACGCGCGCGCGCCGGTGATCGCCGTGACGCAAACCTTCGACGCCAACGCAGCGCGCACGCTGGTGCAGATGCGCGTTGCCGACTTCCTCGTGAAGCCGGTGCAGCCGCTCGACGTCGTGCGCGCCTGTGCGCAGGCCGCGCACAATCCTGCCGCGGCCAGCGCCGCGAGCGAAGCGCAGATTTACACCTTCCTGCCCGCCGTCGGAGGCGCCGGCGTCACCACCATGGCCGTACAGACGGCAATGCTGCTGCTCAACAGCGGGGGCCAGCGGACGAAGCCATCGACCTGTCTCGTCGATCTCAATTTCCAGCACGGCACTGTCGCGGACTATCTTGATCTGGAACCACGGCTCAATCTTGCGGAGATCGAACCGCGCCCCGACCGACTCGACCGGCAGCTCCTCGAAGTGATGCTGTCGTATCACGCGTCGGGGCTCGCCGTCGTCGCCGCGCCGAACCGTCCGGCGGAAATGCGCTCGTTCGATCCCGACATGGTCACGCGCCTGCTCGACCTGGTCTCGACGAATTTCGATTATGTCGTCTTTGACATGCCGCGCACGTGGTTCTCCTGGACCGACAGCGTGCTGCTCGGCTCGAACAGGCTGTACATCGTCAGCGAAGCGACCGTGCCGGGCCTGCGTCACGGCAAGCAGCTCGTCAGCGCGATCCGCGAGCGGCTGGGCGACGGGCCCAAGCCGCAGGTCGTCATCAATCGTTTTCATCAGCGCATGTTCTCGTCCGGCCTGTCGCTCAAGGACGTGCAGCAGGCGCTGGGCGACGCGTTCTGCAGCGTCATCCCCAACGACTACCATCTTGTGCGCGAAGCGATCGACCGCGGCGTGCCGCTCGATGACGTCAAGCCAGGCAACAAGATCACCGCGCAGCTCAAGCGGCTCGTGCTCGCGCAGGATGCGGCGAAGACGGAAGCAAAATCGCTGCCCCTTCTGAAGAAGCTCAAGCTGGCAGCGGCACGGTAGACACATGATGGCCGGCCGATTCACGACCCGACGCGCGAACACGCCCGACACCACGGCAATCGAGGATGCGCCGCCGGCGGACGGCGTCGCCTGGACGGTGTTCCCGGAAGCGCCGGGCGGCGAGCCCACGCTCGTGCCGAACGCGTCGGCCGCCGTAGCACCGGCGCCGGCCGCCCAAGTTTCGGCAAACCCCTTGCTGACCGACAAGCTGCTCGACGCCAAGGTCCGGCTGCACAAACGGTTGATCGAGGAAATCAACCTTTCGGCACTCGACAAGCTGCCCGAGGAGCAGATCCGCGCGCACGTCACGCAGCTCGTGTCGCAATACGTACTGACCGAGCGGCTGGCGCTCAACGCCCAGGAGCTCAACGATTTCGTCTCGGAAATCCTCGACGAAATGACCGGCCTCGGGCCGCTGGAGCCGCTGCTCAAGGATCCGAGCATCGCCGACATCCTGATCAACGGTCATGAATGCGTCTATGTCGAGCGTGGCGGCGTGCTCGAGCCGCTGTCCGTGCGCTTCAAGGACGAGCAGCACCTGCTGCGCATTATCAATAAGATCGTGTCGGCGGTGGGCCGCCGCGTCGACGAGAGCCATCCTTTGTGCGACGCGCGTCTCCAGGACGGCTCGCGCGTCAACGTTGCCGTGCGCCCGATCGGCGTCGATGGCCCGCTCGTCTCGATCCGTAAGTTCTCCAAGAAAAAGCTCGACCTCTCCAAGCTTGTCGAAGTCAACGCGCTGCGGCCGCAGATGGCCGAGGTCCTCGCCGCCGCGGTGCGCGCGCGCATCTCGACCATCATTTCCGGCGGCACCGGCTCCGGCAAAACGACGATGCTCAACGCCCTCTCGGCTTTCATTTCGGAGAAGGAGCGTCTGCTGACCATCGAGGACGCGGCCGAGCTGCAATTGCAGCAGCCGCATGTCGGCCGCATGGAGACGCGGCCACCCAACATCGAGGGCAAGGGCGAAATCCGCCAGCGCGATCTCGTCAAGAACGCACTGCGCATGCGCCCTGACCGGATCATCCTCGGCGAGTGTCGCGGCGAGGAAGCCTTCGACATGCTCCAGGCGATGAACACCGGCCACGAGGGCTCGATGGCCACGGTCCACGCCAACACGCCGCGCGACGCCATCACCCGCCTCGAGCAGATGATCGGCATGGCCGGCCTTCCGATGACCGTCGCCTCCATCCGCGGCCAGATCGCCAACGCCGTGCAGATGGTCGTGCAGCTGTCGCGCCAGTCCGACGGCAAGCGCAAGGTCACTTCCATCGCCGAAGTCACCGGCATGGAAGGCGACATCATCCAGATGCAGGAAATCTTCAAATTCGTGCGCACTGGAACCAAGCCGGACGGCACCGTCGAGGGCCACTTCGCCGCGACCGGTGTGCGCCCGCGCTTCCTTGCGCATCTGCAAACGCAGGGCATCAAGATTCCGGGCAGCTACTTCGACCCGTCGAACCCGCTCTGACCGCGACGCCATGCTCGACTTCAACCCGATCTATCTTTTCTACCTGCTGATCGGCCTGTCGGCGGCGATGCTAGCCGAAGGCGGATACCTGCTCGCCTACAGCAAGGCGAGCTACCGCAAGAACATCAACCGCCGCCTCAAAGTGATGGACACGCGGCCCGACCGCGAGAGCGTGCTGGTACAGCTCCGCCGCGAACGCGGATTGACGGCGAGCGGCGACTACCGGCTGCCGCTCGTCAAACTGAACCAGCTCATGCTGCAATCCGGCGTATCGATCGGCTTCGGCAAGCTGCTGATCGTCAGCGGCCTGCTCGCCGTTGGCGGCTTCGTCGGCACGTTGATCTTCGACGGCAGCATCACGAAATCGGTGCTGGCCATTCCGGCCGCCGGCATTGCGCTGCCGCTGTTCGCGCTGAACGTGTTGCGATCGCGGCGGCAGAAGAAGTTCAGCGCCCAGTTCGCGGACGCGATCGACATCATCGTACGCTCGCTGCGCGCCGGCCACCCGGTGCCGGTCGCGATTAACATGGTGGCGCGCGAGATGGCCGATCCCGTCGGCAGCGAGTTCGGCATCGTCGTCGACGAGATCACGTACGGCGCCGACCTCGAAACCGCGATGCGCAGCCTCAACTACCGCGTCGGCACCGACGACCTGCCGCTGTTCGTCACCGCGGTCGCGATCCAGGGCTCGACCGGTGGCAATCTCGGCGAGATTCTCGAGAACCTGTCGAAGGTCATCCGCGACCGCTTCAAGATGCGCCGCAAGATTCGCTCGCTCGCCTCCGAAGGCCGCGCCTCGGCGATGATCCTGTCGTCGCTGCCGGTGGCGATGTTCCTCATCGTGTTCTTCCTGGTGCCGGACTTCTACGGCAGCGTCTGGCACGAGAGCATGACCAAGATCGGGCTTGGGCTCGCCGCCTGCTGGATGGGCGTCGGCAACCTCATCATGTTCCGCATGGTCAATTTCCGGATCTGACGCATGGGACAGACATTCGCCGACCTCGCAGGATCGTTCGCCGACTCGAACAGCATGCTCATCATGCTGCTCGTGTTCCTGGCGGCCGGCACGCTCGCTTTCGCGCTGATGGCGTTCGTTCGCGTGCGCGGCTCGATGAAGCGCCGCACGTCGCGGATCATGGAGGACGAGAACGGGCGCAATCCGAAGCGCTCGCTGCGCTATTCGGGCCTGAAGGCGGTGGCGCGATTGCTCGAATACACGAACAAGCATTATGCCGGCGGCGACGAAAAGGACATGCGCCTGCTGCGCCAGCGCCTCATCCAGGCCGGAATCTACGATCCGCGCGGCGTCGCTTTCTTCTTCATCGCGCGCACCGCGCTCGCGGTTGTTCTCGCCATCGCGGCCTTCGTCGTGCTGCCGATGGTGCGGCCCATGTCGGGCTCGGCCCACTGGCTGATTGCCATCGTCGGCGGCATCGCCGGCTATATCGGTCCGAGCATGTATCTCGACAAGCGCATCAAGAAGCGCACGGTCGAGCACCGCTCGGGCTTTCCCGACTTCATGGACCTGCTCGTCGTCTGCGCCGACTCTGGGCTCTCGATGGAGGCCGCGCTCGAACGCGTCGGCCGCGAGCTCGGCGAGAGCTATCCTTCCCTCACCGCCAACATCCACGTCACCAATCTCGAGATCCGCGCCGGTCGCAACCTCAAGGAAGCGCTCGACCGCTTCGGCGACCGGCTGGCGCTGGAAGAGGCGCGCGCGTTCGCGACGCTGATCAACCAGTCGATCGACCTCGGCTCGTCGATCACCGACGCGCTTCGCGTCTACTCCGACGACATGCGGCATAAGCGGCTGTCCCGCGCCGAGGAGAAGGCTTACGCCCTGCCGGCGAAGCTGTCGGTGCCGATGATGATCTGCATCTTCCCTGTGCTGTTCGTGGTCATTCTGCTGCCGGTCTTCGTGCGGCTGCACACGGGCGGCTATTTCTGAGCAACCACACGCGCACCGGTTCCACGGCGTCTTACTCAAAGAATGAGCAAATTCTTAAAGGTCTTCCCCTACCTTCGCTGAACTCCTAGTCGGGGCTTTTCCAAAGGCGTCGTGATGCGTAGCGGCCTGTTTCAAGCGATGTGCGTGCTGGCCTGCGGCCTCGGACTCGCGGGCTGTCAGACCGACGGCAGCTTTTCCGATCTGCTGTCGGCGAAGACCACCACGTCCGCGCCTGCCGAGTCGTCCGGCCTCGAAGCCAATGCGATGGCCGCCGAAGAGCCTGGCGTGGTGGACCCGCTGTCGCGTCCGACCGCCGAACAGGGCGGCCTGCTCGGCGACAAGGCCTATGACGACCTGTCGATCGGCAAGCGCTATTTCCGCGTCGGCAATTACGGCATGGCCGAACGCTATTTCCGCAAGGCGACCGAGACGCATCCGCGCGACGCCGAGTCCTGGCTCGGGCTCGCGGCCTCTTACGACCGCCTGCGCCGGTTCGATCTCGCAGACCGCGCCTATGGCGAGGCGATCAAGCTCGCCGGTGCAACCGTCGAGATTCTGAACAATCAGGGCTACTCCTACATGCTGCGCGGCGATTACGGCCGCGCCCGCGCCAAGCTCGACCAGGCACGGGGGATCGATCCCAACAACCGGTTCGTGCAGAACAACCTGGCCCTCCTCGCCGCCAGCGCGCACACCGCCAAGGCCATCAACTAAAGCCACGCGGAGCGAGCCTGGTTGTGCCGGGCTCCCCAACGGCGAATAATTCCGACAGGATGGGGTTTGACTGAACGCGCGCCTTCATCGGGGCGACGCGCCAATTGCCGACTTCCCGACAAAAGGGAAGCGCAAACCAACCGAGGGGGAAACGATGTCGGGCAGGAAACACACCATTTCGCGCCGCACGCTGCTCAAGGCCGGTGCCGCCATCAGCGTCTTTCCGTCACCGGCGGTGTGGGCGCAAACGGCGGAGCCGCTGAAGATCGGTTTCCTGACCGTGCTCACCGGGCCGCTTGCCGCCGGCGGCAAGCAGCAGGAAGAAGGCGCCGCGCTGTTCCTGAAGGAACGTGGCGGCATGATCGCAGGGCGCAAGGTCGAGCTGATCACGCAGGACACGGCGGGCCAGCCGGCGCTCGCCAAGACCAAGTTGCAGGAATTGGTCGAGCGCTCGAAGGTGCAGGTGTCGATCGGCCCGCTCGCCACCAACGAGGCGCTGGCCATGGACGGCTATGTGCGCGAGTCGAAGGTGCCGCTCATCACCACGACATCGGCGGCGACCGTCGACCTCAAAGCGCGCCAGCCGCACCCTTACGTGCTGCACGCCTTTGGCACCGCGCCGCAGGTCACCTATCCGCTCGGCGATTACGCAGCCAAGGAATTGAAGTTCAAGAAAATCTGCATCGTGGCGGAAGACTTCACTTACGGCCACGAGGGCGCCGGCGGCTTCCAGCTCGCCTTCGAGGCGGCTGGCGGCAAGATCGTGCAGAAGCTGTGGCCGCCGCTCAACGCGCCCGAATACGGCGTCTATCTTGCGCAGATCAAGCAAGACGTCGACGCCATCTACACCGGCTTTGCCGGCTCCAACCCGCTGCGCTTCCTCAAGGCGTTCGCCGAATTCGGCCTCAAGGGCAAGATCGCCGTGCTCGGCAACACGACCATGACCGACGAGGGCATCCTCAAGGTGATGGGCGAGGAAGCGGTCGGCGTCTACAGCGCCGGCTGGTACGCCGCGGGCCTCGACACGCCGGACAACAAGAAGTTCGTCGCCGGCATCAACGACGCCTATAAGCACGATCCCGGCTTCTACACGGCGGGCCCCTATACCGCGCTGCTCATCATCGAGGAGGCGCTCAAGACCACCGGCGGCAAGACCGACGATGCCGCGGCGTTCCTCAAGGCGATGCACGAAGTGCGGCTGACGCACGGGCCGATCGGCCCGGTCAAGCTCGACGAGTACGGCACACCGGTGCTCGACATCCATATCCGCAAGGTGGCGCGCGTGGGCGGCAAGCTCACCAACACCATCATCAAGACCTATCCGCAGGTCAGCCAGTTCTGGACCACGGATCCGAAAGAGGCGGTCAAGCAACCGGTGTTCTCGCGCGAATTTCCGCCGAGCAAGAACCTCGAATAGGTGGAGCGGACGCAATTCGGCGGCCATCCGGGGTTTCGGACGGCCGCCGTCATTGCTAGATGAGCATCCAAGGCCGCTTTTCTTCAGGACCCGCCGCAACGATGCTCGATGCACTGCGCAAGCTGATCGCCGATTTCACCGATGAGGGGCATCACCCGTCGCGCTTTGCGAGCGACGATTATCGCGTCGCCGCCTGCGCGCTGCTGGTGCACACCGCGACGATCGACGGCGCCTTTTCCGACGCCGAGCGGCAGCACCTCCATGCGCTGGTCATGCAGCGGTTCCGGCTCGACGATGAGGCCGCCGACGAGCTGATCGCCGAGGCGGTCGAGATCGAGCGCCGCTCGATCGATCTTTATCAGTTCACCTCCCGGCTCGGCCGCACGCTCGACGAAGCCGGCCGCGCCCGCATGGTCGAGATGATGTGGCAGATCGTCTACGCCGACGGCAACGTCACCGAGTTCGAGGACAATCTTATCTGGCGCGCCGCCGACCTGCTCGGCGTCTCGCGCGAGGAGCGCATTGCACTGCGCGAGCGCGTCTCGCAGGCGAGCCAACACGGGAGCGCGCAGGCATGAGTGCGCTGCGGCCGATCACCCTGATCACCGGCGCCTCGTCCGGCATCGGCGTCGCGCTCGCCCGTGTGTTCGCGCGCAACGGCCACAAGCTCGTGCTGGTCGCGCGCCGCGAGGATCGGCTCCGCACGCTTGCCGCCGAGATCGCTGCGACACCGGTCGGCCGGCCGATCGTCATCGTCGACGATCTCGCCAAGCCCGGAGCAGCGGCGCGCATTCGCGCGGCTTTGTCCGAGCACGGCGCCGAGCCGCAATACGTTGTCAACAATGCCGGCTTCGGCCTCGTCGGCCGTGCCGATGTGCGCGATCGCGCCGAGCAGCTCGAGATGATCGATCTCAACGTGCGCACATTGACCGAACTGTCGCTCGCCTTCGTCGACGGCATGGAGCGGCACAAGGGCGGCCTGCTCAATGTCGGGTCTGTCGCCGGGTTCCTGCCCGGTCCCGGATCGGCGGTCTATTACGCGACCAAGGCCTTCGTGCTGTCCTTCACCGAGGCGCTGCACAGCGAGCTCGCGCCCCGCGGCATCAAGGCCACGGTGCTCTGCCCGGGCCCGGTGCCGACCGAGTTCGCCGAGCGGGCCGGCGTCAAGGGCAAGATGGCGCCCGGTCTTCTGGTGCAGACCGCGGAGACGGTCGCTCAGGCGGGCTATCGCGGGCTCATGCGCGGCCAGCGCACGGTCGTGCCGGGGCTCGGCAACAAGCTCCTCACGCTGGCGGTCCGCTTGGTGCCGCGCCGGCGCCTCCTGCGCGCCGTGGGTGCGCGCCAGAGCCGCCGCCAGGCCGCGCAGCAGGCATAGCGGCTTCACGCATCGTTTAGTTGTGGCGACTCGCGTCGCGCAATATCACTGACGGGTCGCCGCCATGCTCAAGCCCGTCCTTCTCATCCTGCACCAGGAGCACTCCTCGCCCGGCCGCGTCGGCCAGGTGCTGGCCAGGCTCGGCTATCCGCTCGACGTGCGCCGCCCGCGCTTCGGCGATCCACTTCCGGACACGATGGACGGCCACGCCGGCGCGGTGATCTTCGGCGGACCGCAGAGCGCCAACGACACGGACGATTTCATCAAGCGCGAGACCGACTGGATCGGCGTGCCGCTGCGCGACGACAAGCCCTATCTCGGCATCTGCCTCGGCGGACAAATGATGGCGCGGCATCTCGGCGCGCAGGTCACTCCGCATCCGCAGGGCCACGCCGAGATCGGCTATTACCCGATCCGCCCGACCGCCGCGGGCCGGCAGCTCTGCGCCGACTGGCCCGACCGCGTCTATCAGTGGCACCGCGAGGGCTTCGACCTGCCGCGAGGCGCTGAGCTCCTCGCCGAGGGCGACGCCTTCTCGGTGCAGGCATTCCGCTACGGCTCCGGCTATGCGCTGCAATTCCACCCGGAAGTCACGCACGCGATGATGTACCGCTGGCTCGTGCGCGGCGCCCATCGCCTGGAATTGCCGGGAACCAAGCAGAGGCACGAGCACGTTTCGGACCGCTTCGTCTACGACCAGGCCTCGAATGCCTGGCTCGCCGCCTTCATCGACCACTGGATCGGCGGCAAGACCGCTCCGGCTGCAGCCGCGTCCTGACGCGACGTCTCCAGGGAACTCACAGTCCCGCCCGCGAACGTTGACATTGGTGGGCCCTCTTGGTCCGCTTGAGAGCGACCGCAATGAGTGGCGGTGCGGGGAGGCATGTGCGGCGATGGACGAAGCGAGCGAGGCGCCGCGGTCCACCGCGCGGGCCGTGCCACCTTTGACCAGCGCCGTGCTGCGCGCCTCCGGCGACATACTCGATGTACTGCCGATCGCGACGCTCGTCTGCGGCGCCGACGGCTCCATTCAGCAGTACAATGAGCGAGCGGTCGAAATCTGGGGCCGCGCCCCCGCGGCTGGGCAGAGCCACCGCGACTTCGTCAGCGGTGTGAAGTTCTTCGCCAGCGACGGCACGCCGATGCGGACTTCGCTGGTCGAGCGCGTGCTCACGACCGGCGAGCCGGTGCGCGACACCGAGCTGCGCATCGAACGCGCGGATGGCTCCGAAATCTACGTCGCGATCAGCGTCGATCCGCTGCGCGATTCGCGCGGCGACATGGTCGGCGTCATCAACTGCTTCCTCGACATCACCGAGCGGCGGCGCATGGTGGCGGCGCTCGAGGAATCCCGGCGCGTCGCGCGCGAGCAGGAGCAGCGGCTGGCCGCGACCTACGAGCACGCCGCGATCGGCATCACCGAGATCGCGCCGGACGGCCGCCTCTTGCGCGTCAACGAGGCGACCTGCGCCATCCTCGGCCGCACGCGCGAAGACCTGCTCTCGACCAAGTTGTTCACGCACACGCATCCCGACGATGCCGATCCTGACCGCGAAAGCTTCCGCAAGCAGGTCGCCGGCGAGCTTCAATTCTATTCCATCGAGAAACGGCTGGTGCGCCCCGACGGGCGCGAGGTCTGGGTTTCAGTGCGTTCCTCGCCAGTGCGCGCGGCAAGCGGCGAGTTGCTCTACGTCGTGCGCGTGGTGCAGGACATCTCGGAGCGCAAGATCGCCGAACGGCGGCAGAAGCTCCTGATCGACGAGCTCAATCACCGCGTCAAGAACACGCTCGCCACGGTGCAGTCGCTGGCTGCGCAGACCGCGCGCGGCGAGCCCCTGCCCGCGATATTCCGCGAACGTTTCGAGGGCCGCCTCACCGCGCTGTCGAAGGCGCACAACCAGTTGACAGTGCGGCACTGGGAGAATGCCGATCTCCGCGACCTGCTCACGGCGAGCCTCGCGCCCTACGCCGCCACGGCGTCGAACCGCATCGTTCTGCGCGGCGAAGACCTCGTGCTGCGGCCGCGCGCGGTGCTGACGTTGGCGATGGTGTTCCACGAGCTCACGACCAACGCGGCGAAGTACGGCGCGCTGTCCGTGTCCGGCGGACGCGTCGAGATCGCCTGGCGGCCGGTCGAGGAAAGTGGCCGCGCGCAGCTCAGGATCGATTGGACCGAGACCGGCGGGCCTCCGGTCGAAGCGCCCAAGCGCCGCGGCTTCGGCTCGCGGCTGATCGAGGGCAGCATCGCCGCCGAACTTGGCGGCAGTGCGCGGCTGACCTACGCGGCCTCAGGGCTCACCTGCGCGATGACGATGCCGATGGAGATGGCGACCGGCGAGGGTCGGGCTACCGGACCTGCCTGAAAGACTGCGGGGGTCGATTGGTGGAGCCAGGCGGGATCGAACCGCCGACCTCCTCATTGCGAACGAGGCGCTCTCCCAGCTGAGCTATGGCCCCAACCGACTCCGGCGGACGCCAAAGCACG
>Ga0068855_100008655_pt1 | contig 12297 bp, 10 predicted proteins | sample KBSCornC52_FD_66592 | JGI IMG/M metagenome (GOLD analysis project Ga0068855, IMG submission 66592) | Corn rhizosphere microbial communities from Kellogg Biological Station, Michigan, USA - KBS Corn C5-2 | ecosystem: Host-associated > Plants > Roots > Rhizosphere > Soil ...
GGCGTATAGGCCAGCGCCAGGTCCGCGCGGGTCTCGACCGGCTTGGTCGGGACGATCTCGATCTTCCCGGGGTGCGGGTCGGAGTGATAATTCAGCGCCGCCCGGATCTGGCTCTCGTTCACTTTGAGCTCCTCGATCAATTTTCCAGGAAGCGACTGGCTGCCGCCCGCAGCGCGCGCGCACGCTCCTCGGGTGTCACCGTCCCGATCAGCGGGATCTGCGGCACTTCCACGCCTATGATGGTTTCGGACGGAATGGCGGACAGGAAGGCGCCGATAGGAAACTCGCCCTCGCCCGGGACCTTCCGATTGGTGCCCGCCTCTGTTGCGAATTCATCCTTGCGCAAAATGAGTGGGCCGTCGCTGATCTGGGTGGCGCTGATGAGCGCAGGATCAAGACGCCGTACATCCTCGATTGAACCGCCCGATCGGATGAGATGGAGGATGTCCATCTGAAGACCGGCGTTCTCGCGTCCGCTGTCGCGGACGAAGGAGACTGCCGCGTCGAGGGATCCGATGCTCTCGCAGAAGGCGAAGAATTCGACATTGATACGGATGCTCATCTCGCGCGCCATGTCGCAGAGGCGTCTGAGTTTGGCGAGAGCGTCCGCCCGGTCGGGATTCTCCCAGACAATTGCGGTCGCATTGCGGGCGCCGAGTTCGTGCCCGCAGACAAGTCCGGCCGCAAACCCTTCGGGGTTTGCATCTGCCGTCAGATTGAAGCATTCGATCGTGGACAGCCCGATGCCCTGGTCCCGCATCGCTGTCGCAGTGTCGCGCCGCAGATCGCGGTCCCGTACGATCACATCTGCCGGCATCGCGGGCACGGGCGAATGCAGAACCATGCTGACATAGTCAAAGCCGGTGCGGGCTGCGATGCCGACGAGGGTATGCGCGTCGACCTCCGGGATTGAAAGCGGTTCCAACGAAACCCTCCGGCGCGTCATGCCCATTCACCTCGATCCATCGAAACCTCTCACCTCAAGGCCGCTCGGCAATCGAGCAGACGATTCATGCGCGTCCGCACTTGGCCGAAGTGTCGGAGCACCAACGGCAGCGCTCCTCGTCCGATTGGACGAGTAACTCCCGCAGGCGGCAAATCATCGTTCCGATTCCAGGCGGAGCTCCAGATCGCTTGTCCTGTTTAGACGCGCCCTCCGCAATGTTGGCGTGCCGAGCCGCCTATTGTCGGAAGCGGGACTCGGAGCCAACCGATGGGACTTCCTGATTAATATACACAAATGATTGTTTTAGGCGCGGAAATGCGTAATCCGTCTGGCATTTTGCCACGCATCATGGTACGGAAGATTCAGGCGTGAATAGTTTTGGACCGATACTATGGATCAAGCCGCTGCCGCAGGTGTTTCGCCAAAGCAGAACGACGAAGATGCGGCGTCTCTTCGGCGCGCAGGGGGGCGGCCGACGCGTGCGCGGGCGGATGAGATCAAAAGCGCTATTTTCGCCGCGGCTTTGACGGAATTTTCCGAGCGCGGCTTTCACGGCGGCAGCATCGTCCGGATCGCCGAACTCGCCAATGTTACCCGGGCCACAGTGTATAAGCATTTCAGCAGCAAGGAAGTGCTGCTGGAGCTGCTCGCACGACACACATCGACGAGGCTCAGGACTTCGATCGACGACGTCATCGACTTGGGTCGGCCAATCTGGGAAGTTCTGCAGGAGGTTGGCCGCTGCTTTTACAAGGATAGCGTTGCATCGGACTCTAAGGCGATTTCACGCATACTCGTCATGGAGTCGGAGCGATTTCCTGAAATCGTTCAGAAGGGTTACGAGCTCCGCTTCTATGCTCTCGAACCTCTTGCCAGTTATTTGGTGACGCTGTCGATGAACGGAAAAATCGCGGTCGACGACGCCCCGCGCGCGGCGGAGCAGTTCATGCACTTGGTGACCGGTTCCGTCGACCTCTTGTTCGCCAAGAATGCAATTACGGGAAAAGAGCAGGAGCAGTGGATCGCCTCGGCGGTCCGTATCTTTCTGCATGGTGTGCTGCGCGCGTAGAGAGCCGCGCCGCAAAGCGACGAAATTCAACACGTCTAACGCTTTGGATCAAGCCTGCCGGCTTTGCGCCGTCAGGTGCGTGCAGGCCCGGTCATATCGATAGCGATGCTACGCCTATAGACAGCTATGTCGTCGGCGTTAGGCATGGCGGGCGGCGCGCTCGCTCTGAAAACCGCCGAATTCCGCGCTCCCTGCTATCACGAAAAACGCTAATTGACAAAACTAGGCAGAAATGCATAGTTAATGCATACGCGCGTTGCGCCCCCGGTGGGATCGCGGTGCGAGCGAAGCAATCGCTTCCATCAGAAGCGGGTCAGGGAGGATGAAGTGATCAACCAGAGTGGATTGCGTCAGTTTCCGGACGCGTTGGTTGGGGCGATTTACGGTGGGCTCGCTCAGGAGGTGCCGTGGAGCGACGCTCTGGAACTCCTCCGTGTCGCCCTGGATTCGAACGTCGCCTGCCTTCGTGTGTCGCTGAAAGGCTCGCGTCCGCGCGAATATCTGTTTGCCGCTGGGCCTAAGGCAAACCAAGATGCGATCTCCGAGTGGGAGATGAGAAGCGCTGCCGAAGTGCTGCCGGTGGTCCTGCAACCCGGTCAGCCGCGCGTCGTCAACTGGGCGGAAATCGCTTGTCCGTCCTACATTTCCGAGATGCTGGAGCGGTATGGCGTCGGGTATTCGGCCATGATCCTGATCGGCGCCGACGACGGCATCGAATATATCCTACAGCTCTCCCGAGACGGTTCGGAGCAGAATTACAATGACGATGAGCTGGCGCTATTGCGCTTGGTTGGCGAGCATTTTTGCCGCGCGCTCAAGTTGAGACGGGAGTTGATCGGCGCGCGGGTCACGAGCCAGTTCCAATCGGACACGCTGGACAGGTTGGGAATTGCCGCCATTCTGGTCGGACCCAGCCGCCAGTTCAAAGTTCTGAACAAAACCGCGGAGGAGATGCTGGCCGCGTGCGAGGGGCTGCATATCGCCGGCGGCGTACTGCAAGCGGTCGACGAACTGGACGACCGACATTTTCAATCGGCGCTCAAGGAGGTCCTCGGGTCCGAGTCCGCCGAGCGCTCACGCGCGATGCTGATTCGCCGGGAGGGGGAAGGGCGCGATCTCAACCTCCTTGTCACTGCACGACGGTCGGTTTCCCTGATTTCCGATCGTGTCGAGACCTGTGCCCTCGTATTCCTTCGCCGCTCGAGCGTTGCCAGCGATGCCGATGTCGAGGTTCTGCGCCAGCTCTTCTCCTTCACCCGCGCCGAAGCCAAGCTCGCGCTGGGCCTTGCCAAGGGCATGCGGCTCGAGGACGTCGAATCCGAGCTCAATATCCGCCACAACACGGCCCGCGCCCACTTGCGCTCGATGTTCTCGAAGGCGGAAGTCACCCGGCAGGCCGAGCTGATCCATCTGCTGGCCAATTGCCTGGCACCGCTCGGGCGGGCATTGGAGAAATCCCCCGCGTCCTCCCGTCTCCTCAACTGACGCTGGGTGCTCGCCGCCCGATTGTCGGGCCGGCAACGCCATATAAGAACCCGCATCTCGTCCGGCCGGACGAGATGCGCTGCGATGACCATCGCTAGATCCTGACGCATGGCTTTCAGATGGGGCTCCGGGATCAGGGGCGTGGCGGGATGAATGATTTGCATCAGGCCGTAATGCGGCGGCAGATAGCCGGATGGTCGATTCGGTGGGACGATGCGCTCGCCGCCGACGCACGAAGGCGGGGCTGGTGGCTCGACACCACGATCGCTGAGGCCGCGGCGACGCTGAATCTCACCGAGCCGGACCGTATCGTTGTGGTCGACGGCGGGCACCGGCTCACTGCCGCCGCGCTCTTTTCCGATGCGCTGCGCCTCGCCGACGCGATGCGTGCCAGAGGGCTTCGGCCGGGCGATGTCGTGTCGTTCATACTGCCGAATTGGCATGAGGCATGCGTCATCTACCTCGCGGCCTCGATCGCCGGTCTCGTCGCCAACCCCCTCGTCACCGGCTATCGCAAGAGTGAGCTGGCCTTCATGCTCGCGGACTGCAATAGCCGCATGATCTTCATCCCGGCGCAGTACCGCGGCTTCGACTATGTCGCGCTGTTCAGCGAACTGCGCCGCGAAATGGCGGCCCCGCCTGAGGTCGTTGTCGTGCGCGGTCCCGCGGAGCCGTTCCTGTCCTACGAGGCGCTGCGGGACAGTGGCGACCCTGCCGCCGCGTTCGATCCTGTCGATCCCGACAGCGTCCGGATGGTTCTCTACACGTCCGGTACGACCGGTCGGCCGAAGGGTGTCCTGCATACGCACAACACGCTGAATGCGGATGTCCTGCAACTGCACGAACGATGGAGCTGCGGCCCCGACACACGGTTCTTCGTTCCCTCGCCGGTCAGCCATATCGGCGGCTCGCTCTACGCATTCGAGCTCCCGCTCCTGTTCCGAACGACCGCGGTACTGCTGGATATCTGGGATGCCGAAGCCGCGGTCGAGATGATCGAGCGGGAACAGTGCACCCACACCGCCGGCGCCACACCTTTTCTTCAGCAGATCCTGGCGGCGGCACAGCGACGCGGAACGCATCTGAGCAGCCTTCAGCTGTTCATTTGCGGCGGGGCCTCGGTGCCTCCATCACTGATTCGAGAGGCCACCGGCTGGTTTGCCAGCTGCGTCGTCACGCGTGTCTATGGTTCGACCGAAGTCCCAACCGTCACCGTGGGCTCGGTGGCCCCGGGTGACGTGATGCATGCCGCCCAAACCGATGGCGAGATCGGCTATGCCCAGGTGCGGATCGCCGGCGGGGATGAGGGTGAGATCGTCGTCCGGGCGCCGCAGATGCTGGTAGGGTACCTGCACCCCGAGGACGAAGCAGAGCTATTCGATGCAGAGGGTTTCTTCCGAACGGGCGACCTTGGGAGGCTTCAGGACGATCGTTTCCTCGTGATCTCGGGCCGCAAGAAGGACATCATCATTCGCCATGGCGAAAATATCAGCCCAAAGGAAATCGAAGACGTCCTCGTCCTGCATCCGGATATCGCGGACGTCGCTATTGTCGGACTCCCCAGCGACCGAACTGGAGAGATGGCCTGCGCGTTCATCGTGCCGCGAAGCGGCACCCAAGTTTCGTTAGCAAGCCTCCGCGATTTCCTCACGGCGCGGGCGGTGGCCAAATTCAAGTTTCCCGAGCGCGTTGAATTGCGCGAGTCGCTGCCACGGAATCCCGCCGGCAAGATCCTCAAGCATGTCCTGCGCGCCGAGTTCCTGGCGAGCGCCCAGGGCTAAAGGGTGGCAGCATGGCCGACCAGTACACGATCGCGACCATTCCTGGAGACGGCATCGGCAAGGAGGTTATGCCGGAGGGCGTGAGAGCCGTCGAAGCCGCGGCATCCGTCTGCGGCTTCCGGGTCCGGTGGCGCCAATTCGACTGGAGTTGCGAAACCTACAAGGCGACCGGCGCGATGATGCCGGACGATGGTATCGCCTGGCTGTCGCAGCATGATGCCCTCTTCCTGGGCGCCGTCGGGTTCCCGGGGGTACCGGACCATATCTCGCTCTGGGGCTTGCTGATCCCGATCCGCCGTGAGTTTGACCAGTACGTCAATCTCCGCCCGGTTCGGCTCTTGCCTGGCGTACGCTGTCCGTTGCGCGACAAGAAGCCCGGCGACGTCGATTTCTGGGTCGTTCGCGAAAATACCGAAGGCGAATATTCCCGAGTCGGCGGCCGGTTCGGGAGCGGCGAGGACGAGACGGCGGTCCAGACCGCCGTTTTTACCCGCAAGGGCTCGGACCGGATCATCCGCTATGCCTTCGAGCTGGCCCGCCGCCTCGGGCGCCATCACGTCTCCTCGGCGACCAAGTCGAACGGACTCTATTACTCGATGCCGTTCTGGGACGAGCGGTTTGCGGCGATTGCCGCCGAGTATCCGGACATTGCGGCCGATGTGCACCATATCGACATCATGGCCGCACGGTTCGTGATGTCGCCGGAGCAGTTCGACGTCGTCGTCGGTTCGAACCTGTTCGGCGACATCCTGTCCGATCTCGGGCCGGGCTGCACGGGCACGATCGCGGTGGCCCCGTCGGCCAACCTCAATCCGGAGCGGCGATTCCCATCGATGTTCGAGCCGGTGCATGGGTCGGCTCCCGACATCGCCGGTCGCGGCATAGCCAACCCGGTCGGCCAGATCTGGGCGGGCGCCATGATGCTCGATCATCTGGGGCAGCCGGAAGCGGCCGCTATGATCGTCAGGGCTGTCGAGGCGGTTCTCACGAAAGGTCAGGCGTTGACGCCCGATCTCGGCGGGACAGCCACGACCGAGCAGCTGGGGCGCGCCGTCGCAGACCAGATACGCCGCTTGGGATAGCGGGCCGGCCGCCTGACCGGTTCGGACGCGGGCAATTCCATCAAGTGTCGTCCGCGCGGACGAGGAATCCGCCCATCGCGCTTCCTACACTTCACCCCACGGATTGTCCGGACGCTCGCGAGCAGCAAGCCGCGGGTCCAGGGCAATGGTCAGATCATGGAGTGATCAGTGGCGCGCATCTGTTACAAATATTCGGACGGCACCTCGCGCGAGGTCGATGTTCCCGCTGGTCGTAGCGTGATGCTGGGCGCCACCACCAATGGGTTGCCCGGGATCGATGCCGATTGCGGTGGAACGCTCTCCTGTGCCACCTGCCACGTCTATGTCGACCCGGCATGGCTTGAGAGACTGCCGCCCCCCGAGTCGTCGGAAGCCGATCTGCTGTTCGGCGTCGCAGCCGAGCAGCGCCCGACCAGCCGCCTGTCTTGCCAGATCGTCGTCGACGACACGCTCGACGGGCTGATCGTCGAAGTCCCGGAACGCCAGTTCTGATGTCCGGTCTCGCGATCATCGGCGGGTCTTATGCCGCGCTCAATCTCGCGATCTCCGCCCGCCAGCATGGTTATGCCGAGCCGATCCGTATGATCACGGACGAGGCGATGGCGCCCTATCATCGGCCCCCGCTATCGAAGGGACATCTACTGGCGCCGTGCCCACCGGATGCGCTGGCTTTGCGGGGCGAAGCCTTCTACGCCGAGCATGGGATCGAGGTCCTGCTCGAGACGAAGGTTCTCGCCATCGATCCCGCAGGCAAGCTGAAGACCGCGCGCCGCGCCATCGCTTTCGACAGCTTGGCTATCACGACCGGCGCGCGCGCGCGCCTGCTCAACCTGCCGGGGTGCGAGCTCGACGGGGTGGTTACCCTCCGATCCTGGGCCGACGCCGAAGCGATCCGGCAGCGCCTTCCTGATATCGAGAACGTGGTCATCATCGGAGCCGGCTTTATCGGGCTCGAACTAGCGGCATCGTTCCGCAAGCTCGGCAAAACGGTCACCGTTCTGGAGGCTTTGCCGCGCGTTCTCGCGCGCGCGGTTCCGCAGCGCCTTTCCACATTCATCGAAGCCGAGCATCGCCTGCGGGGCGTCGATCTGCGCTGCAATGTCCGCAGCGTCACCATAGAGGGTCTAAACAGGCGTGCGACCGGCGTCGTCGCTGACGGAGCGCGCTGCCCCGCCGACATGATCGTCTTGGCTGTCGGAGCGACCGCCAACAGTGAGTTGGGTGCGCCGCTCGGCCTCGTGACCCAGGGCGCCATCGCGGTCGACAATGTCGGACGAACCGCTCTCCACCATATCTTTGCCGCCGGCGACTGCACGATTCACCCCAACGCCTTTTCGGGTACGCCCCTGCGGCTGGAATCGGTCCAGAACGCGACCGATCAAGCGCGGGCGGCGGGCGCCGCCATCGCAGGCGTCCATGCTCCCTATGCGAGCGTCCCGTGGTTCTGGTCCGACCAGTACGACCTCAAGCTGCAGATGGTCGGGCTGTCGCACGGCGCGGACCATGAGATCGTGCGCGGGTCGGTCGAGGACCGGAAATTCTCGGTCTTCTATCTGAAAAGCGGCCGGCTTTTGGCGATCGATTCGGTCAACTCCCCGGCGGATCACATGCTGGGGCGCCGCTTGGTCTCGCAACGTATCGGGGTCGCGCCGGAGCTGATCCAGGACCCGCAATTCGACCTCAGGACCTTGGCCAAGGCCGCGTAGCGGCGGTGCCGCCCAGTCTACACCGAGCAAACCGAATCTTAACGCAGTGGAGACCGAACGTGTCGACTAACTCAAGTGGATCGGGGCTCATCCGCGGAGGCAAGATCGTGGATGGCACGGGGGCGCCAGCCTATCGCGGCGACATCCGTTTCGCCCACGGCCGGATCACCGAACTCGGTTCCGATCTCAAGCCGGGTGGAGAGGCTGAATTCGATGCGACCGGCTGCTACATCTCGCCCGGTTTTATCGATACCCATACGCACTACGACGCGTCCCTGTTCTGGGATCCAGGCTGCGACCCCATCACCCATCATGGCGTGACCTCTATCCTGATCGGAAACTGCGGGCTGGGCCTTGCACCGATCAAAAAAGACGGGATTGCCGAGCTCAGCACGATCTTCAGCTACATCGAGGATCTGCCGCGCGAGGTGTTCGAAACCGAAATTCCCTGGAACTGGGAAACCTTTCCCGAATATGCGGCCGCCATGCGTAGCCAGACCTATGGGGTGAATGTCGCTGCCCTGGTCAGCCATTCGCTTCTCCGATTGTATGAGGTGGGACCGGAGGCGTGGAACCGGCCATCATCGGACGGCGAACGTACCCGCGTCGCCGCTGCCGCGGACGCCGCGATGAGCGGCGGCGCGTTCGGTATCTCCACCTCGCGGTTCGACCGCAGCCCGTCGGGCGATCTAGTGCCGAGCTACTATGCCGACGACGCCGAACTCGAGGCGCTGTTCGCCGCCGTGGCACGCCATAGCGGCATCGTCCAGATGATTCCCGACATGCTGACCCTGACTGCTCAGGAGGCCGATCTGCGGCGGGTGGGGGCGATTGCCCGGCGGCACGGCACACCATTGATCTCTAACCAGATTTTTCAACGGCCGGATGATCCTGCATACGCGCCGACCTTGATTGAGATTGGCCGGCAACTGCAGGCCGAGGGGACGCCATTCTACTACCTGGCGTCACCGCGCTCGATCGAATTGCTGGTCAACTTTCATCAATGCATGTCCTTCATCTACATGCCCGCCTGGAACGACGTCGTCCAACCGAGCGTACCGGTGGCGGAGAAACGGGCGAAGCTGGCCGACCCAGAATGGCGCGCACGGGCTCGCGCCGATTGGGACGCAGTCAAAGAAGGTTTTCCGAGCGGCGGCGTGGAAAGGCTTTTCCGGATCGTGAAAGTCGGCGTCCCGCGCTACGAGCCGCTGCTGGGGCATTCATTCGGTCAGATCCTGGACGAGCGGGGTGGCCACCCCTCCGATGTCATCGCCGACTGGGCGCTCGAGAACGATCTCGAGGCGGAGTTCGTCTATCCCTTCACCAATACCGATCTGCGGGAGGTCGGGAAGCTTCTCTCGGCGCCGGAATGCCTGATCAGCGCAAGTGATGCGGGCGCCCATATCGGCATGTTCGATGGGGCGGGTGACACAACCCTCGTCCTGTCGCGGCATGTCCGCGAGCGAGGGGATCTGACGCTCGAGGCCGCCGTCAAGCGGATGACCCGCGACCAGGCAGACCTGCTCGGGCTCGCGAAGCGTGGGGTGATCGCGCCGGGCGCCATCGCCGACCTGGCGGTCTTCGACCTCGACGCCCTGCATTGGGACACCGAGAAAAAGGTCCTGGATGTTCCCGGAGGCAAGCCGCGGTTCCGACGTCCGGAGGCCGGTTTCCGCTGGACCCTTGTCAACGGGGTCGGCGTCCAGTGCGAGGGCAGGGCGACCGGCGCGCGCCCCGCCAGATTCCTCGGTACCGAGGACCGGATTTCCAAATCAGCCTGAACCGCACTCATTAGGGAGAGACAACGATGAGCAAAAACCGGGGCGTGGTCTATCTTGGGCCCAACAAAGTTGAAGTCCACGACATCGGCGATCCGCGCATGGAGACGCCGTCTGGAAAGAAAATCGATCACGGCGTGATTCTGCGCGTCGTGTCGACCAATATCTGCGGCTCCGATCAGCATATGGTCCGCGGCCGCACGACGGCGCCGGTCGGCCTCGTCCTGGGCCATGAGATCACCGGCGAGGTGATCGAGACGGGCAGTGGCGTCGAATTCCTGAAGAAAGGCGATATCGTCTCGGTTCCGTTCAACGTCGCCTGCGGCCGCTGCCGCAACTGCAAGGAGACGGCCAGCGGGGTCTGCCTGAACACCAATCCGGCCCGCGCCGGCGCAGCTTATGGCTATGTCGACATGGGAGGCTGGATCGGCGGGCAGGCCAACTACGTGATGGTGCCCTATGCCGACTTCAATCTTCTGAAATTTCCGGATCGCGATCAGGCCTTCGCAAAAATCCGCGACCTCACCTGTCTGTCGGACATCCTGCCGACCGGCTTCCACGGCGCAGTCAGCGCCGGCGTGGGCCCAGGCTCGACCGTCTATGTCGCCGGGGCCGGGCCGGTCGGAATGGCGGCCGCTGCGTCCTGCCAGCTTCTCGGCGCCGCCTGCACGATCGTCGGCGATATGAATACCGAACGGCTGCGGCACGCGCGTGCCATGGGTTTCGAGACGGTAGACCTGTCGCAGCATGACGATCTGGGTGCCCAGATCGGGCAGATTCTCGGCACGCCGGAGGTGGATTGCGCGATCGACGCGGTCGGCTTCGAGGCGAGGGGGCACGGGGCGCATTCCGGTGAGGAGGCGCCCGCGACTGTTCTCAACGCGCTGATGCAAGTCACCCGCGCCGCCGGCCGGATCGGCATCCCCGGCCTCTACGTCACCGAAGACCCAGGGGCCGTCGACGAAAAGGCGAAGGTCGGCAGCCTTTCGATCCGCCTCGGGCTCGGCTGGGCGAAGAGCCATGCCTTCTTCACTGGCCAGACCCCGGTCGTGAAGTACAACCGTCAGCTGATGCAAGCGATCCTGTTCGATCGCATGCCGATCGCCAAGATCGTCAATGTGGAGGTCATCTCCCTCGACGACGCGCCCAAGGGCTACGAGGTCTTCGATCACGGTGCGGCGAAGAAGTTCGTGATCGACCCCAACGCAATGATCCCGAAGGCGGCTTGAGGCAATGACCGGCCGCCAAGTCGAATTCATGCCCGGACGGCGCAACCGCGCCGTCCGCCTCGTCCGCCCAGAGTATGTAGCCCTCGAAGCGCGCCAATAGCTTGGATCGGCACGCGTTCGATGCGCGCCGACATTGGAGACCGCAATCATGTCCGACAATCTCAAGGCAGTCCTGCAATCGCCGGACGCTTCCATTCCTACCCGGGAAGAACTGGTGGCACGGGCGCGCGCGCTCATTCCCCTTCTGAGGGAACGTGCGGACGAGGACGAGGCCAACCGGATGGTCAATCACGACACGGTCCGCCGCATGAACGAGGCCGGCCTGTTCCGCGTGCTCCAGCCCAAACGCTGGGGTGGCTACGAGTTGGGCCAGCGGGCTTTCGCCGAGGTCCAGATGGCGCTAGCCGAAGGGGACATGTCAGTTGCCTGGATTTACGGCGTCATCGGCCTTCACAACCTCCACTTGGGCTTGCTGGATGACCGGGCGGCCCAGGACGTGTGGGGGAAGGACACATCGATCCTGATCGCCTCCCCTTACATGCCTGGCGGTAAGGCGACGCCTGTTGATGGCGGATTCGAGATTTCTGGGCGGTGGGCCTACTCGAGCGGTTGCGATCATTGCGACTGGACGTTTCTTGGCGGCTTTGTGAACGGGAATCCTGAAGATTATCGCGCGTTCCTGCTGCCGCGCGCGGACGCCAAGATCGTCGATACCTGGCAGACCACCGGCCTTGCCGCGACCGGCAGCCAGGATATCGTCGTCGACAAAGCGTTTGTTCCGGAATACCGCACGCACAAGTTCATCGACGGATACAACGGGACCAATCCCGGCAGGGCGTGGAACAACGAGCCGCTCTATCGGATGCCGTTTATGCTCGTCTTCATGCGCGGCATCACCAGCGGGCAGATCGGCGCACTTCAGCACATGGTCGACCTGTTCAAGGCCTATGCCAAGGACAAGGTTTTCATGGGGAGCAAGACGGCCAAAGACCCGGATGCGCAGTTTGCGATTGCCGCAGCGGAAGCAGGCATCGACGAGATGAAAAAAACGATGTTTGCAAACTTCGAGATCATGAGCGAATACGCGGAGTGCAGCGAAATGCCGCCGATCGAGATGCGCCACATGATGCGCTTTCAGAGTGCGAGCGTGGCCGAAAGATGCGTGAAGCTTGCAGAAGGCATGCTCACAGTTTCCGGAGGCGGTGCCGTATATGACCGGTC
>Ga0068855_100008656_pt1 | contig 12296 bp, 10 predicted proteins | sample KBSCornC52_FD_66592 | JGI IMG/M metagenome (GOLD analysis project Ga0068855, IMG submission 66592) | Corn rhizosphere microbial communities from Kellogg Biological Station, Michigan, USA - KBS Corn C5-2 | ecosystem: Host-associated > Plants > Roots > Rhizosphere > Soil ...
CGTGCCGGGGTCGTATCGGCACTCCGAGCCTGGATCGGTGCTCATTTCGGGACTGCATCGGCGCTCCCGGGTCAGTATCTGCGTCTAAGCCTACGTCCGCACTGTGCCGGGTCGGTATCCGCGCTCGTGCCAGCGTCAGGGTCTAGGCCCGCGGCCGGCGTCGGCGAGCGTGTTGTGGTCCGTATGGGGCGCTCCAGTGCCGGCGTCAATGCTGGGCCCGCATCCGCGCTCGTGTGGGGGTATCGGCGCTCCCGAGTCAGTATCTGCGTTTAAGCCTGCGTCTGCGTTTAAGCCTGCGTCGGCGCTGTGTCGGGATGCGGATCGGCGTTCGTGCCAGCGTCAGGGTCTAGGCCCGCGTCAGCACTCGCGTCGGGCTTTGTATCGGCGCCTCGGCTGCAGACACGGGGCGCGGGTACGGGTCCCCCGACACGAGGTGCCGACGCGGACGCCGGCGCGTACGCCGACGCGCCGACACGCGGGGCGGGCGGTACGGACCGCGGCACGTGCGCCCACGCGGGCCCTGACCGAAGGCCCCGACGCCGACGCCGGGGCCGGGGCCGCCCGTACGGACCCCGACCTGCGCGCCGACGCCGGCCTAGACGTTGACGCGCGACGCGCGGGGCTGATGCGTCACGACAGACCCCGCGCTCTGTACGATTGTCGAACTTTCCAACCGTTCAAGAAGGGCACTCCTGTCCTCTAGTCTTGTCTTTCCTGTCCACCGGCCCCCACATTCCAAGCCGCAGTGCGGCAACAACTTTTTTGCTACTGCCTTGGGGGGTGTGTGCATTCACCGGGCATCTAATCAGGTAAGGACGAGTCAATGGACAAGGGCGACATGGGCGGTCTCGGGGAAGGCTCACTACGAGGAAGGCGCGAAGATCTGGTCGAGCAGCTGTGCCGTGCTTACGAGCCGCAGCTGCTGCAGTACTTGACGCGCATGCTCGGGCGGCTCGATCTCGCTCGCGAAGTTGTTCAGGACACTTACGAAAGGATTCATCAGCAATACAAGCCTGCTGATCTGATGTTTCCGCGCGCCATGCTTTACAAGATCGCGACCAATTTTGCCTTGATGCGATTGCGACGCGCGCGCCTGGAGAGCTCGATCATCAGCGGCCCGGGAGGCATGGAGAAAGTGCCCGATGAGGCCGCGTCGCCCGACAAGCAGGCGATGGCGGAAGAAATCAACGAGCGTTTGGTGCAGACAATAAAAGAGTTGCCCCCGAAACTGCGTGCCGTGCTCGTCATGGCCCATGTTCAGGGCATCTCGAGAAAGGACATCGCCGAGCAGCTGGGGATCTCACTGAAAAGAGTGGACAAGCGCATGACCAAAGCCCTCCGGACCTTGCGAGAGCGCATGGAGTCCTTTGGCATTGACCTGCTGCGCGTCGATTGAGGGAATCGGAGAATCTCATGCCAGTCCGTACCGAATCGAACCAGACCATCCGCGACCAGGCGGCTTACTGGACCACACAACTGGATAGCGGCGAGAGCCTCTCCGAAGGCCAGCTGCAGGAGTTTCACTCCTGGCTGGAGAAACCGCACAACGCGCGGGCCTTCAAGGAGTACCAGTCCATGCTGCTGCTCATCCAGGACCTGCCCAGGGACAAGCGCGCCTCCCTGGTAGCGCAGCCCGAGCCGGACCCCAGCTTTTTTTCTCTGAGCTCGCTGTTTGCTCACCCGCTAAGGCGGTCCGCTGCGGCAGTCGCGCTGGTGGCAGTCGTGGCTGCGGCGGCCTGGGTCGGCTTGCAACCCATCAAAGAGCTCACGTCGAAGACGTATACCACCGGGACCGGTGAGGCACGGACCGTCGTCCTGCCTGACCGATCCGTCGCTCATCTCAACACGCAAAGCCGCCTCCGCTGGACCGGCTCGGGCAAGGACCGGCAGGTAATCCTGGAGCGGGGCGAGGTCCTCTTCCAGGTCTCTCACGATTCGACACGTCCGTTTCGCGTGACGGTGGGCAACAGCGAGATCCGGGATCTCGCCACCGAGTTCGACGTCTACCGGAAATCCAACGGCAGCATCGTGGTCACGGTGCTCACCGGGCAGGTGTCCGTCAAGGAGCTGACCACGGGCGGCGCTCAGCCGGCCTGGTCAGAGCGGCTGCTCAAGCCCAATGAACAGATCGAGTACACGCCGGCCAACCTGATCGCCGATGTGCACACCGTCTCCGCGCCGAAGTCGGTGCGCTGGCGCGAGGGCCTGCTCGAGACCGAGGGGCAATCGTTCACGACCATCGTGACGGAGCTCAATCGGTATTCCAACAAGCAGATTCTCATCGCGGACCCGCGCCTCGAGTCAGCCGACTTCAAGTTTGGCGGCCGTCTCAACATCCATGATATTCCGGCGGCGCTCGATTACATCCAACAACTCGAGCCACCCATTGTCGTAACGGATACCGGCGAGTCGTACGTCCTTACATACAAGGCTGACGCATCTGCGGGCGATCGTGCCAATGCGATCCGGCACAACGGGGCAGGGCGACCATGATCCACACGGGCGTACCTGGATGGGGATTCGGCAGTGATGACGAGCACGTGTTTCATGTCTATGGATCGACGTGCGAGGAGGTTCGGTTGATCGAGCCATACGTGAGTTGCCGGCTACGCGCACCTGCGCAAACTCATTTCGAGCTACATTTGTTTTCGTGCGAGCGCTGTCTGCGCGCTGTGGAGTTTGAGCTGTTCGTCAAGCGAGCGGTTGCGGACTCCGCAAAATTCGCACAGTTTTCCCGATCCTGGCATTAAGGAACCACTGAGGACGAAAAACATGTTGATACTAACACGACGGGTCGGCGAGACCGTGATGATTGGCGACGAGGTGACGATCACCGTTCTTGGAGTCAAGGGGAATCAGGTGCGTGTTGGAATCAACGCGCCCAAGAGTGTCGCCGTGCATCGCGAGGAGATCTACGAGCGCATCAAGCGCGAGCAGCAGGGGGAGTCCGGCGACAAGCCGAAGCATACGGCGGAATACGCCCCGGCCTGATCGAACCGTCCTTACAGATCGCGCGCACACAGGGGTCGGTGCGCGCGATGTTTTTTCGAACGCTCGAAATGTGTCTGGCGCAATCTAGCATCCTGAGCCACCGCATAAACGCGCCTTCCACCAGATTCCGTCCTGGCGTTCTGCCCTCATCACCCCGGCTGCGGTCGTGAGCGCGAGCAGAATGTAGCGCCTTTGGCTGCGTTTCTTCCCTCCCGGCTTTGTATCTCGGGCAATCTCCGCTCGTTTCCGACTATCTCCGCTGCGGAATGCGTGGCGTCCGTAGCGAAGGTCGGTATATTGCGCGCCGGGGATGACGGTCGTTGATCACCCCCATAGGCTAAGCGCAAGCGCTAGGGTGAACACGAACTGATGGAAGCTCGGTCGAGGGAAGGTGAAATGGGCGCACGGCGTGAGTCGGGCGATACCGGAGTGCGCGCAGAGCGGATCCTGCAGGACGTCTTCGGCTACCCTGCCTTTCGTGGTCAGCAGAAAGAAATCGTCTCCCATGTCGCGGATGGTGGCGATGCCCTGGTCCTCATGCCGACCGGCGGCGGGAAGTCCTTGTGCTACCAGGTTCCGGCACTGCTGCGCGACGGAATAGGCGTCGTCGTCTCACCGCTCATCGCCCTCATGCAAGACCAGGTAGCCGCTCTGGAGGAGGCGGGCGTAAGTGCCGCCGCGCTCAATTCCTCGATGACCTGGCCACAGGTCCAGGAGATCGAGCGCAAGGTTCGCACGGGAGCTCTCGATCTGCTCTACGTCGCACCGGAGCGGCTGCTGACGGATCGATGTCTCGAGCTGATTGGTTCAGCCGCAAAAATCGCGCTCTTCGCCATCGACGAGGCGCATTGCGTCTCGCAATGGGGACACGATTTCCGTCCCGAATATATCCGACTCGCTGTGTTGGCGGAGCGTTATCCCGGTATTCCTCGAATCGCACTCACGGCGACGGCTGATGAGTCCACACGCAAGGAGATCACTGCGCGCTTGCACCTTCAGAACGCGCGCGTGTTTGTTTCGAGCTTCGACCGTCCGAACATCCGATATCGCATTGCCGAGAAGCAGAACGGGCGTAAGCAGTTACTCGACTTCATACGACGAGAGCACGACGGCGAGTCGGGCATCGTGTATTGCCTCTCCCGCGCTACTGTCGATGAGACCGCGGCTTTCCTGGCCGATCAGGGTGTGAACGCGCTGCCGTATCACGCTGGGTTGGACAACAGCACGCGCGAGGCGAACCAGAGCCGCTTCATCCGCGAGGACGGAGTGGTCATGGTCGCAACCATTGCTTTCGGCATGGGAATCGACAAGCCCGATGTGCGGTTCGTAGCGCATCTGGATCTACCCAAGAGCGTCGAAGGTTACTACCAGGAGACGGGCCGCGCAGGGCGGGATGGACTGCCTGCGGACGCCTGGATGGTCTATGGACTCGGCGATGTGATACAGCAGCGCTGGATGATAGACCAGTCCGAGGCGGCCGAAGATTACAAGCGGATTTTCACAGCGAAACTCGATGCGATTCTGGGCTTGTGCGAGGCGGCAGACTGTCGGCGAGTGCGGCTGCTCGACTACTTTGGCGAGGCAAGTCAGCCTTGCGGGAACTGTGACAACTGTCTGACACCTCCCGAAGAGTGGGATGGGACGGAAGCGGCAAGGAAGCTGATGTCATGCATCTTGCGCTGCCAACAAGCGAGCGGCTTTTCCTTCGGCGCGCAGCAGATCATCGATATCTTGCGCGGCAAGAGCACGCCAAAAATCCTGCAATTCGGCCATGAACGCCTCAGCACCTTCGGGATCGGAGCGGACCTCGATGTGATGCAGTGGCGTTCAGTACTGCGCCAGCTGGTCATGTTGCGGCTCGTGCGGGTCGACCACGAGCGATTCAACACATTGCGACTGACGGAAGCGAGCCGTGCCGTTCTCAGGGGCGAGCGACAACTGCGCCTACGTCGATCGGCGAAGGCACCGCCCAAGCGGCCGGAGCGGCGGCTGATCGACAAAACTCGCATCAACATGGAAGTTACCGAGCTCGCCGACGTGGATGAGGGCATATACGCAGCCCTACGCACCTGGCGGCGGGAGGTCTCGAGAGAGCACGGCGTCCCAGCTTACACTGTATTCCACGACAGCACCCTGCGCGAGCTGGCGCGCGTCCGCCCGAAATCTTTGGCCGAGTTGCGCTCAATCTCCGGAATAGGTGCCACAAAGCTGGAGCGCTATGGTCACGCATTGTTGGAAACGTTAGGTTCTATGTGACCGATCCAACACCGTCCGACTAAGGTATTACGCAGCATCCGTCGCTGATGTACGACACCAAAGCGGAGCCGGGCACGATTCCAGCTACGAAGTAGATGGCGCTTTATTGACGCGCCAACGCTCGAGCGCGTTCCGATGATGGGGTTGCGCCGTGGCGGAACATCCCGAACCTCATCGGTGCGTCTGGCCCGAAATGACGCTGCGGCCTCTAGGCACCGCACTCGTGGCCAACCGCTGCGTTCGGAATTGCACCCTCAGCCGACATTGACCGGAGAGTCCGCATGCGACGAATTGAATGTATTGTCCTGGCCGTATTGATGCTGATTGCCTGCGTTGGCTGTGGCGATTCAGGAACGCAAGCGGCATCGACAACTCCGCCACCGGCATCAACCACAACGCCGCCGGCATCAACCACAACGCCACCGACGGGGACACCCGGTGGGACGTCAACCGTAAAGCCGGCCGCATCCACCAGGATCAATGACACCGATCAGGCCATCATCTACAGCAGAGGTAATAGCTCGACTCAGGATTGGAATTATTTTCACCCTGCACAGGAGAATCTCCAGCAGGATGAGCATTCGAGCAATTACGTCCGCGGCGGAGGCGCGATCACCGGGGTCGGAGCGATAATCAACTTCAACGGTACCGGCATAACGTGGCTGGGGAAGAAGGGACCTCAGTATGGTATCGCTTCGTACTCTATCGATGGCGGTGCGCCTAAGTCGGTGGACAATTACAACTCCAAGGAGGTCGCGCAGACTGCGCTCGTCACGGTCTCCGGTCTTTCCGCGGATTCACATGTCCTGTCCATCACGCTCCTCGACCAGAAGCAGGCGTCGGCCACTGGCTATTGGCAAACGATCGATGGCTTCGACATCGAGGGCGCGCCTTTGGCACCTGCTCAAGGAACCTCCGCGGGGTACAACTCGGCCGAGCTCAGGTTTACAGGAAAATGGGATGGCGGCTGGGTCAGCGATGGATCGGACCTGTCGGGCGGACACTATTGGTCGAAGGAGGCCAATGCGAGCGTCTCCTGGACGTTCGTCGGAAGTTTGATCGAGATATTTGGTCGGCCGGACTACGAAAACGGCTATATGGACGTCTATATCGACGGCAGTCCCAAGCCCGTGGCGTCGGTCAACGGCCACTGGGGCTCTGCCGACGACGACACACTAAACTCCTACATGCTTTTTGCACGCAAGCTTCCTGCCGGACAGCATACGATCAAAGTTGTCGTGGCGGGTAAACACGACAGCAGCGCGCGCGACAACTACGTGCAGATCGACCAGTTCGTCGCCTATCAATAGCCAGATGAGCGCAATCGAGCCTGGCTACATCGCCTGCTTCAAAACACTGAGCACCTGCGGCTCCATGTTCTCCTTGAGCCCCAGTACGGAGTATTGCCGGCCGATACCGGACTCCTTGGCACCTCCAAAGGGGACGGTGGCCGAAGTGGCACGGTGTTGATTTACCCAGGCGGTGCCGACCTCCAGCCGTGCGGCGATAGCTGCTGCACGCTCGGGGTCGTGGCTCCATACAGAGCCTGCCAAGCCATAGCGTGTATCGTTGGCGCGCCGGACGGCATCATCGACGTCTCGGAATTTGAGGACCGGAACAATCGGGCCAAATTGCTCCTCCCGCACCAGTCGGCTGTGTTCGTCGATGTCGGCCACGATGGTGGGCGGAAAAAAGTATCCCGGGCGTGAGGGGAGCTCGCCGCCCGCGATGATGCGCGCGCCGCTGCGCTTGGTGTCCGCCAGAATCCCGAGCACGCGCTCGTATTGCATCTTGTTCTGAATGGGTCCGTATTGGGTTTGTGGGTCGAGGCCATCGCCGATGCGGGCTTTACGGGCTTCCTCGGCAAGCGCATCGCAAAGAGCCGCGTAAATCCGCTCGTGCGCGTAGATGCGCTTTATGGCCATGCAGACCTGACCGCTGTTGACGAAGGAGGCGAAGAACAATTTCGGAGCGACGACTTTCGGATCGACATCGTCCAACACGATGGCCGGATCATTTCCTCCCAGCTCGAGTGTGACGCGCTTGAGAGTGCCCGCGGCGCTCGCCATGACTTTTTTACCCGTGGCCACCGAGCCGGTGAAGGAAATCTTGTCGATGCCGGGGTGCTCGGTCATCCATTGACCCAACTCATCGCCGCCGGCAACGATATTGACGACACCTGCCGGGAACAAATCGCGCAGGATCTCGCCCAGCTTCAAAGTGCACAGCGGAGTGTAAGGGGAGGGTTTCAGCACCACTGCGTTGCCCGTATAAAGAGCGGACACCAGCGGCCCCGCCGCCAGGTTGATCGGAGCGTTCCAGGGCGTGATGATCCCGACCACACCTAACGGCCGATAGTGCAGCTCGATCCGTCGCTCGGCATCCTCCAGCAGCTTCTCCACCGGAATGCGGATGTTGGCCATGCCTTCGGACTGGCTGGCCGCTCTGCCGATCTCATCGCGCGATTGCCCGATGGGCTTGCCTTGTTCGCGAGTGAGGAGCTCCGCCAAGGTGTCTTGATGGTTGCGCAGCGCAGCTGCCATCTGCGTGATCGCGGCAGCTCTAGCCTCGAATGACGTGCAGCCCCACGCCGGGCTTGCTCGCCGCGCGGCCGTGACCGCGTGATCTAACTGCGCCTTGCCAGCGGCAGGACAGCGGGCGAACACCGCACCGGTGGCCGGGTTGATAACCTCCAGTGCTTCCTCGCCGTCGACCAACTCCCCACCGATGAGGAGCTTGAAATCCGACCTGAGGCGCGCCGCGCCGACGTTAGGTGCAACTGACATAAATCCTCCAATAAGCCTCTTTCGCACGGGCTCGCGCGCGGCGTTCGATAGCCGTTCACGTACGAACATCGCACGTGTCTAGACGACTGCATTGTGCCCATGGAAGCGGCCCGTTACGATAACAAATGAGCCCCGCCGCGGCAGTGGGCAGCGGGCACTCTCCACCCTTGTAAATCAGCACGATGAACATTCCGACCTGTAAAGCGCCCGATCCCGATACGCGTAAACCGCAATACCGCCCGCCGCAGGGCGCGTGCGATGCTCATTGCCACATTTTTGGCCCGGGCGACCGTTATCCGTACGCCGCTGACCGCACCTACACGCCTCCCGATGCGCCGTTGTCGCGTTTCAAGGAATTGCAAGCGATCCTCGGTCTGGAGCGGGCTGTGCTCGTGAACGCGAGCTGTCATGGCGTGGACAACACGGTTATTGTCGATGCAATCGCGCAGAGCGGAGGCAAGTATCGCGGCGTGGCCAACGCGGATGATTCATTCAGCACTCGGGACTTCGAGAAGTTACACGCGCAGGGTTTCCGCGGCGTGCGTTTCAACTTCGTGAAGCACCTGGGCGGCATGCCGGATATGGGCGAGTTCCACCGTATCCTGGACCGCATCAAACCTCTGGGCTGGCATATCGACCTGCATTTCGACGCGGGTGACCTCGTGGAGTTTGACGACTTTCTGCACAAGCTGCCGGTGCCGTTCATCATCGACCATATGGGACGCGTGCCCACGAAGGCAGGGCTCGATCAGCCCCCGTTCAAGGCGCTGCTCAACCTCGCCCGGCGGCACCCACACTGCTGGGTCAAAGTCTCAGGTGCGGAACGTATTTCCAGCTCCGGACCGCCGTTCACGGATGCTGTGCCGTTTGCACAGGCGCTCATCGAGGCCATCCCGGACCGGATCCTGTGGGGCACGGACTGGCCGCACCCGAATATCTCCAAGCACATGCCGAATGATGGCGATCTGGTGGACCTCATTCCGCTGATGGCCCCGGATCCGGCCGTCCAGCGTAAAATCCTGGTCGACAACCCCCATCGCCTCTATGGGTTCGGCGCCTAGGCGCCTGCAAAACTTCGCAAATCGAGAATCATGACTGAAAGCAAACGACCGGATCGGCTCGAACCGACCCAGGGCTTCGACGACATTCCCGGCACAACCCTGTTCGATGCGCAACGCTCGCGCCAGGGTTATCACGTCAACATGTTCTGCATGTCATTGATGAAGGCCGCGAACCGCGAAGAGTTCAAGAAGGACGAAGCGGCTTACCTCCGGAAGTGGCCCATGACGGAGGAGCAGCGCGCCGCCATCCTCGAGCGTAACTGGGGCCGCATGATCGAGTTGGGTGGCAACATCTATTTTCTCTCCAAGTTGTTCTCCACCGATGGGCTCTCGTTCCAGTTCGTCGCGGCAACCATGACGGGGCTCACCCAGGAACAGTATGCCGAGATGATGCTGAAGGGCGGCCGCCCCGTCGACGGCAATCGCAGCAAGTCAGAATGGAACAACAGGAAATGAACGAAAGAATTCTTAACCCGGCGCGCAGCGCCGCTATATGTCGCGGGTCGACTCGACTGGCCGGCATACCGGACGCAGGAAAGTCGGGCGAAGCCCTGGAGTCATAGTGGCCAAGATCATCGCAAGCGTAAATGTCTCTCACGTGCCGGCGATCGGTGCGGCGTGGGATACGGGCAAGACCGAGACGCCGTACTGGGCGCCGGTGTTCAAAGGTTTCGACTTCTCCAAAAAATGGATTGCCGACCTTGCCCCCGACGTCATCATCCTCGTCTACAACGATCATGCTTCGGCCTTTTCCCTCGAGATCATCCCGACCTTCGCGCTCGGCTGCGCCGCGGAGTTCCAGCCGGCGGATGAGGGCTGGGGACCTCGGCCGGTGCCGGTGGTGAAGGGGCATCCGGTGCTCGCCGCCCACATCGCGCAGTCCGTGATTCTCGATGAGTTCGATCTCACGATCGTCAACAAGATGGATGTCGATCACGGCCTGACCGTGCCGCTGACTTTGATGTTTGGACAGCCGAAAGAGTGGCCCTGCAAGATCATCCCGCTGCCGGTGAATGTGATCCAGTATCCACCCCCGACGGGCAACCGCTGCTACAACTTCGGCAAGGCGATCAAAAAGGCCGTCGAGTCCTTTCCGGAGGATCTGCGCGTCGTCGTTTTCGGCACCGGTGGCATGTCGCATCAGCTGCAAGGCAAGCGCGCCGGTCTGATCAACAAGGAGTGGGATGCGCGCTTTCTGGACAACCTGGTGAAGGATCCGGAAGCGGACGCAAGGATCCCTTTCATCGAGTACGTGCGCGAGGCCGGCTCCGAGGGTATCGAGCTCGTGATGTGGCTGATCTCGCGCGGTGCCTTGGAGCGCGACGTGCGCGAGGTCTATCGGTTCTATCACGTGCCCTCGTCCAACACGGCGTTGGGGCACCTGATTCTCGAGAACAAGCGCTAGGAATGCATCATGGCTAAGGTTGTAAAAATCGTTGTTGCAGGACAGGGCGCCTTTGGAGTGAAACACCTGGAGGCGTTGCAGAAGATCGAGGGTGTGGAGGTTGTATCCCTGACGGGCGGGAACAAACAGCAGACGGAAGAAGTGGCGCAGAAATTCGGCATTCCGCACTGGAGCGGCGATCTGGCCGAGAGCCTCGCTCAGCCGGGCGTCGAGGCTGCGATCCTGGCTACGCCGACACAGATGCACGCCGATCAGGCGGTGCAGTGCATGCGCGCCGGTAAGCACGTGCAGGTTGAGATCCCGATGGCCGATAGCGTCGCCGACGCCGAGCGTGTCGTCAAGACACAGAGGGAAACCGGCCTGATCGCGATGGCTGGACATACACGGCGCTTCAACCCGAGCCACCAATGGATTCACAAGCGCATCAAAGCCGGTGAGTTGAAGGTGTTGCAAATGGACGTGCAGACCTACTTCTTCCGGCGCACCAACATGAACGCGCTCGGCAAGCCGCGCAGCTGGACAGATCATCTGTTGTGGCATCACGCCTGTCACACGGTCGACCTGTTTGCTTACCAGACAGGCGAGGCGGCATCTCAGGCATTCGCGGTGCAGGGTCCCAAGCACGACAACCTGGGTATCGCGATGGACATGGGGATTTTGCTGAAGGTGCCCTCTGGCGCCATCTGCACGCTGTCACTGTCATTCAACAATGACGGCCCTCTGGGTACCTTCTTCCGTTATATCTGCGATAACGGAACCTACATCGCCCGCTATGACGAGCTGGTCGACGGCAATAACAAGCCGATCGATGTATCGAAGGTCGACGTGTCGATGAACGGCATCGAGCTCCAGGATCGCGAGTTTGTCGCTGCGATCCGCGAAAAGCGTGAGCCTAACGCCAGCGTGCAACAGGTGCTGCCCGCTATGCGTACTCTAGGTCGGCTCGAGAACGTGCTGAACAATCCGTCCTAATCACGTTCCAGCGAGCGTCGCTCGCTACATCCGCAGACAATGTCGGGCCGCATTACGCGGCCCGACGCGTTTTTGGCGTCAAATAATAGGGAGCATTGCGCGAGCCGAGACCCACGCGTTCGTCGAAAGGCAGGATCAACGCGCGGAGCGTAATCCCACACGTTCATTCAACGCCTGAACATCCAGCGCTCCCTCCCAGCGTGACACCACGATGGTCGCGACGGTGTTGCCGACGAGATTCACAAACGTGAGTGCCTCGGCCATCAGCCGATGGATGCCGAGCACGAGCGCAATGCTCGCAACTGGCACGGTGCCGAGCGCGCCCAGCGTGGCCGCCAAAACGACAAACGCAGCGCCGGCGACACCGGCAGCGCCCTTGGAGGCCAGGAGCAGCACCGCCAGCACAATGAGCTGGTGAGTGAGGTCCAAAGGCGTGTTCGTAGCTTGCGCCAGAAACACAACCACTGTAGCCAGATACAGGCAGGTGCCGTCCAGGTTGAACGAATACCCGGTCGGAATCACCAAGCCTACGACAGACTCCTCACACCCGAGCTCGCGAAGGCGCTGCATGAGTCGCGGGAGCACAGTCTCCGTGGACGTAGTGGCCGCGACGATGACGATCTCCTCGCGAATGTACCGCAGTAGCCGGAGCAAGCTGACCCCGGACCACCATGCGACGCCACCCAACACAATCGCCACAAAGATCAGCGAGACGACGTAGAACTCGATGATCAGAGCGCCCAACTGCAGCAGCGAACTCGTCCCAAACTTGCCCACGGTGAACGCAATCGAGCCGAACGCGCCAAGTGGCGCGACCCACATGAT
>Ga0068855_100008657_pt1 | contig 12296 bp, 12 predicted proteins | sample KBSCornC52_FD_66592 | JGI IMG/M metagenome (GOLD analysis project Ga0068855, IMG submission 66592) | Corn rhizosphere microbial communities from Kellogg Biological Station, Michigan, USA - KBS Corn C5-2 | ecosystem: Host-associated > Plants > Roots > Rhizosphere > Soil ...
CGAGCTTGTCCAAATCGATGACGACTCGTTCCAAACAGAGACCATCCGGTGGCGCCGTGATGCCGAGATCCGTTCGCGCGTGACTCTGGAGAGCGCGTAGGAGCGCGTCCTTCGGACGCTTCTCACGACCGATGTCGATCAGCGTTCCGACGATGATTCGCACCATATTGTAGAGGAATTTGTCACCCTCCACGTCGATCAGCGTGATGCGATCATCGTTATGCGCCCGGCGCACCTCGATGCGAAAGATCTGTCGCACCGTGTCCGTGCGCGTGTCCGCAGCGCCGCGGAAGGCCGCGAAGTCGTGCTTTCCAACCAACGCTTGCGCGATGGCGTTGAGGTCGGAGTGGTTGAACCTCTCGAGGATGCGCCAGGCTCGTCCCTCCAAAAAAGGATCGCGCACCAAGCTGTGGAGGACGGTGTACCGGTACACCTTGCGGGTGAGGAATCGCCGCGCGTCGAAGCCGGGCTCGACCCGCGCCGCGCGCACGATGGCGATCTCGTCTGGCAAGTGCTGGGAGATCGCGAGCACCCAGCCGCGCAAGGTGATGTCCTTGTCCGTGTCGAAGGCGACGAGCTGCTCTTTTGCGTGCACGCCCGCGTCGGTTCGACTGAGTCCGCGCGTCTTGCTCGCCTTCGGATCGATCGCGGCGATCGCGCCTTCGAGCTCACCGGCGACGCTGCGCGCATTGGTCTGCCGCGCCCAGCCGGAGAACCTTCGACCGTCGTAGGCGACCGTCAACAAAATGCCGAACGCCGGCAGCGCGCTCGCCGCGCGCGTCGGCTCTGAGGAGTCGGGCTCGGACGGAGCGCGCGCGTCCGGCTCAGTTGCTGCCGGAAGCACCGGCATTGTCGGCGCCACCTAGGCCGCCCATACCGCCGCTGCTCGCCTTGCCGCCGCTGCCGCCGCTACTGCTACTGCTACCGCCATGACCGCCGCCGCCGATCGACACTCCGTTACCGCTCGGCGCAGTGGCACAGTTTTCGGCGACCGCGGCGGCGAGCTCCGCTTTGCTCTCGGCCGAGTCACCGCTCATCGCGTCGGGGACCGAAGCGTCGCCCAAGTCGAACGTTTGATAGCGCGGCAAAGGTGGGCAGCTGGAAGTCACGCCGTCTTGGCTGCAGGAAGCCGCAGCACCGAGCGCACACACGCCCGCGCAAAGCAGCGCCCAGCTCACGGAACGTGTGTTGTTCGACTTCATCAGGTTTTGGGCGTGAAATTCAGTGGAACTGCGACCTGCACGCAACCCTTGGGCGGCGCGGGGAACGAGCCGCTTCGCATCATGGACAAGACACAATTGGCGACGCCTGGGTCACCGAGCTCGTTGCTCGCGACGTTCGAGCTGCAGACCTGGCCTTGCTGGTTGATCGTGACTTGAATCGACATGCGTCCGGCGAGCATGCTGTTCTGACGAAGCGCGTGCTCGTAACAGCTTCTGGCTTGCGCACCCTTGGCGTGTAGCGCAGAAACGATCGCTGGCGTCGCGTCGCCGTTACACGGACCGCACGGTCCGGTGCCGGAACTGACGAGTTTCTTCGCGGCGGGCTTCGTGCTGTCCGGCGCTGCCGAGTCCGAAGCAATCGGCGGTGGCGGTGGAGGTGCCTCATCGAGCGTGGGCACGTTCTGCGTTGGAGGTGGCGGCGCCTCTTGTGCTTTTGGCGCTTCGCCGCTGCTCTTCATCTTCCAAAAGATGAGACCGCCCATGAGCAAAAGCATGACCACTGCTGCAAGAATGAACGGACCGTTGCCGCCCGACTTCGGAATAGGCGGGTTGGTTTCAGACATCAGGGAACTCCAGTTTCGTCAGCGACAAGTCGAAAACCGCCGGCTTTCAGGGGGCGACTATAGCTACCCGACCGACCAAGCGCGAGCCTTCTTAAGTCCCGCCCGCGGGCCCGTCCAACCATTCGAAAATTGTCACAGCCGTATCACCCCAGCGGCGCGTATCGAGCACGCGCAGCGGCGAGATTTCGGGCATCTTCGGCGCTGCGCGCGCGGCGTGCTCGAGCACGAGCCGCGCGGCCGGGTCGAGCAGCGATGCGCCGACCAGCCGCACTAATACCTCGAATGCGGCCTGAGCATCCGCCCAGGGCGGATCGGCGAAAACCAGGGAAAATGGCCCGTGCCGTTCGAGCGTGTGGAATGCCTTCTCCGCGCGGAGCGGGAGCAGCACCGCGCGGGTCCCCACGTCCAGGCTTTGGATATTTTGCCCAATCGCGCGCTGGGCGGGGCGGGCCGCCTCGACGAATACCGCGCTGGCGGCGCCTCGCGAGAGGGCTTCGAGGCCGAGCGCGCCGCTGCCCGCGTACAAATCGAGCACGCGCGCGTCGTTTACGTCCGAAAGAATGGAGAACAGCGCCTCACGCGCGCGCGCCGCCGTCGGCCGGGTCGCGCCGCCGGCAGGGGTGCTGAGCTCGCGGCCGCGAAATTCTCCGGAAATGATGCGCACCTTCGAGCTCCTCAGAAACGAAGTCGGAGATCGATGGCTGCGGAATGGGACCCGACGCTGAGCCGCGGCTCGAGCCGAGCATCGCGCCGAGGCGCGCGTCCAGCGTCCGTGTGCCGCGGCGGGGGAGTGTCGTCCGTGAGCAGGATCAGCGCCCCGGTGCCGGCGGCCACCGCACCCAAACCAAAGAAGACGTATTCGAGCGCCTCGAAGGTTTTCGATTCCGAGCACAGGTCCGAGATGCGGCTCGGTGAGCTGGCTCCGCTGACCACCACGTTGCGGTTGGCCGACACGCAGGCATCGGCGTTTTTGGAGATTCCGGCGCGGTAACCGTCGAACTCCGCGTCGTGGTTGATCGAGTTCACGCGCAGCGTGGAGTAGACGCCAGCGATCACGAAAGCACCGCCCAACGCGATCGCGCCCCAACCGGCGCCGGCATTCGAGCCCGCGTCTTCACTGGCGCCCTCGGTGTGGCTCGCGCGCAGCGTGCCGATCTTTTCCGGATGCAGCCGCAAGAGCGCGCTTTTGCCGGAAGAGACGACGATCGTTCCTTCGGCCTCGCGATAACCGGGCACGCGCACGCTCACGTCGTGCTCGCCGGCTGCGAGTTCGAGTTCGGCGTGGCCGTTCCGAATCTCGCCGGCGGGCGCGCCGTCGATCACGATCTCGCCGCTGAGCGCGTCCGCGCTCAAGAGCAACCGACCCATTTCCTCGTCCGGCGCGCCGTTCACCGCATGCGCTTTTCCTCCGAGCAACTTCGCGAGCGCGCGCTCGGCGAGCGCGTTCAGCGCGTCGTCGCCCGCCTCGGAATCGAGATGAAGCTCGGCCGCGCGGCTCGGCTGCCCGCGCTGGAAGAAATGCAGCCGGAGATCGAGCTCCGAGCCGTGCTTTTCCAGGGTTCCCCAAACGAACGCATCGGCCTTGATTCTGTCGGCGATTTTGCCGAGGCATGCTTCGTCCGGCGTGTCTGAGCAGCCGAGCGCCAAGGTCAGCACTTCGAGCGAATAATCGCCGGGCACGAGCGCTATCGCACTCTGACGCTTGGCTACTTTCTTCAACGCGAGCGTCAGCTTCTGCGCTTGGTCGACAGCGTCGTCGCTCTGCACCGCGAGCACTTGCACCGGCTCTGGTTCGCCGAAGGCAGCAATGGTCGAGGTGAACATCGCGCTCGCGGTCAAAAGTGCGAGCAACACGGGAGCGAAGCGCATCGGGTGCTCGAGCTTACACAAACTTTTGCTCAGGTCGTCTCGATCTTGTTCCACATTTGACGACGCATTTTTTGACGTGCTCCATCTTTACGCGTGATGAGCTTGGCCGCGCCGAAGGCCGCGATCAGCTCGCCCTCCTGTCCGAGCCCCGGCAACACCGTCTTACCCACAAGGTAGGTATTGGGGATCGGGCCGCGCACAGGTTCGCCGGCGATGTCGAGGTAACCGGGAGGCTCGACAGCCCACAGTCGTTCCATCGCTTCGGCGCCTGGCGCGGCGCTTTGCACGTGCACGCGATCGACCTCGCGCCGCGCGCCGGTGCGATAGTCGTACAGCGGTAAACCGTCGTGCGGTGAGTCCACGACCAGCAAGTGTTCGTTCAAAAAAGGTAAGGCACCCTTCAGCGTACTTAGCACCGCTTCGCGCGCTTCGAGCAAGGTCAGCGAGCCGCGCAGCGGCAAAATGGCTTCCGCGACCAGCAGCGTCTCGTCCTTGGCTTCGGCGCGGGCTTCGGAAAATGCGCGCGCTTCGAGGCGCTGGAGGTGCACGGTCGGATGGCGCGGATCGCGCCGCAATCGCTCGCTCGGCACCACGAACGATTCACGCGATAAAGGTCCGGGCAGGCCGCGCGTCTTCACCACCAAGCTCACCACGAAGCGCCCCGCTTCCGGGTTCATGCGCGGCCAGTCGTCACGCGCGGATTTGGTCACGCCTTCGCCGCCCGAGAGTTGTGCCAGCGCTTCGCCCGATTGATCCGAGAGCACGGCGCCGGCTCCGGTGGGCGTCTCTTCACCGTCCTCGATGATGCCGACGGCCACGCCGCGGCGAGTCACGAGCGCGGTGGCGCGGCGATCGAGCTCGATCACGCCGCCGTGGGCGGCAATGCGCTCGCACAAAAATTCGGACAGTTCTTCCTCACCACGCGCGAGCGCGACCACGCCGCGCGTCCACGCGCCGTGCAAGCGGGCCAAAGCGAAGGGCGGAAAATCATTGCCCAGCAAGGCCGAGTTGGACGCGAACAAGGCCGGGATGGTGGTGATGTCGCGATAGGCGTGGCCGGTCGGAAATTTGCCGAGCAAATCTTGCCCGCGCTCGCCGCGCGTGAACGGCAGGGTCGCGGCGATGCGCCCGGTTTCGAAGCGCTCCCAGAGCGTCCCGGGCGGCCAGAGTGCGTCGCGCTCGAAGGCCGTGTCCGCGAGCGCATTCACTTGCGCGATGCTGCCGTACAGTTCGTCCACGAGCTGCCGCACTTCTGGGAATTCGCGGTCGATCTCGCGGCCGAACAGATCCATGTCCGGCGGCACTTCGACGCGCCGGCCTTCGCTCAGCATCACGAACATCGGATCGAGCGGGATCGTTCGCCGGCGAAATTGCGGGCTTTGCGCCAGCTCGTGCAAGATTCGACGCCAGGTGGGCGAAGAACCGGAAAGCAGCGTGAACGCGCGGCGGCAGAGCACGTGATCTTCGAAGCGATACGTCTGCGCGCGCTGTCCTTGGCCGAGCAAGAGCACGCGAAAATCCCGGCGCGCGAGGACCGCGGCGGCGGCGAGCGCGCCGAGCGAGCGGCCGAGGACGACTACGTCATAGTGCCGTGAGGTCAACCGTCACACCTGCTTGGCGAGCGACAGCGGTTGCACGCGTCCGGCCGCGATGTCCCGGAGCACGCTCACGAACAGCTCGTGCTCGGCCGCATGAATGCGCGCGCCGAGCGACCCGAGATCGTCGTCCGGCTCGACGGGCACCGCGCGCTGCGCGATGATCTTTCCCAAATCTACGCCGAGCTCGACATAGTGCACGGTGCAGCCCGTGATTTTTACGCCGTAGTCCAGCGCCTGCTGCGCGGCGTTCACTCCAGGGAACGAGGGCAGCAGCGCCGGGTGAATGTTGATGATGCGCCCGGCAAAGGCGTTGAGGAACTCAGGCGTGAGCACGCGCATGAAGCCGGCCAGCACCACCCAATCCACTTTCGCGGCGGTGAGCGCCGCGACCAGAGCTCGGTCGAACGCTTCGCGCGTCTCGAACTCCTTGTGCGGGATGGTCAGCGCTGGCACGCCGGCCTCGCGCGCGCGCTCGAGCGCACGCACACCGGCACGATTGGAAATCACGACGCTCACCTGGGCGGCCAAGGAGCCCGCGGCGATGGCGTCCAGGATTGCCTGCAGGTTCGAGCCGGTTCCAGACACCAGCACACCGAGACGCAGCGGATTTTCAGGGACGCCGGGCATTGCTGGGGCTCTCATAGCACACGAGCCCTGGCTCGCCTGCGTCTGCAAAAACCGGCGACGGAACGGTCTTCAATCAGGCGTTCAGCGCGCGCGGCCGAGCGCGTTCTTCACGCTCAGTCGCGTTCCGGGCGGAATGCCGTGAGCGACACGGGCGCGCGCTGGCCGAGCACGGCCGCGCGCACGATCTCCGCGCTGATCGGCGCGAGCAGAATGCCGTTTCGGTAGTGGCCGGTGCTTAGAAACAGCGACTCGATGCGGGTCGGCCCGAGCAGGGGCAGCTCGTCCCGCGTGTACGGGCGGAAGTTGGACCAAGTGCCGCGTAGCCCCGCGCGTTCGAGGCTCGGCAGCAGCGCCGTTGCGTGAGTGAGCAGATCGCGCACGGCGCCCGCGGTGACTTCGCGTTCGTAACCCACGAACTCGAGCGTGGAGCCTACGAGCACTCGGCCGTCGTCACGCGGGACCAAGTAGGCACCCGGGCCGAACACCACGTGCGACAGCGGCGGTGACGGCAATTCGAGCTCCACGATCTGGCCGCGCGCGGGCACGACGCGACCCGCGGGTAAGCCGAGCCCGTCGATCAGCGAGGTCCAGCTGCCCGCTGCGACGACCACGTGCTGTGCGCGAAGCAGACTCCCGTCGGCGAGCACCACGCCGAGCGCGCGCTCGCCCTCGACCAGCACCCGGCGCACGAACGCGCCGCTCTGAAACGTGACGCCGCGGCGGAGCGCCGCGATGTGCAGCGCGCGCAGTAGCGCCTTTGGGTCCACGCGCGCATCGCTTGCGAAGCGCACGCCGCCAGCGAGCTTCGGCGACAAAGCCGGCTCGAGCCGCGCGAGCTCACGCGCGCCGAGTTGCTCCACTTTCTTCCGGCCTTGACCTTGCCAGCCATTTTCGGCTTGAAGCTTCTGAGCTGCGCGGCGCTCGAAGGCCACCCGCAAGACGCCGCATTCGCGATAGCCGACGTCGATCTGCGTCTCTTCGCTCAGCGTACGCGCAAACTTTGCGTATCGCGCTCGGCTGGCCAGACACAGTTCGGCGAGCGGACCGGGCGCGTGGGCCTCTGCTTGAGCCCCGAGGATGCCGGCGGCTGCACTCGAGGCTTCGGCGCCCGGCACGCTGCGTTCGAGCACGGTGACGCGCACGCCGTGCCGCGCGAGCTCCCACGCGGCAGCGGTGCCCATGATGCCGCCGCCGACGATCAGAACGTCTGGAGACGGTACTATTTTTGGGCGTTTTTTCATGATCTCGCTGCGCCTCGAGTCGAAGGCCAAGGGCGGCGCAGACGCTAACTCAAAGGACGAAAGAAAACAGCAGCGACGGCCGCTCGCCGACTAGTGGTGCGCGTGGCGCGGCGCGCGCTCGTCAGTCGCGCAAAGCGTGCTCGCGTGCCGAAACGTGCTCGCGCGCAAGGCGTGCTTCGTGTTGCCAAGGCGCCGCCAGCGACGCGCGGTCCTTCGGGCTCGACTGACCGCGCCAAAGCCGCGCGCAGCCGAACGCGCATCGTCAATCGCCAAGCCAAGGATTGCGTTGCGTTCGCAAACCTTCGGCAGAGCTCGCTCGCGATCGCAGCCTCAGCTGACCTTCTGCGTCAATTTCGCGAGCCCCACCACGTTGAACAGCGCAAAGCCGAGAAACAAGCCGACCAGCCCGAGCGCCCAGCGTGTGGTGTGCGGCTCTTCGCCGTCGACAAGCAGCCAGGCATCGTCCGGGACTTTGCCTTGCCAGGCATCGCTCACTGCGGCGCGTACGACGCTATGGCGAATGCCGGCGCTCGCGACTGGAATCAAGCGGCCGACGAAGGACGTGGGCGGCACGAAGTGCGCGCCCTCCGGATCCGACGGATCTTCCGGCACGCTGACCTGAATCCAGAGCTTGTCGTTGCCCTCGACTTGGGCGAGCCGATACGTATCTTGCTCGAGCGGCCGCGCGTAATGCACGGCGCCATCCGCGTGCAGCGTGCCTTCACCGCGAACCCAGGTGTTGGCAAGCTTCGGCGACGGGCGAAATTGGCTGAGCTCCCCCAAATCCAGCGGTGGCCCGCCTCGGAGCGCGAACAACGCCTCGCCTCGGAGCGCGAAGGCGAGCGCGAGGGAGCCCAACGCCGAGAGGGCCAACGCGGCCAACGTGGCCCGACGCCAAGGCCGACGCGGAGCCGGCAGCGCTTCGAGGTCGTGATCCGACGCGGCGGGGGTTCCGAGCAGATCTGGGGTGGAGGGATACCGGGGCATCGAGAGCGGCCTTGGGTGTCCGACAGCCGGTCCCACCCATTTGTTCCGCGTCGGGGCTCGCGCCTGGCCGGACGTGGGGAAAAGGAGTGAGAGCGGGGCCGGTAGGAGTTGGTGAGCCTAGCAGAAACCGCGGGATCGCGGCCCGGCCCCCGGGCCACGGATCCGCCCGAGCGCCGCCCGCAATAACCTCCTTCGCGGTGCGCTGATGAGCCCGGCCGACCGGTACCTGCGCCCGAGCGACATTTGCTCGCGGACCGTGTAAGTTTCTCGAAGGGTCCCTATGACTGTCGCAAGCAAGATCATCTGCCCTTCGTGTGGCTTCTCGAACACGCCTCCACTCGCCAATAACCGCTGCGTGTCGTGCGGCGCCAAGATTGAAGATCTGAAGCGCGCCCTCACGCGCCAAGAAGAGCTCGAACGGCGTTACCAGCAGGAGGGCTTCAGCCTGCTCTGGTTCGGCGTGTCGATCGCGATCATGGCGGTGATGACGGCGGCCCTGGTCATGGGTTTGCCCATGGTGGTGCCCGCGTTCGACTTCGAGGGCTCCGCGGGCATGCTCGTGTCGATCCCGGTTTGGTTCTTGGGCGGCATGTTGATCGGCCTGGTCTCGCCCGGCAAAACCTTCATCGAACCGATGGTGGCCGTGTTCTTGGTCGCGATTCCGACGGCGTTCTTGCTGCATCTGAATCAAACCGTGAAGACGATGCCGGCGTTCATGTACGTGCTCATGTCCGCGCTCGGCGTGCTGTTTACGCTGATTGGCTCGTACATCGGCGAGCGGATTCAGATGGGTCCGCCGCCCAAAGCCGTGGAATAGCCGAGCCTCGTCTTTCCGTCGTGAAGCCGCTCGCGCGCTCGGCGCTGGTCTGTGCAGCCGTGCTCTGCCAGTGCTCACTTGGGCCTTCTGCCAGTCAGAAGGCCGAAGCCGGGCGCATCAGTCATGCGATCGACGTGTTGCGCGACGCGCCCAATCCGCAAAAATCCGAGCTCTTCGCGGCGCTGCAAAGCGCGCCCTGCGAGACGCCGGATCTGTGCGAGCTGAAGCGCGTGTGCGTGGCCGGCTACGCCGAGCATTTACACGGCCTCGACGAAACCGCGCGCGCCAAGGCGCTGCTCGCGGGCAGCAACGCCGAAGCCGCGACCAACGCGATCGCCGCGCTCGGCGCTGCCAAGACCGCGCTCGCCGAAGCCGAGCCGCAAATCGCGCACTGCACCGACGCACAAGGCGCGGCGCATCGCAAATACAAGTTTTAGTGGCCGCGCCCGCAGCGGGTCACGCCGAGTGATCGCGCGCTCGGCGGCGGGAAGACGCTACGCGCCGCCGAAGGCTGAGACGCCCCGCGCGCGCCGCGTGACCATCAATAAAGCTCGAGTTCGCGAGCGCTCGAATCGGTTTTCAGCTCGATCTCGAGCTCAGGCCGAATGGGATTTTTTTTGATGGTCACCGGGCGCGTCGGAGCCTGGCATAGCCTTCGGCGGCGCGTTGCGGACGAACGCCGCACAACGAGCTCTGGCTCAGCGCGAGCTTGCCGGCGCGCTCGCTGCGTGCGGCGGCCTGAGCGGTGCGAGATGGAATGAATTGGCGCTGCTCGCGGTAGCGCTCGTCGCGGTCACCGCGCTCGGATTGGGCGCGGCAGTGCTTGAACTGGCCGGCGCTGGCGCGCCTTTTTCCGTCCACACGATGCGCCCGAAGCGCGGCGCTTTGTGGAAGTTGCCTTGGCCCAAGATCGGCGACCAGGCGACGCCGCCGTTATTCTTCATGGCGTAGAAGTTCACGCGCCAAGAAGAGCCGGGCTCGGGCGGAAGCTTCGCCGCTTTGCCGAACGACTTCCACGGAATCAAGGCTTCGACGGTGTAGCCGCGGTCGCGGTCGTCGCTCTTGTCGATCGTGCCGTCGATGCTGACGGCGCTCTGCAAATTCGCTGACCACTCTTGATGGCCGTACGGGCCGTTCGGCTCGGTCTTCGGCTGGTTGTAGCCGTCGAATTGCGAGTCGAAGACCAAGTTCTGCGGGCTGATCTGAATTTCGTAATAGTCGAGGTTGTCGCCGTCGCCGTCCGGGTCGACCATCATTTCGACGGTGTCGTGCGTCCAGAGGTGCGGATCCTGCTCGCCCTTTTTGAAGCCGCCGATGATGTCGGGGTCCGACACGGAAAAACCGACGTAGATGCCTTGCTCGTTCCACAGCACTTTGACCGAGCCGTTGACGGGAAAGCTTTGATTCGGCTCGCCGGTGCGCACGTCGACCAGCGGGCCCGTGCTCGCCGCGCTCTGCCAAGCCGGTTCATCGAGCTTGCCGTCGATTTTGAGCTTCACGCTCGGTTCGAGCTTTTCGACTGGCAGCGTCGGAATCGCCTGCGCCTTCGGCGGCGGCGCGTGCAGATTCACGGCCAGGGTTGCCGCGATCGCGCGGCTACTGGTGTCGTGCGGGCCGGCCACGATTGGCAGGCGTGCATCGCCCTTCCACACGCCGGTCAGAATTTGGATCTTGTCGGTCTTGACGCTGGCCGGAATCAGAAACGTCTGCTCGTCGACGTAGATCTTGCCCGCTTCCCAGTCGCTCGGCGGTAGGGCCTGCGTTGCGCCGTGCACCTCGCGCAGCGGCCCCACGTTGTCGACATTGAGCACGCGCTCGCCGGACGCGTCGACGACGTGCGTGAACAGGTTCCAACCCGCATCGAGCTGCTTCGACACTTGCCAGTACAGGGTGAGCTTCACGCGATCGCCCGGCCGCACCGAGGCTCTGGGCTCGAGGCGCGCGCCGAGCAGCTTGAGCTTGCCGTCGAAATCCGCGCCCACCGTTTGGCCGATGTCGGCGGGCGGTGCCGCCAAAATGAATTGCTTCAGCCGCAGGCTTGCCTGCTTCGAGTCGTGCGTGTCAGCCGAATTTCCGACGCAGGCGCCGAGCAGCGCGCCCGCGAGCGCCACGATGCCAAGCCTGCGCCCTCTGCAATCAGTGCGCGCCATTCGCTTCGATCTGACCGCGAGGCTTGGGCGTGGGGTTACCCGCTGCGTGAGCCGGCGGAGTGGGAGCGGGCGGCATTTGGGCGGGCAGACCGGTGCTGATGTGGAGCACCACGCCGCGTTGCATGTCGTCGGCAGGGCCGCTCAGTACCGGCAGCCGAAGCCCGGGAATCGCAAGCTTCGGATCCTCGGTCTTGCCGTCTTTGAGCTGGCGATAGGCGTCTCGCCAGACGCCGGCCACGACCGTCAACTCCGGGACGCGCACGTTTGCCGGGATCTCGAACTCGAGCGGATCGACGTACACTTTGCCGCGCTCCCATTGCGCCGGGCCGAGCGCTTGCCGCTGCCCGTCGGCGCCGGGCACCAATTTGCGGAGCGGGCCCGCGCTGTCGAGCAAGCGGTGCGGCTGGCGCGGGATCACGAGGTGAGTAAATAGCCCCCAGCCCGGGCCGAGCGGGCTCAGTGATTGCCAGTACAGCGTGAGTTTCACGTGGCTGCCGGGGGCCGCGACGCCACTCGGCTCGATCGCGTAGCCGATCAGCGCGACCTTGCCGCCAAAATCCAGATAGCAGCGATTCGGGATGTCTTTCGGGATGTCCGAGAGCACGTATTGCGTGAGCGCTGGGTCGAGCGCTTCCGTGGCGGGCGCAGGCTGAGCCGACTGACAAGCGGGCAGGCCCAGACTCAGCGCGAACGCTAGGCCGAGCAAGGTCGTGTTCATGGCGGTTCGTCGTGGCTCGCGGATCATTTCTTACCCTTGCTCTTCTTGCGTGCGTCGCGGGCACGCTTGCGTTCGTTCTTGCGTGCGTTCTTCTCGCCCTTCGACAAGACGCGCATTTTCGGCGCGGCGGCTTCACCAAAGCCGGGCACGCCCATGCCGGGGAAGCCGGGCATGCCGCCCATGCCAGGCATTCCGGGCATTCCGGGCATGCCACCCATTCCGCCCATGTTTTGCATCGCGTCCTGGAATTTGCCGCTCTTCATGGCTCGGCGCATGTTACGCGCCATGTTGAGCCCACCCATGCCGGGGATCTTGCTGAGCAAGCCCGGATCTTGGCCCATGCCGCTCATCATTTGGCGCATGAACAAGAAGCGTTGCACCAGCTCGTTCACGCCCTCTGGCGGCTGAGCCGAGCCCTTGGCGATGCGCTGCACGCGTGACGGTTCCCGAACGAGCACGTTCGGATCGTCGCGCTCTTGGCGCGTCATCGACTGAATCATGGC
>Ga0068855_100008660_pt1 | contig 12294 bp, 9 predicted proteins | sample KBSCornC52_FD_66592 | JGI IMG/M metagenome (GOLD analysis project Ga0068855, IMG submission 66592) | Corn rhizosphere microbial communities from Kellogg Biological Station, Michigan, USA - KBS Corn C5-2 | ecosystem: Host-associated > Plants > Roots > Rhizosphere > Soil ...
TGGTCATCCTTGTTGCTGGAGCGCACCAGGTTCAGCGCAGCTTTGTTGACCTCTTCTCGTTTTTCGCGCATGGAACCTGAATTGTCGACCAGGATGCCCATGGCCACAGGAAAGTCTTCGCGCTTGAACAACTGAATGGTTTGGGGCTGATCGTTTTCATAAACGGTAAAGTCGGGCTTGGTGAGGTCCATTACAAGCCGATTGCGCTCGTCGATGACGGTGGCGTGCAGAATGACTTCCCGCGCCTCTGCAGTGAAAACATAAATACCTTCATTGGTTGCCGTCGGCCCTCTCCCTTGTCCGCCTTGGGCCTGGCCGGAGGGTTGTCCGTTGGCAGGCTGCCCTGCATTTGGTGCTGGCGTTGGGGGCGCCTCAACTACTGGCGGCGGAGGCGGAGGATTGGTGGACGGTCCTAACGCTTCGGGAGGCAATTGCTCTTGCTGGGCGTTACCGGCATTCTGTGCGGGAATTGTAGCGTTTTGCGTCGAAGAGGAAGCGCTTGGCTGCTGCGCGGCAGTCCCCTGCGCCTGCCCGAAGCAAACCAATGACAGCCCTGCAATAAGAAATAGGAATCCAGAGACTACTCTGATAGGCGCTCTACTGCGTCGCAGCGTAGTACCCAGTTTTTGCATAGACATGGAGCGGTGGCAGTCCTTTCGGCGGCAGCAGCTTCACTCTTATCTTATGCCACTTGCCGTCGTGCCCTGGGTTCTTTGGACGGTATCCGAGTACATATTGGTTGCGTAGCTCGATCCCGATTTTTGTAGCCACATCGGCCAGATCGTTGGGGTTGTCTATGGTAAATGCCCTGCCACCACTAAGTTCTGAAATGTCGCTCAACATTTGCGGTCCCAGCCGCTCTTCCTCCGTGGCGAAGTAGTGATCGTAAATCCCTATGGAGTAGATCATTGTGTCGGCTTCCTTCACCAAGGACTTGATCTCCCCTTCGGTGTAGCGGCTGTGGTTGTCGCCCCCGTCCGAAATAATAAGAAGGGATTTCTTTGGGTACTTCGCCTGGCGCATCTTGCTGATGCCGAGGTAAATAGCGTCGAGTAGAGCCGTGCGCCCTTTGGGGACCGTGTAAACCAGTTTGCCCTGCAGATCTTCAATCGATTGAGTAAAGTCAGACACTTCCTGCGGCCGGTCGGAGAACGCAATCAGGAAAAATTCATCCTGGGGATTAGCGGTTTTGAAAAATTCGATGACCGCCTCGCGGGCGCGCTCGATCTTGCTGGCCATGCTGCCGCTCATGTCGAAGATTACTCCCAGTGAAATGGGGGCGTCCTCGGCGGAGAAATGGCGGACCTCCTGGCGATCCTTGCCCTCGAAGACCTCGAAATTCTCTTTATCAAGACCAGTTACGAGCCGGTTCAAAGGATCAGTAACAGTAACCGGCACGAGAACGAGGTCGACCTTGGACTTAATCATCGGGGCGTGCATCCGAACCGTGTCGCCCGCAGTGGGATCCGGGATTGCTGGATCGGTATTGTCCGGCTGCGGCTCGACCCGCGGGGCAACGTGCACGTCTTCGACGTCGGGATCCTGAGCTGAGGCTGGAAGCGCAAAGAGAACAAGCAGGCAGGCAATGACTGCACAGGAGAGCGTCCTGAGCCCGATCGACAAGGGCGACAACCAAACCGGAACCGAACCCCGAATTTCAGTTCCCCTGTCCCGAAACCCGCGCTGGTGCGTGCGCGCCATAAGAACTACAAATTGATGGGAGATGTTAGCACAGGCGAGAGAAACAATCGTCAAAACTTTGTTGGGCACGGTCCTACACCCTTCGAACTGAGAGGTTGGATTCGCTGCCTGTGCAAAAGTTTGCTCTGGCGTTGCATCCGCCTTCCCTAGAGTGTGCGATTTGACCGGGGCTTGCCGCCAAACACCGCCCCGCTTGATACAATCTCGTGTTCCAAAAAACATGGCACACATAGAGCCTTTCCGCGCCTTCCGCTATGACCCGGCACGAGTTGCTCTCGACCAGGTCGTCACCCAGCCCTACGACAAGATTACTCCTGAAATGCAGGAGCGGTACTACATTTCCAGTCCGCACAATCTTGTCAGGATCATTCTGGGCAAGCGGGATGCCAACGACAGCGCTGATGAAAACGTTTATACGAGGGCGGCGAAGTTCTTCGCGGATTGGCGGCACGACGGGGTGCTGGTTCAAGACCCGGAGCCGGCTATTTACAGGTATTCGCAGGAATTCACCACCCCAAGTGGGAAAAAGATGGAGCGCGATGGCTTCATAGCCGCCGGCAAACTGCAGGATTACTCGGATCGGGTCGTTCACAGGCATGAGCAGACCCTGTCCAAACCCAAAGCGGATAGGCTCGACCTACTGCGGGCTACCCGGGCCCACTTCGGACATATTTTTATGCTGTATTCCGATCCGGAGGCGGAGGTCGAAAAGCTGCTCAGGACTGGAGAAGATCCCATCATTGATCTTCAAGATGAGTATGGCGTCCGGCACCGGGTTTGGAAGACTTCCGATCCGGCGCTGGTGTCAGCTGTGCGCGGGAAGATGGCGGACAAGAAGCTGATCATTGCGGACGGACACCATCGATATGAGACGGCGCTGAACTATCGGAATGAGAGGCGCGCACAGGCGGGGGGGATGGCCACCCCACACGCGCCATACGATTTCGCAATGATGACGTTTGTGAACATGGATAGCCCAGGCCTTCTGATCCTGCCGACCCACCGCGTGGTGCACAGCCTGCAAGGGTTCTCGATGGATAGCCTGCGCCATAATGCCGGAGAATTTTTCAGCGTAGAGGAGGTCGATCCGGCATTGGATGCTAAGCGCGCAACCGCGATTTTGAAGGAAGCCTCGCATACGGGGACGTCACTGCTTGGGGTGAGCCAGGATCGCGCATTCCTGTTCAGCCGGCCGAAGGCTCCATCTTCGGTCTTCGCAGGCTACTCACTGCAGCACCAGGGACTCGATGTGGTGCAACTGCACAAGGCCCTTCTGGAGAACTCACTGGGCATTTCCGAAGAAGCGATCCGTAATCAACAGAATGTGAAGTATGTTCGTGAAGCTGAAGAGGCGTTGGAGCGAGCACGCTCTGGCCAGGCGAACATCTCATTCCTAATGAACCCAATACGCATGCGCGAAGTGCGCGACATCGCCTTCGCGGGTGGCGTACTGCCGCAGAAATCCACCGATTTCTATCCCAAGCTTCTGGATGGTCTGGCTATTTATGCGCTGGAATAACAGCGCGATGAGGCTGCTACTCTCGGTCAGCACGTTCTGTTTTGCTTGCCTCTTAATGATTGCCCAGTCTCCCCCATCGGCCCCGCAAGGGACGACAGGAACCGCAACTCAGCCAACGGCCCCTTCGCCTTCCGCGCCAGCGAACCCGGTTCCTGCAGAAAAGCCCTTGCTCATCCTGATCGACGCAGCCCACGGCGGGACCGACGCGGGCGCACTGCTCACGCCTACGGCGGTTGAGAAAGACATTACTCTAAACGTCGCTCGCAGGTTGAAGCAGGAGTTGAACACTCGGGGCATACAGGTGCAACTGCTTCGAGATGGCGACTGGACCCTGTCTGCAGACCAGAGAGCAACGACCGCAAACACCGGCGATGCTGCACTCTATATTTCGGTGCACGCGAGTTCCCTAGGAAGTGGAATACGCTTGTTCACGGCGATGCTACCGGCCGGGGGAGACAATAACGGGCCTTTCCTCGATTGGGATACCGCACAAGCCGCAGCTCTGGAACGCAGCAAGGCGATACAGGCACAACTGGTGTCGGCAATTCAACAAACCCGATTCCCGGTTCGCGCCCTTATGGCGCCGCTGCGACCTTTGAACAACATCAAGTCACCGGCAATTGCCATCGAAATTTCTCCCACAACAGGAGATGCGGCTCAGGTCGCTTCGACTGGATATCAGCAGATGATCTGTTCGGCAGTGGGAAATGCGTTAGCGTCACTTGCGCAGTCGCTGCGGACGAACACAGGATCTCGACCATGAACTCGCGACTGTTTTTCGTGCTCACTTGCTGCCTATGCGTGATCGCCCTCGCGATGTCTTTCTACATGTGGCAACTGCGGAACCGAGCAGTGGACAACTCCATCCCAAGCGGCACTCCTGAGGTGATTGCTGCACCTTCGAATGCGACTCAGAAGCAAATCACGCTGTGGGTAGCGCACGACGATACCGCAACCCTGAAGAGCCAGTCTGTCTCGATAGCATCTTCTGCGGAACGCCAGCGGGAAGCAGAGGACATTTTCCGCTCCCTGCTCGAAATTTATACAGCTAAAGGATCTCCACATCCTCTGCCCGCGGGCGCCGCCTTGCGAAACGTGTACTTCGTCGATCGCGGACTCGTCGTGATTGATGTGAACTCAAATTTTGCTTCCGGACAAACCTCCGGGATCCTGGCGGAGGAACTTACGCTGTCCTCATTAGTGCAAACGCTTAGCGCCAACATTCAAGGAATCTCGCAGGTGAAGTTCCTGGTGGATGGCAAGGAAGCGAGCACGCTCGCAGGACACGCCGATCTTTCCAATATTTATGAGACCTCCCAGGTTGCGAGCTTCGCTCGACAACTTTCGGCACCATAAACGTCGGCATCATGACATTGTCGCGCCGTGAACTCCGTGAACTTCTGTGCGCAATTCTCACACGGACGGCGCTATAATCTCCCCGTCCCTCTTTCCCCCAGGAGGCACTATGTCAGAAGTAAACTGGCAGGCGTTGTACACGGCTGCCTTGTCCGAGTCCGATCCGAACCGGCTGTACGGCAAGATTGAAGCTGCTCGCAGCGCGATTCGGCAGCGTTTAGATCAAATCGAAGATAGCGGTAACGTTCGCGAACGTGAACAATTAGACCGCGCCATGCATGCCCTGTTCACCCTAGGCGCGCGCCGCAGGTCCGCTTAGGTCGCCGGCGCATTGCGGTTGCATCGCCGGCGCCGCTCTTTTTCTCTGCAACACCCGCACTGCTAGAATTCCTTCATGTTCTATCGTTCCGACAACCGTGCGCCGGACCAGCTTCGCGCTGTGCAAATTCATCCTGACTACGTGTCGACTGCGGAAGGATCCGTGCTCATCGAAGTTGGAAACACACGTGTCATTTGCACCGCATCAGTCGAGGAAACCGTGCCCTCATTTCTTCGCAACAGCGGCAAGGGATGGGTCACGGCCGAATATGGCATGCTTCCCCGCGCGACCTTGACCCGCACGACACGCGAATCGGCGCGTGGAAAGATTGGCGGCCGCACGCACGAGATTCAACGGCTGATCGGGCGATCGCTGCGTGCCGTAGTGGACTTGGAGAAACTCGGCGAGCGTTCAGTGCTGCTGGATTGCGACGTGATCCAAGCGGATGGCGGAACGCGCACTGCGTCAATCACAGGGGCGTTTGTGGCTCTGGCCATGGCGCTCCAAAAGCTGGTTCAAGCGGGAACTTTGCCATCCACACCGCTGCGAGATTCGGTTGCTGCGGTCAGTGTGGGAATTGTCGATGGACAACCACTGCTCGATCTCTGCTACGAGGAAGATTCTCGCGCCGATGTTGACATGAACGTCGTGATGACTGCGGCAGGAAAATTCATCGAGTTGCAGGCAACAGCCGAGCACCACGTTTTCGACGACAACCAACTTCAAGCGATGATTGATCTCGCTCGCCCAGGCATCAAGAGCTTGCTGGACAAACAACAATCGGCGATGGGAAAGCTGGAAGCGAAATTCCGGTAGGCTGCTGCGCCACAAGTGTCACAGATTTGTAATATGGGGCCGTTGCTAAGCGTTCCGATTTCGTAACAAGATGTCGATTTTTTGTTGAAGGGCTCAGTGGTGTGGACAATGAAACCACTTGCAGACCGCCGGACGCGGACATCAAGGAATGGCGTTGACCCCCTCGAGACGCTGAACCTTTTCTGAAGCACCGCGTCCGGCAGCTTTTTCCAGCCGTCCGGCAGTTCCCGCCAACTTTTCCTTTCTGCTGCTCTGTCGTAAGCTTTTACTCTTATGGATCCTAAACATCGCAGTCATCTCATAACCGACGGACGCGATCGCGCGGGCGCCCGTTCCATGTTCAAAGCTATCGGGTTCACCGGCGAGGACCTGAAGAAGCCGCTCATCGGCGTCGCGAATACCTGGATTGAAACCATGCCATGCAACTTCCACCTGCGCCGCCTCTCGGCGAAGGTAAAAGAAGGCGTGCGCGCCGCAGGCGGAACTCCGATGGAGTTCAACACGATAGCAATCAGCGATGGCGAGACCATGGGTACGGAAGGTATGCGCGCTTCCCTCGTGAGCCGCGAGGTCATCGCCGATTCCATTGAACTGGTTTGCCGAGGACAGCTGTTTGACGCTGTGGTGTGTGTAGTTGGGTGCGACAAGACCATTCCTGCTGCCGCCATGGCGCTGGCGCGCCTAGACCTTCCAGGACTCATTCTTTATGGGGGCACGATTGCGGCCGGGAGCTATCGCGGCAAGGACGTCACCATTCAAGACGTATTCGAAGCCATCGGCGCCAATGCTGCCGGCAAGATAAGCGACGCCGATCTACAGGAGCTAGAGGACGTCGCTTGTCCGGGAGCCGGAGCGTGCGGCGGCCAGTACACGGCGAACACGATGTCGACGGTGATGGAGATGATCGGACTCTCTCCCATGGGCTTCAACAGCATCCCCGCAATCGATCCCAAGAAGGACGACGTTGCCTACCGTTGCGGTGAGCTTGTCATGGACGTGCTGAAGCGAGGTGTGAAGGCCCGCGACATCCTGACACGCCAGGCATTCGAAAACGCCATCGCTTCTGTAGCTGCCAGTGGCGGTTCGACGAATTCAGTGCTTCACCTGCTGGCAATTTCGCGCGAAGCGGGCGTGCCGCTCGTCATCGATGATTTTCAAAAGGTAAGCGAACGCACACCGCTGCTATGTGATCTGAAACCTTTTGGGAAGTATGTGGCTGCGGATATGCACCGCGCCGGCGGAATCCGGCTGCTTGCAAATCGCTTGCTCAAAGGTAAAAAGCTATACGAGAGTGCGATGACGGTCACCGGGAAGACAATCGGCGAAGAGGCGTCGGCAGCCCTCGAAACACCGGACCAGGCAGTTATTTCCCCGCTCGACAAGCCTCTGAAGGCTACGGGCGGCCTCGTAGTGCTGAAGGGCAATTTGGCGCCCGAAGGCTGTGTGGTGAAGATCAGCGGCCATGAAAGGCTCAGCCATCGTGGGCCGGTGCGTGTATTCGAGTCCGAAGAAGACGCCATGAAGGCTGTGACCGGAAAACAAATCAAGGCTGGAGACGTCATAGTCATTCGCAACGAAGGCCCGCGTGGAGGGCCCGGCATGCGCGAAATGCTATCTGTCACGGGCGCAATTGTGGGCGAAGGATTGGGAGGCACCGTGGCCTTGCTCACGGACGGACGTTTCAGCGGAGCGACACGCGGCCTGATGATTGGGCACGTATCGCCCGAGGCCGCACTCGGCGGTCCCATTGCTGCCGTTCGCGAAGGTGACGTGGTGAAAATCGACATCAATCAGCAACTGCTGGAAGTTGAAATCAGCGATTCAGAGATCAAGCACCGCATGGCGCAGTGGAAGACTCCGAAGCCGCGCTATGCGACGGGCGTGTTCGCAAAATACGGCGCGCTGGTGGCATCGGCCTCCGAAGGTGCAGTCACGCGCCCGAAGTAAGTTGCTGGGCAGAGTAGGCTGCCCACCACAAAGGACACGAAGTTACACGAAGGAGAAAAGAACAATCGTTTTTCTTCGTGTAACTTCGTGTCCTTTGTGGTGAGTTCTTAACCTCCTTTTCACGAAACAAAGTTTGCAAGTGACTGCGCATCCAAGTAGCCTTAGGTGGTGCTAGTGCGCGCATTTCGAGCATCTTCTCTGTTTCTGGCCTGTTTCTGGTTTGCCCTGTTTTCCAGTCCGACCTTTGCCCAAAGTAAGGACCAACTCACCTCAACTTCACCCTCTGCCAAGCGCCAATTCATGGAGTTCGCGCCACGAGGCCACAGCGGCTCGGCGTCGCCCGTACTCGGCGGCGGCGGTGGCGGCTCAAACCAGGTTGAATTCGATTCCCTGCGCACGTTCAACGGCTCCTTTCAAGTGCAGGGTGTAGGGCCGCAGGGTCACCCGCGTTATCACTGGTATTACACAATTGCCGGGCGCAATCCGAAGGATGGGGGCACCTCTTTCATCGAAGCTCCCATCGTTCCCGTGTCGCTCGACCTTTTGGACTGGGATAAGTCAGTCCGCATCGTGAACGGGCATAAGCTTCACTACTCTGTGAAGCCGTACCTCACGCCGGTGCTGAACTCGCCGCTGTTTCAGAATTTCGATTACAGCAGCAGCGATGTCCCTACGCAATTCGTGGACGCGGTTCAGCGTGCCTCGTTCTATAACGTCATGCAGCAGGATTGGCATACAATGCTGCGGCCCTCGGTCAAAATCGACCGAACGATTGCCGTGCCGCGAGGTTCATACAGATTCTCTCTAAAGAAAGACGGCACTTGCTGCGCATTCGTGCTGATCGACATCAACACCTTCGCGAACCTGCTCTTTCCGCCAACTGCGGCTGACAAACACACTCCCGTCGGTGCGGCGGAACATTCGGGCGAGATCACGACGCGAGGCATCGCGACATTTCTGTTTCCGAACACATTTTTGTACAGCAATGGCGATCCGAGCCAATGCTGCGTCCTCGGCTTTCACACCTACGATTTTGAGCCCGGAGACGAGCACAACGGCTTCCGCCAGAAGCGGTACGTGCTCACATTTGCCAGTTGGATCAGCCCGGGTATGTTTAGCCCGGAGTTCCAGGACATCACCGCCCTCAGTCACGAGTTAGCCGAGTCGATCAATGATCCATTTGTGGCGAGTGATGGAGTGCATGGTGTAACGCCGTGGTGGTATTCGCTAAATGGCCATTGTCAGGATGATCTCGAGGTCGCGGACGCGATCGAGGGACTCACGGAAGCGGCGTATCCAATTTCAATGCACGGACGAACTTACCATCCTCAGAATGAAGCGCTGCTGCCGTGGTTTGAGTTCCAGTCGCCCTCGACGGGGATTGCGGGGGCCTACAGCTATCCCAATGAAACTTTGCTGACCACGTTGTCGCCGCCGATGATAGTGAATTGCCAGTAGCATCTATCAAACATCAGCCGTCAGCCATCAGGAAAACCCGAAACTGTTCTTCCTTGCTGCTGTAGCAGTCTGGAGCAATGCCTCTTCGACATCAGATGATACAGAACTAACGGCTGAGGGCTGACGGCTTCTTAGAACGAGAACCTCACCTGCAGATCGACACGCCGGTTCGCCGATGCGGAAGCAAATGGCCCGCCGCCAGTGCTCAGAGTTTGTCCGAATAGAGGCGAACTCAGGTTCGCGACGGGGTTGCCGGGATTGAAAGTGTTGAGCAAATTGCGCGCCGAGATGCTGAACGTCAGGTTGTAACGGCGATTGGTGCTGGAACCGAACGCGAATGGATTCCCGCCACCTCCGCTTAGCCCACGACCACCAAGTCCGCCTCCTCGAGGACCACCGCGGCCTCCAAATCCGCCTCCTCCACCGCCTTTGGTTTCACGGCCAAAACCGAAGGTCTTGCTGAGGCGAAGGTTCAAGGTCATGTTTCCCGGACCCGTGCAGGAGTTAATGGGCGCCAACCCAAAGCTGGTTGCAGTAGTGGAGAAATCATTACGCGATCGGCAATTCAAGCTTTGGTTCGCAATCGTCATCCAGGGACGATCGTTGAAAAGCGAATCGCCATTGGTATCTCGCCCAGTCGTGATGTTATACGGTGCACCGGAGTTAATGATGACAAATGGAAATAGAGAAAAGCCGTACGGCATTGAGACATTCCCACCAATAAAAGCGCGATGGCGCACATCAAAAGCCGCGCGACCGTAGTCGGCCATCGGGTCAAATTGGTTCGAGACAAAACTCGCGGCACTGGTTCCGCCGCTGGCGAAAAATCCGCCCGCGCTTCCTCCGGACGCGACATTGCTGTTGGCGTAGCTCAAAGTGTAAAAGCCGAACAGGGAAAGCGTTTTGCCGGTGCTCACGCGCGCATTCAGAATCAGCTGGTTCTGGCGAAAGATTCCACCGGATTGGTACTGATAAATATTCTCGCTCGTCCCAAGCGGACGGTCATCGGGCGGACTGTTCCCGCTCAGCCACGGTGCCGGCGCGTTCACATTATCGATATAAAATGCGTGTTCACCGCGGGAGTTCAGATAGGTTACCGATACTGTGGCTGCTTTCGTGATCTGCCGTTCTATGCTTGCCGCACTTTGAATCGTGTAGGGCGCGCGGAGGTTAGACGAGACCTGATAGACAGTCGGCGATCCCAGAGTCGCCAGCGTACTAAACGTGGGCCACTGCTGAGGATCGGTCGAGAAAAAATTCGGGTTTTCGACGACCGCTTTCTGTTGGGTAACTCCGTTGAGCAGGGTCGCTTGCTCAATCAAGTTGTAGCCGAAGCGATCATAGAAAATACCGAAGCCGCCGCGAAGTACGGTTTTGGGAGCCGACTTACCGTCGCCGCCCAAGCCCCAGGCGACGCCGATGCGCGGCGCCCAATCAGCGTGATCGTGGATCTGGTTCTGCGACTCGAACCGGAGTCCGTACGTCAATGACAAATTCGGTTTCACCCGGAACTCATCTTCGGCATAGAGACCGACATCCACCCAGCCCACATTCACGGTGTTGGCGCCGGTCGTGAGCATGAACTGAGAAGGACAGTTCTGGGCATTAAAAGTTCCTGAGCACTGATTGTTGAGCGCATTCTGGTAAACCCGCAGCGCACTCAACGGGTCAGTAGGATCCACGGATGAAAATATGAATTCGCCATTGAAATTGGCGTTGGTTGACTCATCCATCGTGATCCCTCGTACTCTAGCGCCGAACTTGATCAGGTGTTTACCGGCGGTAACCGAGGTGTAGTTCTGCAGTTCGTAGTTGTCCTGCGTGCTGCGCATCAGGCCTTCAGTATTTTGGCCGTAGGTGAACGATTGTTGGACATCGATTGTTGGCCCGGTTCCGAGCGGCAATTGATGGTTGATTTCCCGCTGGAACTGAAAGCGAGTTTCGTTAACGACCTTCGGTCCCAGGATTTGCGTATCGCTCAACTGCAACGTGTGCTCGGTCTCGTTCGTGTTGTACGCCACCGAAGGTAGAGAAAACGTGCCCAAACCCGAATTCTGCTCGCCGTCATGTGTTACCTGGTAGCGCGCAGTAAAGGTGTTCGTCGACGTCAGTTGAAGGTCAACGCGCGGGCTGAAGCTGGTTCGGGTGCGAGGATTGGCAATTGACTCGACGACACACGGAATCACTGAACATGCGTTCGTGTGTGGCGCCAGGTTTGTGGGGAGAGGATTCGGCAGTTGGCTTGGGTCAACCGCGTTCAGTGCCGAAAAGTCATTCATGTTCCGCCGCGATGCATCGATGAAAAAGGAAGCCCTCTTATTGATCGGGCCGCCTAAATTGCCGTCAAAAATTTCCGAGTTGTAGCTTGGCTTAACCGGAACGTAAGGATTCTTCGAGTTCAGGACCGAGTTGTTGTCGTTGAAGAAGAACTGGCCGTGAAACTTATCGGTGCCGGGCTTCGTGAAAATCTCGATACGCCCGTAGCCTAACTTGTCGTACTGCGCCGAGAACGGATTTTGATTGACGCGAATCTCGCGAATAGCAGACTTCGGTGGAAGCTGGCCGCCAGTGAACCCGTCAATGTAGATTTGGCCACCGCTTGGTCCTGCTGAAGGGCCGGCGAGGGCCTGCAGTTCCGACGACAACTCATCCGGATCGTCCGACAACGCCTCGAGATCCTTCCCCTTGATAATGAGCGCGCCAGCGCTTGAGGACGAACTCACGTCGAGTTGCGTGGGACGCTCGCTTTGGACGTTGACCTTCTCTTCCTGCGCCTGCACTTGCAGGGTCATGTTCAGCGTGAGCGTATGCCCGGGAGTAAGCGTGACTCCTGGTTGTGAGTACTGGGCAAACCCTTTCGCGGTGGCGCTCACGGTATAGGAACCAGGGGGCAGAGACTGCATGGAAAATGTGCCGCCCTGATCGCTGGTCGTGATGACCTGTTTGCCATCCGCTTCAGTGGCGGTGACGGTCGCACCCGGAATGAGCGCGCCGGTTTGATCTGTCACCTTGCCACTTACCGCGCCGGTAGGCGCTTGTGCCCATGCCACGGCTGCAAGAAACAGGGAAAGAATGATGAGATGAAGTCTGCGCATATTTAAAGTTCGGTAATCAGATCAATGCCAACCAAAGTAAATTTGGCAATCGGATAGTTTGTTAATGAAGACTCTGATACGAA
>Ga0068855_100008662_pt1 | contig 12293 bp, 4 predicted proteins | sample KBSCornC52_FD_66592 | JGI IMG/M metagenome (GOLD analysis project Ga0068855, IMG submission 66592) | Corn rhizosphere microbial communities from Kellogg Biological Station, Michigan, USA - KBS Corn C5-2 | ecosystem: Host-associated > Plants > Roots > Rhizosphere > Soil ...
AATCGGGGATCAATTTATCTGTAATGATGCTTCCCGCATATGATCCTGCAAAAGTTTCAAAGGCGTTTCCAAGAATATTCCCAAATTTCTTGCCATCATAGTTTCCGCTTGCATAAGCTCCTGCAACAGCCTTTAATCCGGTGTAGGCATACTTCCAATATTTATAAGCATCGTCTTCAATCAGTTTATTAAAATCATTTTTCAGGAATGATGTGAAAAATGATTTTGATCCGGAAGCGGTGGTACCCGCGGCCTCTGTATAATCCAGAGAAGCTTCTTCGCCCGACAATGCACTTAAGCCACCGGTTATGCCTGATTTTAGGAAATCGCCAAAGTCGCTTTTGCTGCTTAAATAATTCTCACCTGTTTCAGGGTTTTTAACCATTGCATCGGCTGCTATATTTAGCCCCGCTCCGGCGGCAAAACCAACTACCGGACTAAAATAAAACGTAGCGGCCCCCGCAGCCGCACCTGCAGTATAATATTTTAATCCGTCTCCAAAACTATGAATATGATCCAGATTGGCAACAACATTTACAATACTGGCTACATCCATGGCAACGCCAAGAGGAATAAGCGCCGGATTAACGATCGCAAACAGGATCGTAAAAATAATATCGCCTGAAGGATCGGTATACACTAGCGGGTTATTCATTGCATAGGCGTACCTGTTATAAGCCTGTGTGTTGAAAGGATCCGATATATAATTATCGGGACCAAGCATGCGGCCCTGAACAGGATCGTACAGGCGACCATTCATATTGATCAACCCAACCTGTGGCAAATGCTCATGACCTGTGTATCCTCTGTATAACCACGCAGGAACGGCCGGAACTGAATTATAGGTCCAGTTTTGCGGATTCCTGTTGCGGCCCCAGGCATCAAAATTCTGTTCTGCAACAATGTTTCCGCTTAAGTCGGTAACGGCAACTATCGAACCTAACTGGTCGGTATAGGGAACATAAATATTATTTGTTCCGTTTTGCCTTACTATAATTGCGCATAAGCCATTGGGTCCTTTTATGTAATGGATCTCTTTTGTACCTGTATTGTCGGTCTGCTTTTCATACTGTCCTACATAAAGCCTGGTTTCAGTGATCGTATTGTTGGTTTGCATCACCGATTTTACGCGTTCATAATCGGGGCCATAGGTAAGGTCAATTTCGTAAGGACTTTGGTTGATGGTAGCTGCTTTCAGGAACGGTGTATAAGTTATTACCTGTCCTATAGTGCTTTTATTAATCACCGAAGTTCCGTTGGGGTCGGTGATATAAGCAACGGCATGGACCTTATCGTTTTTATAAACATAACTTCCTGCATCTGTTTTCGACATGATATTGCCCATGGTAACAGTGCCGACCGAACCATCATACCCTACTTTGATCTGCACCTGATTGTTTACCATAGTTTGTGTTAACCTGTTCAGATCATCATATTGAAAGCTTTCTGTTACACCTTTTAGAATTTCCTGTCGGCTCATCAGGTCCCTTCTGGTGTAATCCCAGGTTAAATTCAGGTCCTGTATGCCCTGCGTGTAATAATGCGTAGGGAAACCATTTACATAAGTGGCTTGCGCAGTTCTGTTGTTACCCAGTGTATAGGAAGTAAACTGACCGTAACCGTTTACCTGCGATCCGTTAAATACGGTGGTTTGAGCACCGGGATCGCCAGCAGTTACTTTGTAAAGCTGCCCGTTATTATCATAAACATTATTCACTTCTATACCCGAGGGATAAGTGACTTTGTTTACGTTACTGTAAGCATCATAACCATATTGTGTTACATAGTTTGTTCCATCGATCGTTTCTGTTTCAGACTGCACCCGCTTCAGGTTATCAAATGCATATTGTTTTATCACGCCATTAAAACCGGTTACTTTAGCCAGCTTGTTATTGCTGCAGCCGGTATTAAGATCCCTGTAATATTCATAAACAGTAGTGCCTTCGGGGCCCTGGCGGTTAATGATCCGTCCCAGGTCATCATACGTCATATTGTACGTATTTCCATTATTGTCTGTTTGCTGTTTCAGTTGTCCGAACGCATCGTATTCATAACTGATCGTACCACTGTTTTTATCAATAAGGGTCTTTTGCCGGCCGTAATTGTCATAATCTGCTGTGATAAGGATAACGCCTCCATGCGTTGTCTGGTTCTGATGACCGCTGCTGCTGTATGTGAAATCAATCTGGCCGCCCTTGTCAATAACTGATACCACTTTTCCGGTAGCATCATAAATTTTCGAAGCGGTTTGGCCGGCTGCATCCTGTGTTGCTACCTGTAATTTTCCACCACCCAGGTTGGTATAGGTATAGGTTATCGTATTCAACACATTCGATGCCGTCTGCAACCTGTTATACGAATCGTAGGTACTGGTGGTTGTTACAGGTGTTTCGGATGAATAATATTGATTGGTTGTGGTGGCTATATTACCTCTGGCGTCGTAGGTTGTTGCCTGTGTAAGCCATTGGTTATTGAAGCCTGCTGTTTGCTTTTGCGTTTGCCGCCCCAGTTTATCAAACCAAACTTTTGTGCTCGGGCTGCCGCCGGGAATATTGGTGTACTCGTAATAAACATTGTTTCCCTGAACATCCCAGTTCTTTGAAGTAGTGATGGAATATCCTTCAGGCAAATTTGTTTTTTTCAGGTTGCCAAATCCATCATATTCAAATGTACCGGTTAAACAATCGGTAGATGTATGAGAAAGCGGTTTACCCCATTTGCCATCGTAAGTAAAGGATTCTGTTTGTGCAGTAGTACCACTGCCCGCCTGTTTTGTTATGGGATAGCGGCCATAACTATCATAAGTGGCGCCGGTAACACGGGTTGTTAATCCGTTAGCTGCAATAGTGGTTTGCGTTACATTTCCAAAGCCATTATAAGTATAACTGGTTGTTACGGCTTTCGGCAGGCCCGACCAGGCAGTTTCTGAAGCAAGTGTACCATTCGTGTTGTACGAATACGTGGTAGTGCCATTTTGTGCAGGCTGACCGGTTCTCACCTTTGAAACAGTGATGTTATCGGGTCTTGCAGGAACAGGCGTATTATAAGTTCCGAACGCGGTAGTAGTAGTAATTGTTTCGGTTGCCGTTACCGTACTACCCGATAAAGCGCCGGTTTTTACAGTATTGGTCGTTATATTCCCATAATTATCATAACTGTTGCTGTTTTCTGTTGCCGCGCCTGTGAGATTATTGACAGACACTACATCATCCGTATGCTGAACAAATCGTTTCGGGTCGGTTGCACCGGTAGACAAGGATACGAATGATGTACTAATGGTTGATTGCGATAATACTTCACCTGTGGTGGTAAGCTGTGTAGATTGTGTTACCGGATAAACCACTGCGAAATCTGTATTTACCTGATTTTGGGTGATGGATGTAATGCCTTTGGCAGCATCCTGCGCTATGGTTTTTTCAAATCCAATAAAACCTTTTCCCGCCCGGTGTACCATTGCATTTTCATAACTATAGGTAACTGTGTTGCTACCTCCTGCCCCATCGGGGCCTGTAACAGACGATAATACATACAGAGGCTGTTGTACATAATTTATCGGATATGGATTGGGTGCATTATCCAATGATACAGTACGGTTGTGAACGTAAGGCGTGCTCGTTTTGTCGGTAAGGGTTTTGTAGCCGAAAGAAGTAGTTACATTATGGCCGGTCGTTACTTTCGACAATATTCTTTCCTTTCCATTTTGTTTTAAATACAAAATATCAAAGGGATCGGCATAGTAATTAGTGCTGATAAAATCATTTCTTCCGTCGCCATTCAGGTCTGCTACAACCAGGGGTGTAAAGCCGAGCACCTTATTATAATCTGTTTGTTCATATAAGAATCCTGTAGAAGGGTCGCCTTTTGAATAATAGGTGGAAAGTTTTGAAGTGCTGGCAACACCTCCTACAAAATAATCATAACCATGTAGAATATCTGATTTACCATCTCCATTAAAGTCAGCAATGATGAGCTTATCGTTTGTGAGATCTATATATTCATTAAAAGAGAAGTCCTTTGAGAACATTGCTTTCCCATCTGAATACATGATGCTCCACCCATTGGGAGCTTTCATCAGAAAGTCGGTTTTTCTGTCGCCGTTAAAGTCGCCCGGATAAATTTTACAATTGCTGTTTATTCCAAAAGTTTTGTAAATGATATCCATTTTATATGGGTTCCAGATATCACCGGTATTGGGCGAAAGCGAAAGCATATAGGTATACGAGCCTATGGTTGCAAGCAACTCCATTTTGCCATCACCGTTGAAATCAACAGGCAGAATGTTATTTGCGTTGAACACCTGTGCCGGGGAAAGGCCATTAATGGCAATTTCCTGGTTTATTATTCCGGCCCGTGGCGAAGTATAGAATGCATGATAAGCCCCGATATCATTTGACAAAATAATTACGAGGTCGGTTGCTCCGTCGCCGTCGAAATCTCCGGGTATGATATAATTACCGGCTGATCCAAATAAACTGCAGATGCCGTATCCATTAAGGTCAAAGGTTTGGGGCAATGGAAATCCGCCTGTACTATAATTGGCATCTTTTGAATAGTTGATCTGTATCCCATCTACGCGACGGGTACCGTCGTTCCCATTTTGTATATGTGTTTGGGTCAGTAATATATCGTCTCGTCCGTCGCCGTCAAAATCAGATGTAAAAATGGTTCTTCCACTGGGCACCTGTTTGGAGAAAACAACCTGGAATGTATTGTCTAATGGAACCGTGTACACGGGCTGGAAATCTGAATTTTGAGAAGTGCGTGAATATATGGTATAACCCGTGTTGTACTTAAAGGAGGAATTCGTATAGGCGTAGTTGGCTGCCATTATATCTGAAATACCGTCGCCGTTGTAATCGCCGGTATATATATCAACTGCCGAACCGGCCACCACTGAAGAACTTTCTATGGTAAGATTTGCCGGGGCATCGCCATATAAGAATATGGTGCTGTTCAATGAAGTGCCGTCGCTGCCGGTTTCTGTTACTTCTTTCAGCAAAGAATATAAATTATCGAACCCATAATTGAACTGGTAGGTTTTTACAAGGTTGCCATCGCTGCTGACTGTAACGGAATTTAAAATATGCTTTGATGTAAGCGAAGCGCCTGCCATATAGGCGGTCGCAACATCTGTACGCACGTCGTAATTAAATTTAATGACATTATAGGGCAATAATCCGGTATTGGCATTGCCTGTATAGTCGATTTCGTCTATGCGGCTGTCGCGGTAGCCATTGTCGTATTTGAACACCATGTAATTGCCATTAATGTCTGTAACCTTGTTCAACCGCCACATAATTACATTGGCCCCGTCATCTGTCATCTGCCGCGAATCTGCACTGTTGCCAAATTCGAGAACGGTGCCATCTTTTGCAATTACCTGGAACCAGTCGGGGTTGCTGGAAGAACTTCCGTTTGAAATAATTTTCGAGAAGGTTTCTTCCTCACCGGCATAAATTGTTCCGTTTGCTCCATTGGCCCCCGTTACGGGATTCAACCGGTTGCCATTCAACATAAAGACATCCTGATCTGAGTAGGAAACAGGCGTTACAGCCCCGTCGTGAAAAATATCTTTTCCATTACGGGTAATGATAGAGAGGCCACTGATATTCCATCCATATCCAACCAGACCATTGCCGGCTTGCGAGTTATAAGCCACGCTTACCGATGGCACTAATCCATTGGTGCCGGGAGGTGTATAGATGGGTATGCTATAAGTAGCGCCACCGGCAGGTGTTGTTCCCGCCATGCCGTTTACAGCACCCACCGGTTTGGAAACATCGATGGTTTTGGTGAAGTTGCCACTATTGTATGGCGAACCATAGGTAATAGTTGGAAGATTAACCGTAATGGTTACAGTAGTAGGGTAACCTATGCAAACTTCATCCTCAGTAACAGCGCGTACCTGATAAGTGTACACATTATCTTTAAGAACAGGGGTTGTATAACTATACCCATCAGATATATAGTTGCCGCTGCCATCGTACCATTTGTAAAAGTATTCATTACCGCTGGCTGATAATGTAGTGGTTGTACCCGCAGGAATGGTTGTATTTCCAGTGACAGAAGGCGCTGTTGGATCAAATGCATCAAACCATAACTGATACATAGGTGTGCTACATCCGCCGGCAGAGGCCATTATTGTATATATACTGTTGGGGTCATAATCGGAAATTTCAAAATAACCGGTGGTATTCCATGCGATATTGTTATAACCGCCACCCGGAATTGCTTTGTACAGATAATACCCAGCACCTGGTGTGTTACTACTCAATTGTACTTTACCAACATCACCGCATGCATGTGAATAAACGCCATTTAAAGATGGCGGTGGCGTAACAGAAAAAGTATACGGAATTCTGGGCGACTCACATCCCGTATTGTGGTCTAAAAACGATACCCAGATAGTGACGCCGTTATTGGCATTTACGTCTGCACTTCCTGAAATATGGGTTTGATTGGTGGCAAATTCCTGCGAGTGAAAGGGCTGGCCGCCGGTTTCCTGAGTATACCAGTTTAATGTACCCCAGATCCAGCCATTGTTCAGGGTACCGTCAAATTCAGCTGTAAGCGTTACCGTTTGCGGTGAACATAAAACAGATGGGCCTGAAGACTGATAAATATATATATCCAGATCGCACACGGGCGGCTGTGGAGGGTTACTCACGTGCACAGTCACATACCCGGGATTGCTAACACAGGTATTATCGCCGCCAAGATCATCGCTATGCCATTTCACCTGATAAGTTGTATTGGATGTGAGCGGAGGTGTGGTGTAGGAATAACCATCATAAATAAAATTACCATTGGCATCGTACCACGTGAAATTCTGGGCGTTATTTCCGTCGAGGGCGGTTATTACAGTAGAAGCTCCGGTGTAAACGGATAAGTTACCTGTAAATGTTGGCGGATCGGTAATGTAGCTGTCAAAATACAGAATATACATAGGTGTACCACATCCGCCCGAAGAAGCAGACAGGGCATATACGCCACTGGGATCATAATCATCAATTTCAAAAAAACCAGTGGTATTCGACGCGATATTGTCATACCAACCACTTTGATTGCTTTTATACAGGTAATAGCTTACGCCTGGTGTAGGACTAGTCATTTGTATTTTGGCAACATTGCCGCATACATAAGAATATTCTCCATTTATTGCAGGTGTAGGTGTAATAGAAAAAGTATAGGGAACGCGGCTCGATTCGCAGCCGGTATAGTTGTCGTAGTAAGCCACCCAAATAGTGAGGCCGTCTGTGGCATTAACGTCTACACTTTCGCTAATATAAATTTGATTGGTCGCAATGTCCTGAGACTGGAACGGGTCTCCGCCGGTTTCCTGTGTGTACCAGTTCATTTTACCCCATACCCAGCCGTTCGTGAGGTACGCATTAAATTCCACAGTGAGCGTTACTGTTTCAGGTGAACATAAAGTACCCGGGCCTGCAGACTGATAAAGATACAGATCCTGGTCGCACTGGGCATTTGCAGATAAACGGATCACGAAAAAGGCAATAAATAATACAGGCAACCGCAATGGGTGCTTTACAGAAAAGCAGGAAAAGAATTTCATGTGAAAGGTTTATGGAGGGTTGGGAAGCTTATTTGTTTAGTTTCCGGAGCACCAGATCTGTAATATCTGTTCCTTTAATACCGGAACTGTTTTTAGGCGTTTTCAATTGTGTATAAAGTCCCTGCGCCATTACCAGCTGCACGGCATCATTTATTTTTTTCTCATAATCATTTATAGCTGACTGCCCTTTTTGACGACGTTGCCTTAGCTGCGTTGAATAATTATTCGCTAACTCATTTTGTTTTGCGGTGGTATTATTGAGGATCAAACCCTTTTGTTTTCCTCCTGAAGTGCTATCTTTTTTTAACTGTTCTTTTGACTCTTTATCAAGCTGTTGTCTGGCAGTTTCAAAAGCCGTTCTTTGGACCATTATCGCCTTAAACAAACTGTCTTTATAAGCATGGTATGCTTTATAATCGTTCCGTATTCTGGTAAAATCAGCGATGGCAATCTTCACTGGCAGATCAACAGGCGTAAGCATTTTCTTTTGCGCCCATACGTGAGTAGGCGAGAAAAAAAAGATGGCAATAAGCAGGGAAAAAATACAAACGGTACTCTTCATACAAAAAGGTTTCGGTGGTGTTATGTATAATGATCAGATTTTTACAAATAATTACCCTCCCCCAAACAGGCCATGTAATGACACTATTCGCTGGTTACGACAAAAGCAAAATGCTTTACCAGTTAAAAAATGGTAAATAGATCACTGATTTCCCTGTAGTAAATGTCTGGAACGCCTGTCTGAGTATATGGGTGGTCGGTTCTGGGTAATTACTCTGTTCTAAAGAAGTATTGACAGAAAAGAGTAACGGTTTCTATTGCGCTAAAATAAAGCAAAAAAACAAATAACAAAAAGATGGATACAATTTTTTAATACATACTTGTGCACAGTATGTGACAATGATAAATAATGCGGCCCTGCTGAATATTGTCAGCAGCCATCAGATCGCCTGCCGCGCTTTTAACTCCAGATACTTATTAACTGTGTTCACCGTAAGATTTTGCGGGGCCGTAAGAATAGTGAAGATGCCGTGTTGCTGCAGCTCTTTTACAATGAGCCGTTTTTCATAAACGAATTTTTCGGCTATTGTTTTGGTATATAACGATTCAATATCTTCTGCCGGCGAATCGGTTAACTGGCGCAGTTCGGTATTTTCAAAAAATACTACCAGCACCAGGTGATTGCGGGCAATGTGACGAATATAGGGCAGTTGCCGCTGCAGACCCGACAGCGATTCGAAATTGGTGAATAATACGATCAGACTGCGTTGTGTTATGCGCGTACGAATGTGGGCATACAGTTTTTCAAAATCGCTTTCAAGAAATTTTGTCTGCTGGTTGTACAGCGTTTCGAGTATATGACCCATTTGCGCCGCTTTGCGGTCGGCGGGTAAAAAGTGACTGATATTTTCGGCAAAGGTGATCAGCCCTGCCCTATCCTGTTTAATGAGGGCTACACGTGATAAAATGAGCGTGGCGTTAATGGCATAATCCAGCAGCGTCATGCCTTCGAAAGGCATTTTCATTACCCTGCCCTTGTCAATTACACAGTATACCTGTTGACTGCGTTCATCGGTATAATTGTTTGTCATCAGCTGTCCGCCTTTACGGGCTGTGGCTTTCCAGTTTATACTGCGGATATCATCGCCGGTTACGTATTCTTTGATCTGTTCAAATTCAAGACTGTGACCGATCTTACGGATCTTTCTGCTGCCGGCTTCGGATAGATTGTTGGAGTAGGCAAGCAATTCGAACTGCCGCAGCGACTGATATGAGGGCAATACTTTTACCAGATGGTGGCCTTCATTTTTTATACGGCGCACCACCAGTTGCAGGGGGCTTTTTACAAACACATTGGTATCGTGAAAAACATACTCGCCGCGTTCTACGGGCCGAAGCATGTATTCGATGGTTTTCAGTTCGTTGCTGTTCAATACTGCGTCTACCAGAAAATCGCGCCGCTGGAACTGTACCGGTATTTCATCGATCACTTTAATGGTAATGCGAAAGTGATACCCGTTGGCAATGGTAAGCTGTACTTTATTTAAGTCGCCATTGCTGAAGCGCTCGGGCATAATGCGTTCTATGGTAATGCTTCGTTTGCCCGAAAAAAGTAAAACATAATCCAGCAGCACCGTTACAATCACAAACAGCAGCGTTATTTCGGCTACTCTGAACAGGGCCGTCCAGCTGTACGACAATATAAACAGCACAATAACCCCTACCAGCGACCAGTAGAACCGGCGCCCGAAGAACAGGGGTTGTATGTATCGTTTGTAGAAAGACATTGTTTAATTAATTGGCAATAAGACAATAAGCAATAGACAATAAAACAGTAAGCAATTTTAAATTTCAACAAATTTGCATGTTGTCAATTGCTTATTGCCAATTGCTACCGTGGCACCTCAATACTTTGAATGATCTGTTGTATCACATCATCGGTAGAAGCGCCTTCCATTTCCTTTTCGGGCGTTAATACAATGCGGTGACGCAATACCGGCGGAATAACGTAAATAATATCATCAGGCGTTACAAAGTCGCGGCCACGCATTGCCGCAAGCGCTTTGGCGCCATTTAATATACCGATAGAGGCACGTGGCGAAGCGCCCAGGTAAATCGACTTATGATTTCTTGTATTGGCAACTATGGCGGTAATAAAACTGATCAGTTTTTCTTCAACATGAATGGTGCGCACCTGCCGGCGTAATTCCTGCACCTGTGTGGCTGACATGGCCATAGATACCTGTCCGATCATATCTTCCATATTCTGCAGGTGATGCTGCAATACAATACGAAATTCCTGCTCGGCCGTTGGATAGGTAACATTGATCTTGAACAGGAATCTGTCTAACTGCGCTTCGGGCAAATGATAAGTGCCTTCCTGTTCAATGGGATTTTGCGTTGCCACCACCATAAAGGGAGTAGACAGCAAATACGAATGGCCATCAACCGTAACTTGTCGCTCTTCCATCACTTCAAACAGGGCTGCCTGTGTTTTGGCCGGGGCGCGGTTAATTTCATCGATCAGTACAATATTACTGAAGATGGGACCTTTATTGAACTGAAAGCTCGTGTCTTTTGGATTGAAGATCGACGTACCGATGACATCACTGGGCATCAGATCGGGCGTGAACTGAATACGGGAAAAGCCAACCGAAATGCTTTTGCTCAGCAACTTGGCTGTAAGCGTTTTGGCTACTCCCGGCACGCCTTCAATCAGTACATGACCATCGGCCAGTACTGCTGCCAGCAATAATTCCACCATTTGCTCCTGCCCTACTATCACTTTACCAATTTCCTGTTTTAAGGTGTCTACCGATTGCTGCAGCGAACTAAGGTCGGTTCGAACGTCGAAAAAGTTTTCCATGTATTATACGTATTTATAAAAGTGCTCCAATTTACGATTCAGTTCAAGTAACCCTTCATCAGATACAGTGGGTTCGTCCTGTATCATTTTCATATAGTAGACCAGATCTTTAATGGCATTGATATCATAGCCGGTTTTCCAGTTCAGGCGTTTTTCAAACTCCGGATCTGTAAGCGAATTACGAATGCCATAGCGGCTGCGAACATGATCCTGAAAATGCACGGTCATCTTTTGCGCCAGGTTCTTGTTATCGCGTCTTTGAAAATACAGCCGCCCAATGGTTTTTACAAAATCAAGCGATGCATTTTTCAGCGGCGGTATTACCGGTATAATGCGTTGTTTGCGTTTCGACTCAAACAGGTAAATGAGCACCAGCAGCACCAGCAATAACAAAAAAGCTGCGGCCAGTCCGGGTTGCGAAATGATCCAGTTCAAGGCTGCAAAAGGCCCTTTGCCGCCATTTGATGGCGAGCCGCTTTCATTTCCCGATTCATGGTACCTGAAATAATCATCCCATTTCACCAGTTCGGTATTCTGCGGCAGGTACGACAACACATTATCATAATACAGCTTATTGTTCTTGTGCAGCAAAAAGAAATTGGTGAACGCCATTGGCGCCAGATGAATATACAGTGAACCTCCGCCAACATAAGAGAAGCGTACAAAATTCGCATGACCGTTTTTATCTTTTCCCAGGATGGCGGTGATAGATGTATCAAGCGACTCAAAATAATTATCCAGCGCCATCCCGGGATAGCTGAAAGATAACGAATCGCTGGTTTCAGGGTTTTTTACGCTTAGTGTAAGCGAGTCGCCGACATTATACACGCTGGTGTATAAAGCAGTTTTCAACCGCAGACTGTCGAGCAGTGTTTCGCCGATACGAAGACCTGAAATAAAAACATTTTGTCCCTTTGCCACCATACCCAGCAGCGCCGCTACTTCACTTTCATCGGGTATAACCCGGTTGGCGATAATGATATTGGTTATTTTTTTATCGTCGTAGATGGCATTGTCATCGTCTGTTTTGTTTTGTTTTATGGTGAAGGTCTTGTATTTATCAGGCGACCTTTTATTAATCAGCACAGTGGCATTCGGGAAGATGTTCTGCAGGTGCTCATAGGCATACCAGGTACCATAAGGTATTTTATCACTGCGCCACAACGTTACCCGCTTGTTCATACGTTTGCCTGATGAACCGCAGCCTGCCAGCAGACCGGTAATCACCAGCAGCACCAGTAAAAAACGATATCGTATTATTTGTTTCAAGAATTTACCGCGTTGTAAAAATGTTTGAAATTGTTATATACTATTTCAAACTGTTCGTTGGTTAATGTAAACTCACCATACCAC